>Ga0114996_10003846_pt1 | contig 18343 bp, 17 predicted proteins | sample ArcticOcean_MG_C_4_FD_87039 | JGI IMG/M metagenome (GOLD analysis project Ga0114996, IMG submission 87039) | Marine microbial communities from western Arctic Ocean - ArcticOcean_MG_CB4_134 | ecosystem: Environmental > Aquatic > Marine > Oceanic | place: Arctic Ocean: Canada Basin | collected...
GCTAGCGCCGTCCCCAGCACAGAGAAAATGAAAATTTGATCGCCGGTCACTGTCTATCCCTCAACCCCGGCCCAAATATCTTTGTGATCGTGGCCATTGCTCCGAACCCCGGTGGGAAGCAAAATACGACGATTTTCGCAAGCCATTCGCATCCCATCCATGGCGTATGATGTCATTCTGACAATTCATCGTTTCGTCACGCACCCAAAGTTCTTGTTTAGGTCGTTAGCCGCACGCGCACCCAAAAGGAAGCCCACCAATGATGAACACGAATTCTCCCCAAACTGGTATCAACGACGGGAGCGACCTAAAAAGACTGATCGATGTCGGGATCGCGCTGTCAGCAGAAAAAAATCATGACGCGCTAATGGAAATCATCCTCGTAGAGGCGAAAGCAATATACAACGCAGACGGCGGCACGCTATATCTGCGACGCGACGACCGCCTCGCCTTCGCCATCATGCAAAATGATAGCATGAATATCGCCATGGGCGGTACCACCGGAGATGAAATCCCGTTCCCTCCGTTGCTGATGTATGACCCGGATACTGGCAAGCCAAATCACAATTCGGTAGCCACCCATGTCGCCCTGACTGGCAAACTGGTGAACACTGACGACGCCTATGAAACCGACGATTTCGATTTTTCTGGGGCCAGAGCCTTTGACGAGCGGGCCGGATACCGGTCCACGTCGTTTTTGACCATCCCCTTGAAGAACTACGAGAAAGATGTGGTCGGGGTTCTACAACTGATCAACGCCCGGACCCCGGATTCCAGCGAAGTTACGCAGTTTTCCCCGGCCGCCCAGCCGTTGGTGGAGGCCCTGGCAAGCCAAGCGGCAATCGCCCTGGATAATCAATTGTTGTTGGAGGCCCAAAAGAACTTGTTGGAGTCATTTATCCGGCTGATCGCGACAGCCATCGACAGAAAATCCCCATACACCGGCGGTCACTGCCAGCGCGTACCGGCGATCACCGAAATGATGGCAGATGCGGCGTGCTTCGCCAAAGACGGACCCTTCAAGGATTTTGACCTAGACGAAGAAGAACGCTATGAGCTGATGACCGCAGCGTGGCTACACGATTGCGGGAAGGTCACCACCCCTGAATACATCATGGACAAGGCCACCAAGCTGGAAACGGTGGTGGACCGGATCGAAATTGTGCGGGCTCGAATCACCCTGATGAAGCGAGAAGCCGAACTGGAACACACCAAAGGCGCCGGCCATCCCGGGGCTGACATGGCAACCCTGGACCAAACTCTGAAGGATACTCACGCCCAACTTGACGACAATTTTGAATTTTTAGAGGGCGCTAATATTGGCGGCGAATTCATGGACCCCGCCAAGATCGAGCGAGTGAAGCAAATTGCCAAGCTGCAATGGCGTGATGTGGATGGAAGTTCAAAGGACTTGTTGAACGAAAACGAAATTCACAATCTGAGCATCACCCGTGGCACCCTGACCGCCGAAGATCGCACGATCATCAACGACCACATCGTCGTCACCATCGACATGCTGGAACAATTGCCATTCCCGAAAAATCTAAAACGCGTTCCCGAATATGCCGGCGGCCACCATGAAAAGATGGATGGCACAGGATACCCGCGTGGCCTAAAGCGTGACGAAATGTCGATCCCGGCGCGGATGATGGCGATTGCCGACATTTACGAAGCACTCACCGCCGCCGACCGACCGTACAAAAAAGCCAAGACCATCTCAGAATCTTTGGGGATCATGAAAAAAATGAACGAAACGGACCACATCGATCCCGACTTGTTCGAGCTGTTCATTGAATCCGGGGTCTATCGCAAATACGCCGAAGAATTTCTCGATCCCGACCAAATCGACGAAGTGGATGAGGCCCAAATTCTGGGCCGAGCAGCGTAAGCCTTTGGCCCTTTATCCAATCAGGCCCAACACCGGGAAGACCTCCAGCAAATAGAAGCCCAGCCGAGAAAATTGATCAAAGAACATCAGCCCGCCGGTGCCCACCAAAACCGCGCCGGCGAAAATTCCGACCTTATGTAAATGTTTGCGGAACCGTTTCATGAACCCCATGAACGGGCGCACGGCGAACGCCGCGGCGATAAACGGGATGCCAAGACCCAACGAATAGACCGCCAACAACGACACTCCAAATCCCAGAGAATCCCCACTGGCGGCGATGGTCAAGATCGTCGCCAAAATCGGCCCAATGCACGGGGTCCATCCAAAGCCAAAGGCAATGCCGATCAAAAATGCACCCAGCGCGCCACGTTGCTTTGTTTTGCCGTGAAACCGCACGTCCCGCTGTAAAAAGTTGAGCAATCCCACTCGCCGGAACACGCCCATGTAATGGAGGCCGAAAATCACGATCACCGCCCCGGCGATCCGGCCAATGATGACCCGGTGCTCCAAAATCAGCGACCCCACTGCCGACGCAGACGCCCCCAGCATTACGAAAACCACCGTGAAGCCCAAGACAAAGATGATCGCTGAAGTCACCACCCTCGCGGTCAGGTTTGGATCAATTCCACCGTCTGCTGTTAATTCCTCCAATGACGTGCCGGCCACATAGCTGATGTATGCGGGGACCAGGGGCAAAACGCAGGGGGACAAAAAGCTGACCAATCCCGCAATTGCCGCCGCCAGATAACTCACTTCAATACCAAACATAAAGTCCGCCCTACCCCGCCTGGTCAGGCCCGTCGGTACACCATCGACGACGCCCAGCCGGCAATTAACGCCAGCAGGACGGCCAGAAAGCCATAGGCAGCGGGCTGGTCGTGGGCATAGTCATACACTGCCCGCCCCAGCCCGGCCTTGGTCACAAACAACGGTGTGGTATCAAACCCCACCACTTCGCCGTCCCGCAATAAATACACAACGGCGGAATAAGTCCCAACAGGTGCGCCTGCGGGCAGATAAAATTCTGTTCGAAATAACGTTCCCCCCACGTACCCCACGGGACCGGCCCCCACCGCATACAATCCATCTTGCTGGTGGGACCGGATCAGCGCCGCTCGAAACGCTTCGAACGCCGCCGGGTCGCCCTCGCCCATGATTTGGAATTGCAGGCTGTCCGGACCAATTTGATTTTCGGCCAAGAAATCTGCGTCAGCTATTTCCTCCAGGGGCCGGGTGGCAGCCAGGGCGTAGTACCCCGGCACGTTGGAAAACGCCATTTCGTCGCGGTTCACCCAAATCCCCGCGATTCGTTCCTTTTGCCGGACCACTCGCGTCTGGGGCGGCCCCCGCACCACCACAATCACATCTCCGCTGCCTTCGCGAACCCCGAACAGCACGATGTCCTCGCCGGTGAAACTCGACGTGATTGCCACCTTGTGAGACGACAAATCAGCCACAACAGGCTGGGCCAGGGCCGCCGAAAACGGCATAGCCAGGGCAAACAAAAACGAGAAGGCTAATGCTCTGAGCATATTCATCCGCCCACCAACGGCGAAACAGTAAACATGTCCTGGGGGGTCATCAGCAGCCGCGCCGCCATCCGCGCCGCCATCCCCAACACCAACAGAGCCAACAGCCCGCGCAGATGCTCACCCTTTAGTTTGGCACCGACAGCCGTGCCAAATCGCGCGCCGATCACCGCCCCAGACAGCAATATCAGGGCAAGTAAAACGTCAACAGTCTGGTTGTTCACCGAATGCAAAACGGTGACGTTAGCGGTGACGAACAAAATCTGAAACAGCGACGTTCCCACCACCACGGATGTGGGCATACCCAACACGTAGATCATCGCTGGGATCAGAAAAAATCCACCGCCAACCCCCATGATCGACGCCAAAATCCCCACTAGGAAGCCCATTCCCAGCGGCAGCAGGGAGCTGATGTAGAGGCCCGATTTGTGAAACCGCATTTTGAACGGTAGCCCGTGCACCCAATAGTGACGCCGAGCTTTGCGGCGTTTTGCAGCACTGCCAGATAGCAAAACAACACGGGCGCTTTCCCATAACATCAGGGATCCAATGAGCCCCAAAAACACGACGAACGAGACGGAGATGACCAGGTCAATTTGGCCCTGTTCCCGCAGCTCGCGAAAAAGCCACGCCCCCAGCGCGGACCCGGCCAGACCACCCACCACCATGACCCCGCCCATCTTGAAATCGACGTTGCCGCGACGCCAATGGGCCATGACCCCGGCCAACGATGCAGCGACGATTTGATTGGCCTCAGTTCCCACGGCAACTGCAGCCGGGACCCCCATGAAAATCAAAAATGGCGTCATCAAAAAGCCGCCACCCACGCCAAACATTCCGGACAAAAATCCAACAACCGACCCCATACCCAGAAGGATGAATAAATTCACCGACATCTCGGCAATGGGCAGATAGATCTGCATTAGATTTTCGGCGGCGTCCGCCGGCGGGACGCGGGCGCGAGTTCAAGGACGATCAACGCGAACCGCCTAGTTTGTTGAGAGTTGACGCCTGTTGGGGGCGACCATCGATCAGCGCCGACATAATCGTTCTTTACCATCATTGGCAGGCCCCCGTTGTAGGCTACCCGTTGACACCCGCACAATGGGCGTTAGGCTATTTTCATGCATTGGACCCGCTCCACCCTTGTGTTTCTGTTTGGTTTTGCCCTCTCACAACCCGCTTTCGCTGGTTTTCAAGAGGGTTTCGACGCCTTTCGCCAAAACGATTTTCTCACCGCCATGGCAGAATTTTTGCCGATTGCCGAACGTGGGGATTCCGGCGCCGCCATTCTTGTTGGGATCTTGTACGCCAATGGCTATGGCCTGGATGGGCCTGACATGGACCAAGCGGCACACTGGTTCAATGCCGCTGCCGATGCTGGAGAAACGCCGGTCATGGTGGTCAAAGGCGCCCTGATGGGGATGGGTCGCAAACACGACGAAGAATTTGCCGCCGTTCTGGCGCACTTCGGGCCGCGGGCGGAAGCGGGCTATCCTGAAAGCCAGTTCTTGATGGCGTGGTTGACCACCAACGGCCTGGGGATGGGTGCCGACGACTCAGCGGGACTAGCCCTTTTACGGAGTGCGGCTGATGGCAACTTCGGCCCAGCCCAATTTCAACTGGCCACCATAATGCTGGATGGGCGGGGCGGGGCCCAGGACGAAGCCGCAGCCGCAGCCATGTTTATGAAAGCCGCCGAGGGGGGTCATGCCGCCGCCCAAAACGCCCTTTCATTGTTGTACGCCACTGGTCGTGGCGTACAACAAGACCAGGATCTGTCCGCAGAATGGGCGATTAAAGCCGGCCGCCAGGGCAACGCCGAAGCGCAGTTGTTTGTAAGCGGTCTGTATCGGGATGGCATGGGGGTTGCCAGGGACCACGTACAAGCATTCAGTTGGGCTGTTCTGGCCGCCAACCAAAATTTCGGCCCAGCGCAGCTTCGACTAGCGTCTTTCTATGCCAACGGAATTGGGGTGGAGGTTGACTTGTTCGAGGCATATTTTTGGTGGGTGTTGGGCACACTTGCCGCCTATGGCGAATACAGCCCACCGATTGACTCCTTGCGGGAAGCCCTAACGGCTGTCATTGCGGAAGCGGATCGAACGGATCTGGAAAACGAGGCAATGCACTGGTTGGGGGTGTTCAACGGCGAATTGTGACGTACGCAGCCCACGACATCGGGACCCCTAGGGCGGAAAAACATCAGATAGAAACGCTTGCGTAACGTTTTTCGCACTTAGTTCCATTGCCGCCATTCGTCCGGTTGAATGGAACATCGCCAATCCAAAAACGAAGAAAGCCAGGCTCAACGCCTTGGCCTGGGCCCACGTGGGATCCATCCCGACAGCCTGAAATCCCTCCACAACCGGCGTTAAAACAGCAATCAATTTGCCGTTCAGGCGGGCAGCGAATTTGCCGTCGTCATCGTCCTGGGCCGCCCCAAGAATCACCGGCAGCAATTCGGCCGCCTTGGTCCCCGGTCCATAAAAAACCAACACTTCCTCCACCGCTGCGCCGACTCGCGCCCGATGGCCCCTGTCAAAACCCACGGATTCAGACACTTTTTGGGACAATTCTGTCAGTGATCCCAGGGCCAATTCCTGGACCACCGCGTCTGTACTGGGAAAATAGGTGTACAGCGCGCCAACCGATCCGCCAGTTTCGTCAGCAATGGCCCGGGCCGTGGTTCCGGCCAGACCGTTGCGGAGAAACACCCGCCACGTGGCGTCCGCAAACGCTTTACGTTTTGCTTTGTGCGCGGATCGGTTCGCGTGGTTTCGATCAGTTACAGCCATTTATCGCGCATACTATCCTAATCATGAACGATGTTCAATATTGAACCTTGTTCATATTTTGGATTAATAATGAACATCATTCATTTGAGAATTCGTGTTCCCGGATTGGCCACCGTGGTATTCTGGGTCATTGGACATTTTTGGAATTCAAGAAATGGTTTCGGACCCAAATCAACGCTCTACAGAAATCCAGATTGATGGCCAGGGCCGAGGGTTTATCGACATCACGCCGCAGATTTCTGACTGGGTCGTGGGCACGGGCGTCGAAAATGGGCTGGTCAGCGTTTTCGTGCGCCACACATCGGCTTCATTGGTCATCCAGGAAAACGCCGACCCGGACCTCCTGCTCGATTTAGAGGATTTTTTCAGCCGTTTAGTCCCGGACGCGGACGGCAAGTATCGCCATTCCCAGGAAGGCCCGGATGACATGCCCTCTCACATTCGATCTGCCCTGACCCTCAGCCAGATCAGCGTACCTGTCCTGGACGGGCGCTTGGGTCTGGGCACATGGCAGAGCATCTTCCTTTACGAACATCGGACACTTCCCCGACCCCGCAAGATCGTCTTGCAGGTTTTAGAAACTTAATTTCTTCTAATCTTTACTAGTAGTGACCCAGGGCGATGTATCCGCGGGCCAACAGCCGATTTTCGCTGGGGTCTTCTTCGGATTTGAACACCGCCAGGATCTCCGCCGAATAAAGGTTGCCGCGGCCACCCGAACAGGGCGGCAAATACCCCCGCCCCATCATCCCGAACGGAATTAGCGGACCATGCTCGACGAAAATTTCGGCGCCCAGTTCCCGCGTATTTGGCGGGATTGATGGCAGGCGGATTTGGGCGGCGGGTTGGATCCAAAAGCCGATAGCTCCGTGCCCCCCGCCTTCATCCAAAAAGAACACCATTTCGTCGTTGAAATTCACAACAATGGCATTGGCGTCTGTGGGAACCCCGGCCACCAACAGCGACGGACTCATGGCGTGGCTGCCTTCGTACCGATCGCACCACATGCCTTCTGGCAATGCCTCGCCGCCCCATTCAGGATCTGCGAAAGCCACCTCCAATTCCCCCACATCGCCGACAATGGGGTAATCCGTACGCCCGCCGAAAGCCATCGCCAACATGCCGACGATGGCCAGCGCCAGTACCAATACGATTGAACCAAGAATTTTCAAAAACTTGCCCATGGGTTCCCCTCAATTCATGCCCGTCCATCGCTAATCCTACTACGCAGAAGCCATATTTGCCTCTAACCGTGCGTCGCTGAAACCTGGGAGGTCTCAGTCAGAATTGGGCATTCTCAGCCTGCTATTCGCGGCGAAAAAGGCAGCAAAAACAACTGCACTTGGTTCCCTGCACCACGTTCCTGGCAACTATTGGTAGAGACACCTGTTGGCTCTAAACATCGGAGGATTTGGATTTTCGAAGGAAATAGGTCCCGGCTAAAATTCCAGCCAACAGGATGCCAAGGATCATCGGGAGGGCAAGGCCGCCCCCTGGATCGCCTGGGTCAATTTCTTCTTCCACAAACGGGTTGGAGGCAGCAGCAGCTACGATCAACGGGTCAATAATGGCCTGCAAATCCTCGAGTGACCGATACCCCGCATACATCGTGCCGTTAATGATAAAGCTTGGGGACGTGTCAATCCCGAATTCCTCCCTGGCGGTGGCGGCTGCAGTCACAATGCTTTTCACCAATTCTTCGTTGGCCAAACAATCGGTGAACACGAATTCAGACATGCCGCCCATTTCAGCGAACACGTACAGACTGAACAGGGGGTCAGTGCTTCGCAGCCAACTGTCTTGAGAAAACAGCAGTGACCGAAGAAAATCGAAATATCGGTCCTGGCCCGCGCATCGGGCAAGCACGGCCGCCGATGCCGCCGTGTCGTTGTTGGTTAGGTCGCGGAATTCATATCGCACCAACCCCGTATTCACATAGATGTTCTTAAAATCTAGAAAAACGCTGCGATGGAATTCTGCGGTGTCCACACTGGCCAACGATCCATATTCGATGACGGTCACTAGCGCATCTTCCGCCCCCATGGAGGCGACAAACATTGGGTCGGGCGCTTGGGCAGCCGCATTGCTCGACCACATCGCGATGGTCGCCAAAAGGACTGCAAGGGCGAGGGCCCTGAGGATAGCCCCGATTTTTGTTTCAGCGTTCATCCGGGGGAATAGATCAGATCGTGGGCCCTGAGCCCACGTAATTCTGATCGAGGGAATAGGAGCAGATCGTGGCAATTTTTCTGGCCACGTGAATTCTGACCGTGGCATTAAGCGGAATGCGCATCGCACCAACGCTTTGGCTGTTGTATCCTCTGTCCGGTCAAACAATAACTGCCCGGAACAGGGAAAATCGTGGGAGGTGAAATCGTGGGCGCCCTTGTGAGCACCCCCTTGCACCACAGCATTCAGGCGGGGTTCGCGACTGTGGCCAGGCTTTGCCTGGCCGTCGGCTCCATCCTAGCCATGATAATGTTGGCCGCGGGACCAGCCACGACCCAGGGCAACCTGGACGGAGGGGTCCACATCGGCGTCATCGTGCCTAATACACCGAATATTCTGGGCGAAGAGATTGCGGCGGCAATTTCCCGGTCGGCAGCCCAAGGGGCAATCCTGGCCCAGGAAGAATACCAAATTCACGCCGAGATGTTTTCCATCGAGATGTCCGTTCTGACGGAAAAGGCCAGCGGTGACGACGTGATTGCGGCGGCAGAACGGCTGGTGGACGAATATGGGGTCTTTGGCCTGATCGGCGGCTTCACGTTCGACGAAGCCAGACAGCTAGGCATCTGGGCCGAGGCACGCGGTGTGCCATTCTTAAACGTTGCGGCATCCAACGATTCCCTTCGAAACGAATTGTGCTCCGCCACCACGTTCCATGTGGCACCCAGCGCTGCTATGTATTTGGATGCCTTGTCCGGCTGGTACGTGCGAGCAGGTTTCCGCCGGTGGTACGTGATCCAAGAAGATTCCATCGAAGGCCAAGCCCAGTACGAGCGCATGGATTGGTCAATCACCGAACGCCATTTTGGGGTCCGGGAAGTGGGCCGGGAAGTGCTGGCCAAAGGCGAAAAAATCGATAGAGGATTGGTTCGAGACATCGAACGATCTCGGGCGGATTTAATACTTCTAATGCTCGACACAGACCATCAATTGGCGGTCCTGGGGGAATTGGACGCAGCCGGCGTCCAGACCACGGTCACAGGGTTCCCGCACTCCGAAACACAGACCCGCACTTTTTTTGAAGCCTCGCGCCAGGTAGCTCCAAATTTGGGCACTGGCCACCGGGCAGCGGATTGGGAAGCCACGTTGGACGCCTATGGGGCGCGGGAATACAACGCGCGTTATCTGCTACGCTGGGAAGAACCCATGGATCCCGCAGCCTGGGCGACCTACCACGCCGTGCGGATATTGTTCGAAGCCGCATTCTACGGTGGCTCTGTATTACCCACAGACGTGCTATCTTATCTGAGCGGGGAGCAAACGATTTTCGATCTTCACAAGGGATTGGGCGCCACATTCCGCCCATGGGATCGGCAGTTGCGTCAGTCGTTGTATCTCATCAAAATTGAAGGTGAAGCGGTCACTACGTCCGATTTGGGTTTGCTTGTTGGGGAATTACCGGCAATTTATTTACCAGGGATCGAGCCTGTGGAGAGGCTGGACCAATTGGGTGACATGGAAAATCGCAGCCGTTGTGAGCGGTGATCTCAAAAGGATTCCCTCGTAGTCGTTTAACCACAGTCCGCTGAACCATCCGGCGGGCTTCGGATTTGGAGAAAAAATCGATGAAAAAATCGGTCGCCCGCACACCAATGATGCGGACATCCTTTTTTGCCGCCATTGCAGCCGCTTTGATGCTGGCGTCTCCCGCCGCACCTCAAGAGATTGGCTATCGCATGTATGTGGCCAACGAATACGGCGCTGACATTTCAGTCATCGACACCCTGACCAACACAATTGTGGAGACCATTAAGATTTCCGGGCGTCCAGGCGAAGTGCGGCCTAGGGGCATGGCGGTCAGCGCGGATGGCGGGACCATTTACGTGGCGATCAGCGATTTCAACACTCAGTTCGAAACCCCCGAAGACAAAATTATTGCCATCGATGTGCGCACGAACAAGGTGCTTTCGGAATTCCACGCTGGCGGAAACCCTGAACGCTTGGCCTTGAACCCCGAGGGCACAAAAATTTGGGCGTCCTTGGAGGCCCTGGCCCGCGCCGGCGGTTATGACATTGCCACCGGTGCTCAATTCACCGTGTTCCGCGTTGGGGTCGAACCCGAAGGTGTGGCAGTCAGCCCCAATGGCCGGTGGGTGTATGTGACCGCCGAAGCCACCCATACGGTCACCGTTTTGGACACCTCCGACAACAGCGTGGTGAAACATATTTTGGTGGGCAATCGGCCCCGGGTCGTTGAATTTTCCATCGACGGAACCCGGGCCTACGTGACCGCGGAAATTGGCGGAACGGTTTCGGTGACCGAAACCACTAATCATACCGTCACCGCCACCATCAACTTGGGCCTGGATTCTCGCCCTGTGGAGTTGGCGGTCGACCCGACTGGGTCGCGCATCTACATTGCCGGCGGTGGGACAAGTGCGGTCTATGTCATCGACACAGAGTCCAACGAGATCATTGCGATCATCAAAGAAAGAATGGGGCGGCGACCGTGGGGCATCGCCATGACCCCCGACGGCAAAACCGTGTACACAGCCAATGGATTGTCGGACAGTGTTTCAGTCATCGACACGGAATGCCTATGCGTTGTTGACAGCATCGCTGTTGGTCGGGGTGCCCATTCGGTCCAGCTCGGTGTCGTTCCCGTTGACTAGGGCCGGGGGCGGATGGGTCGCGGCGCTAACCTTTTTTATGGGGCTTGGCGGTGCCCCCGGTGCCCAGGCCCAATACGCCCACAATCCTTTTTTTGAGGCGATGCAGCTGCAAAGCCAGGCCTTTGGCCTGGAAATGATCGGCCAAAGTTTGCGCTTGGTAGACGCGCTCGATGCCCCGCTAGACGAGGACTTTTTGGAGCAAGTCGAGAGAATGACCTTGTCGGATTTTGCCCGATTTGGCGGCACGTTAGCCAAGCTTGACGGGGAGTTGGCAGCGAAATTGATGGCGGCCCTTGAAGCGGTCACAGAGGCTGCGGAAGCAGGTGACGATGCCACCGCCCTGGTAGTTGATGCTAAAAGATTGTTGGCCAACGCCTACGACGTTTTAATTGATCCCGCGACCCAAGACACCGCAGCCTTCAAAGCTGCCGTGCTGGCTAATTTGCTGTTGGCAGAAGGCGGTGTCGCCGAAGCGTATGAAGAGGCTGTGGAGGAATTGTGGGAATTCCCCAACGGTTGGGGGGGCCTGGTGCGGGTACGGATTTTGTGGACGGAAATCGAGCCCCTGGCCACGCCCCAGCATCAGGCTGACGGGCGGGAAATGATCGATGAAATGACTGTATTGTTTCCGGCCCCACAGCCCCCGGACCCGTTCGTGGGCAAGAATCCTGAGGAAGCCGAGGCGCCGGCCCAGCGCCTGGTGGGAATTATTGAGGAAGTGGCCGATGCAGCCCTGTACCCGGGCCGTGATTTGGCGATATTGGCCGGGCATTTGGCCAAAGTGCTCGCGCCGTCATGCCAAGCCTACACCGACGGGGCAGACGAAATCGCCGCGGAGGGCATTTACACTGTTCACGACCACTATGCCAATCATCTAGGGTTCCTTCTGGATTTGATCGCGCCAGAGGTCCACGAGCAGACCACGGGCTATTTTGCGGGGTTGATAACGGTGGAGGAAGACAACGGAGAGCACGAAGACGGCGACCCTGAGGGCGCTCATCGAGACGGCGACCCTGAGGGCGCTCATCGAGACGGCGACAATGACGGAAACGAGAATGGTGTGTCGGCCGCCGAGGCGTGCTTGGGCCTGATCGACGCGTTCATGGAGGCAAAGCGTGTCGTCGGAGGCTGAACCCATCGGCAATCCTGAGAGCACCGCCCCTGCGATTGAAACCGTAGCGGTTCGTCGCCTTTATGGGGAGATGGCGGCAGTAGATGGCCTTTCGTTTCAGGTAAGCGAGGGCGAATTTTTCGCGCTTTTGGGGCCTAATGGCGCCGGCAAAACCACCCTGATCCAGATGCTTACAACGCTGATCCCGCCGTCCGCGGGCACGGCATCAGTGCGCGGCTTGGATGTCGCCAAGGATGCGGCTGCGGTGCGCACTAACTTGGGTGTGGTATTCCAGGAGCCGGCGTTGGATGAGCGCCTAACCGCCGAGGAAAATCTAGAAATTCACGCGGTTCTGTACGGCATCGCCCGGAGGTCGCGAAAAAAAGCCGTGGAAAGCGCGATCCAATGGGCGGCGCTGGGGGATGCCGGGAAACGCGCGGTGTCCGGATTTTCCGGCGGTATGAAGCGGCGCTTGGAATTAGCCCGGGCGTTAATGCACGGCCCAAAGGTGCTGTTTTTAGACGAGCCGACCATCGGCCTGGACCCCCAAGGACGGCGGGATTTGTGGGATCGTATCGCCGAATTGCGCCGGGGCCACATGACCGTTTTCATGACCACCCACAATCTGGGGGAAGCCGAAGCCTGCGACCGGGTCGGCATTATCGACCACGGCAAACTGATCGCCATTGGCCCACCAGGGGATTTGATCGCCGAGCACGGCGGCAGCGAAGGTGCTGATTTGGAAGACGTGTTCATCAAGTTGACCGGCCACCATTTGCGCGACAACGTGGCAACCGCCCGGGACCGTATGGTCAACTTCGCGAGCCGGGGCGGAGAGCACACAAAATGAGCGACCACACCAGCTTTGACATTGAGACCCCCGGCGTGCAGGCCTGGATGGGGATCGCGCCGGCGGTGATCCACGTCATGTGGCGGCGCGAAATGTTGCGGTACTTCCGCGAACGCTCGCAATTCTTCGGCGGGATTTCCCGAACCATTCTTTGGTTGGTCATTTTGGGCTTTGGCCTGGGCGCCGCCCTGCGCGAGATCGAAGGCTACACATACGCCCAATACATCTTACCCGGGGTCATGACCCTGAACGTGCTTTACGCGTCGCTGCAATGCTCAATCGCCTTGGTGTGGGACCGCGAGGTGGGTTTGCTGCGGGAAGTGGTCGTCTCCCCCGCGCCCATGCTGTCGGTGACCCTGGGCAAGTTGCTGGGCGGCGCATCCATCGCGGTATTCCAGGGATCAATCCCCTTGCTTCTGCTGCCGGTAATCGGCGTAAAGGTCAGCGTGTTCGCCATCGTCGCGGCCGTGATCGTCATGTTCTTCATGGGCATTTTCATGACATCCGTGGGCATCGTCATCGCCTCACGCCTAAAAACGTTCGAAGGTTTCGGCGCTATTTCCAATGGCGTCATCCAGCCTCTGTACTTTTTATCCGGATCGATCTTTCCGTTGCGTGGTGTCATCGGTGGCGTTGGATTTCTGGATATCCCCGCGGCCTTGCGCGAAGAATTGCGCGGCCTTGGCATCTTTGCCTTAGGCGGCGGCTGGGTCGTGCAATTGCCTGGTTGGATTCAATTTTTGGTGCTGGCAAACCCGATCAGCTACCAACTGGACCTGTTGCGTTTCGTTTTATTGGATTTTCAGCAACTGCCCATGACCACAGATTTGCTAGTGACGTTTGCGCTGCCGCTGTTTGCTGCGGTGGTCGCGACGATCGCCATGAGCCGCACTCTGAAGAAAAAATAGCGGCCGATCAGAACTGGCAGGTGGTCTCGTTCGGGCCGTCCCCGAACCGGTCCAAAATTTCCACTGCATGGGCGCGGTCCACACTGGCATCAGGTAAAAGTGCCGCAATTTTCGCGACACCCACCCGCACGCTGGGGTCAGTCCGCGACCATTGGGCGTCGTGATTGATGCGTACCAGGCACAAAGGCTGGCGTAACTGGTGGTCCCACGGACGGAAAGAAACGCCGGGGCCCTTGGCCACTTCGAAGTGGGCTTGCGGACTTTCCAGGTAGTCGACAATTGCACCGCTTTTCGCCGAACCCACGGCCAGCACGGCGTCGAAAAATATCTTCACGGCGTGAAATGCCGCCCAACCCGCTGATTCTGTGACCTCACCCCAACGGGCCATGAACAAGCCGTTGAAAGCGTAAGCACCGTTGGTCCGCAGCGTCGTCTCCCACAATGCGATGCGGTGGTGCGGTGCGGTAAACGGCGACCGCAGCTGTGCGGACGCGATGTAATTCCGGGATTGCGCAAGGGCCACCGGGTACGGCATGGCTGGCGCATCCACCCGGTAGGATTCCATTTGGCCGAAGAACGCGATCTGATCCACATCATCCAGCAGCAACAGGACCAAGTCCGCGCTGGACTCTTTGATGGCATCCATTTCGTCGCCATACAGGGGTTGTTCTACCGCAGAGGCCGCCGACCCAACTTGTTCGCCCCCGCGCCCACGCTTGGCGATGGCCCGGATCGCGGCTTGGCCTAGGTCACGCCCCTGGTCATTGTCTTCATGGACCACGAACCATCTGCGATAGCCTTGCGCCGCCGTGCGCTCCACCATGGCATCCAGGTACATGGCAGCGCTTGCTTCGATATGAAACGTGAAACGGCTGCACACCCCAGATCGCAACCCCTGTGATTCGCCGACGTTGAAGAACGGAATCTCCGCCCGCTCGGCAATGGCGCTCAACACTTCTGCTTGGCCTTCGCCCACTCCGCCGATTAGAGCGTGAAGGCCTTCGGTCGCAACCAACCGCTCCCCGGCGCGGATGGCCGCCTCGGGCGTCGGAGAACTCGCCAACAGCAATTTGAATCCCATATCCAAATTCCCCGCTTCGCCACCGAAGACACGAGACGCGGAAATTGCCCCCATGCGGGCGTTCTCGCCGATGAAATCGTTCGACGATGTCAGCACCGAGCCAGTGCCGCTGCGCGCTGGGAAGACCGTGCCAACACGGATATCGGTCAGGCCCAGCCCTTGGGCGTTGGCTAGTCGCATCACACCGACGGTCGCCGCAGCGCCGCCGGTCGCCAGAAGATGCCGCCTGGAAATGCCCACGGCTATCGCACCCCGATGGTGGATGTGGGCACCGGCAATGGCAAAATAGGAATGTTGTATTCCTCCATAATGGATTGGATTTCAGCCCATCGATCGGCCATTGCGATGTTCAATCGATCACGCAGGGATTCGTCACCCATACGCACGCCGATCGCGATGTTGATGAACATCGGAATAAACGGCGGATCGAAAAGGTTGGCAATCGGCGTTACCACTATGGACGGATCAAGCGCCGCGTAATACCCGGGTGCTGGGCCCCATGCAACGACGACGTCCACTTCGTTGTTTGCCACCGCCTGAACAGCGGTGGCAAAGGGATCCTCATCTGTAAAGCTGCGGCCCTCGAGCTGCATCGTTATGGCATGGGACAAACCGCGTTTGAGCAAGGCTTCGTGGGTCGGACCGCCAATCGGCTGAATTGCCAGCTGCAAATTCGCCAAAACGGGATCATCGAATGAATCGATGTGCAGGCCGCTGTCGGCACGATAGATGAAAACGAACGGACTGCGGTAATAGGACAGGGTGTAAATCATATTGTCCTGGCCGTCTTGGACCCCCAGGACCATATCGCATTCTGCTTCACGGAACCAATTGCCCATGCCACCATGGGATCGGGCCCAAAAAAAAGTAAGGTCCGCCTTAAGCTCGTCCGCCAACACCGCCGCTATGCGGTTTTCAAACCCCGGCCGGTCGATATTAGAAAACGGCGTTGCACTGGGATCTGCGCAGACCCGCATCTCCCAAGCTTGGGAGGTGGCAATCCCCGGTGCCCAAAGAAACAGCGGGGCCAATACGGCAAAGAAGAAGGGTCGAAGGGTCAACTTAGTCACCTTGGTAAAGAGCCAAAAAAACAGTGGGGGGAAGATTTATTTTCCCCCCACTGCTCATTTTTTGCCTCAATAACCCGGGTCTCCTCGGGATTCGAGGTCGTATTTCTGTGCTTACCGGGCGAACACGTACAGTGTTGCGCCAGGACGGGCGTAGCGAGCAGCTGCGTCCGGAGCATCGTCAATGGCCACAGGTCCCAACCTGCCACTGGAGCTAGCGAGGAAGGCGATGTACTGAGTACCGCCGTATTCGTAGCTGATCGGTGAAGCGCTGAACTCGGAACCAGTCCGGAACGTCCACAGGACTTCGCCAGTCGTGGCATCAAATGCCCGGGCTACGCCCTCGTTGGAGCCGCCCTGGAAGATCAGGCCACCGGCTGTCGCCAGTATGGGAGTGTTGTTTCCCTCGGTCCATTTGACGGACCAGACAGTCTTTCCCAAGGTGGGCGAGTTAGCTTCCAAAGCACCGACTACCAAGGTTTCATTGCCGTCAATGTCCCGATTGGGGGGACGTCCTACACGGCGCTGAAGGGTATAACCCTTGCCCGGGTCATAGTCGCCAGCGAAGACGATCATGGTCCGGCAATTGGTCAGGGTTGAGGTGTACAAGAGGCCGGTATCCGGCGACCACGCGTCGTTTTGCCAGTTTCTCGCATAGATGCCGGGGCACCATGAGATCTCGGTACCCGTGTACTCGTCGGGATCATCCAACTCAGCGATCTGTGCGTCTGTCAGTTGATCGGCGTTCGTGTACTTCAGCCGGTCTTCGAGGTCCGTGAAGGCAACATCGTCGATGTTGTACGACGGACGACCAGTCGTCATGTCGACCCCAGTCATGAAGTCCGTAAAGGCGAACATCCAAGGCTCGGTGATCATCTCGCCGGTGTTACGATCCCAGACGTAGAACCAGCCGTTGCGGGCTGCTTTGATCGCGGTCTGACGATTCTGGCCACCGAGGTTCAGGTCAACCAATGGCGTGATCAAAGGCATATCCAGGTCCCATTGATCCTGAGGAACAATGTTGTAGGCCCACAGCATTTCGCCGGAGGTCGCGTCCCGGGCAATCTGAGATGCGCAATAATTGTTGCGGTAGGTCTCTAAACCGCCATTGGCATCAAGGTCGATTTTGCCCCATTCGCGGCGATAGTCAGGGTTCCAAGGTCCGCAGTTGCCTGTGGAATAGTGGAAAGTGTCGTTTGGAATATCAACCGTGAAATAACCCCAAGAGGTGCCGCCACCGCGACGCCACGAATCACCCCACCACGAAGCAAGTGCCGGGTTGTCGATTTTATCGTCATCATAGAAAGGCTTGAACCGATCGGTGATGCCGACTTCGTTGTTCGGGCCCATGTTGTGATAGCGCCACACCAAGTTACCGCTATCGATGTCATACGCAGTCACACGACCACGAACACCATATTCACCACCGGCAACGCCGACGATGTACAGATTATGGACGACGGTGCCGACGCCGGTGAGGGTTTCGGCGATGTCCAGGTTAGTGTCCCGGGTCTGCCACAGAGCTTCGCCGCTCTCTGCGTCCAGGGCCATGACCCGACCATCAAGGGTCTGCATGAAGATTTTGCCTTCTGCATAGTGGAAACCACGTGTTTGGTCCCTGCAGCAGGCGCCGGCAAATGCCAGCGCTTCCATTTCTTCACTGATGTCAGGACGGAACTGCCACTTGATCACTCCGTCCTTGCTCAGGTCGAGAGCCATCACGGCGTTGTCCTCACCGGCCGCGGTTATTGGCGAGATGATGTACATCGTGTCGCCAATAACCAACGGAGACGCTTCGAACTGCTCGTAAGCGTCAAGCTGCATGGTCCATGCAGGCCGCAAGTCTGCGACGTTACCGGTATTAATGTCATTCAACGTGCTGAAGTTCCAGCCGTTGTATGTGATGCTTGGCATGACGACATTTGCGCCACCCTGCTTCGACAACACATCGTCATTTGCGAGCACGGCGCTCGACATTCCAATTCCGACACCCATTGCCAGAATGGAAGCCGAAACCTTGCTCCATTTGCTGTGCGTGGTCATTATAGACCTCCCTAAAGTGTTTCAAACGATTTTGGCTCAATTCACTTACTAAAATACCACCCGCATCTCACTTACTAAAATACCACCCGCATCGTGCGCGGTCGATCCCAAGTTCTGCTAATCGACCACTATTCGTTCACTGCGCCCGGGATTTTTGGCCCAATCGCGCGAACAAAACTTAATCGGCCAGTCGGCCTCTCGCGACCCGGTCTGCGTCAATAAGGCTA
>Ga0114996_10003847_pt1 | contig 18342 bp, 12 predicted proteins | sample ArcticOcean_MG_C_4_FD_87039 | JGI IMG/M metagenome (GOLD analysis project Ga0114996, IMG submission 87039) | Marine microbial communities from western Arctic Ocean - ArcticOcean_MG_CB4_134 | ecosystem: Environmental > Aquatic > Marine > Oceanic | place: Arctic Ocean: Canada Basin | collected...
CAGTTCTGTATTAATGGCCTGGTTTTTCCTGACAGGTCTATTCATCCAGCTTTGCTTGAAGCAAAGCGAATGCAACAACCCTTCCAGTTTTCAATTTCGCGTGAACCGGTCCTCATCCTTTCGATCACGAGTGAGCATCTTTTCCGGACCACGGACAATGAACAACTATGCTGGCGATTGTGGGCGGGGGATTCAACGCTTGCCGCCGGAGATACCAAGCTGGCGCTCGATGCAGGTGCTTCAGTTCAACTCACTCTGTGCGAGCCAGCCTGTGACAATCCAAACACTATTTACCTGGACGTCTGGGTTCAGCAAAATGTGGACAGCCATTTCGCCGGTAAAAACCACGAGATCGCGCGCCAGCAGTTTGTCGTCAAAGAACTTTCAGAAAAGAACTTCAGGGATGGGGCGGAAAAAGATACAGCAACTGCAGAGATTCACAATGAACCAGATGAGTACCTTGTGCGATGTGGCCCTTCGACCTTCGCTATAAACAAAAATAGCGGCCAACTAACCAACTGGTCACTCGAAGGAACGGAGCAGCTTCAATCACCAATGAGTGACAGCTTCGCGAGGGCACCTCTCGACAACGATATATGCAGCAGCCAGGTTGATCATCCCTCTCCCAATTCCTGGTTGTCGAAGTGGCAGGCAGCGGGATTATTCGATTGGGAGCATCGTTGTCTGGACATCTCATTGGACGAGTCCTGCAAGCGTCTCACCGCCCGACACGGCTACTTTGACAACAACCGGTTGATGGTGAGTTCTACCTGGCATTATGTGTTTAGCGTGGACGGCACGGTTGCGATCACTATCCGTGTTGAAGTCAGCGAATCTGCACCGCCTCTCCCAAGAGTAGGCGCTGCGCTTCGCCTGTCACAAGACCCTGGTCAGGTATCCTGGTTTGGCCGCGGGCCGCATGAAAATTATCCTGACAGGAAACACAGTGCAGTTTTCGGTCAATGGACTCAATCGACCCCAGATATGCACACCCCCTATATATTCCCCTCGGAAAACGGCCTCAGGTGCGACGTCAGCAAAGCACAAATTGGCCGCATTCTGATACAGGGGGAGTTTTCACTCGGTGTAAGCCAATACAGCGTGAAACAATTGATGGCCGCACAGCACGAGCACGAATTAATTCCGGAGGACGGACTGTTCATTCATATAGATGGGTTTCATATGGGTGTCGGTGGAGACGACTCTTGGAGTCCCAGCGTTAAACCCAGATACCTGCTCACTGCCGCCACCTATTGCTGGGATTTCTCCCTGGGCCCCTCAAATTAGCCCAACACCGACCTGGATAGCCAGGGATTGAAGCCGGGATCTTCTATAAGCCTGCTTAAAATACCCCGGACCATGTTTGCTGATGCTTCAGCGCGGCTCACACATCACGTCCGAGCGTGCACCGCGCATAAGAAACAAGTAGGTTACAATGCCGCACCCACCGGCGTACTTTGGAAACTGGCGAAAATTCAATCAAAGGATGATTCAACAGACCTGCCACGCGCTCCCGGTTTATACACGCTGGAGTTCCATAAAGATGGTAGCGTCGCTATTCGCGCTGATTGCAATAGAGGCCGTGGCAACTGGGCCAGCGAAACAGCGGACCAGCTCAACATCACTCAACTCATTACAACCAGGGCAATATGCATACCACCGTCACTTCACGACCAGTTCATATCAGATCTCAACGACACGAGGTCCTTTACCCTAAATGGAGGTAAGCTGTATCTGGCAACGATGGCAGATGGCTCTATTCTGGAATTTTTCTGCAGTCGCACCACGCAAGTCGAGTAACAACGCCTGGCAACAACTACGGGCCAATACTAGATGAACACTCGCGACGGCAACCCTTCACCCCATTCATCTGGTACCAGGCCGTGGGGTGCCTTCCATTACCGCGACTACCGTTTCCTTTGGGTCACATTGATCGCGAGCTCCATCGTGGTCTGGATGAGAATTCTGGGAACAGCGCAGTGGTTGCTAGACGAAACAGGTTCGGCCTATCTGGTCGGTTTAATTGGCGTGGTACAACTTGTCGTCCAGGTGCCAGTAACGCTGTGGGCAGGCACCCTTGCAGATCGCGTCGATCGAAAACGACTCATGAGCCTTGCCCACGCAGCCACCTCTATAGCGCTGCTCACATTAGGCTTTCTTAACTGGCAAGACATGTTAACGCCCGTTCTGGTCTACACAGGCATCGCCATTACCGCAGCCACACACATGCTCGCCAGTCCTGCGAGATCTGCGCTGGTACCCATCATTATCCCGGAACGTGAGCTAATGTTGGCAGCTTCAACTGATACCGCGTCGAGTAATGCAGCAGCTATCGCAGGCCCCCTGATTTTTGCCTTCGTCGCCGTCACCGCGGACCTTACCGCCGTTTTTGTCCTCGCGGGTTCTATCTCTTTGATATCCAGCCTGCTGCCGCAGTTCATTCGCGCAAAGGGAATGGCGGACGGCCATGGGCATGAAGAAGGAGAGAAACCATCCCAGATCCAGCAAACCAGGGATGGGGTCAGCTTCGTTTCAAAACACCCGATTTTGCCAGGGCTGTTTCTGCTGGATGCCGGGATCACCACTGCGTCTTTTTATCGCGAGATTCTGCCAGTACTGGCATTAGGGTTGTTCGCCGGGGGAGCAAGCGCAACAGGTTTCCTGGGCGCAGCGAACTCAGCTGGCGCAATCTTCGGATCATTTATCGCGTTAATGCTGGTCGGCTTCCGCGCAAAAGGAATGCTCGTCCTTTATGCATCCTTTGCCTACGGTTTTTTCCTGTTTGGATTCGGAACAGCTACAACGCTGTGGTTCGGTGTATTAATGATCGCTTTGCTCGGTGCCGCAGATGCTGTAACCGTCGCCGTGCGCCAGACCACCGTGATGTTAACGACGCCAGACCACATGCGTGGTCGCGCATTTGCCTTAATGATTCTTGCCGCCCAGACAGCGAACAATGTAGGGACAGTCTGGGTTGGCACCTGGGCTGGATTGATCGGTGCATCCAACACAATGGTGATGGGCGGCATGATCTCTATTGTGGCTACCGCATTAATCTGGTGGTTTTGGAAACCCATTCGAGAATTCAGGTCTAGCGATTCTCAGGAGTCTTCATCGTCATGAACTCAGCCATAGATATTGACCTAAACCTGCAATCCTTATCTCGCGCCGTGGAGTTTCCCCGGGTAAATCATTCTGCCCAGCCACTACCTGAAGCAGATGACAGCAGATCTTGTCGCGGCTCGCGGCCTGCTGGAAAATGGCCTGTATATTCTTCTCAGCCTCCAGCTTGTCGTTGCACGGACCGCCCTGCCCCACACAACGAAAGAACGTCGCGAAAGGTTCGGGCAACCCTTCCGCGAATTGCTATTAAACACTCAGTAACACTGATTAGTCAGTCATTGGCTAATAGAGAGGCAACTTGATTTAGCCAATACTGGCGATGATCTCATGCAGGGTCTCTATAGGGAGTTTTGGGGTTCGATCAAAATACAACAAACCGTTTACCTCCTGCTGGACATCCGTGAACTGGGTCCAGACGAACCCCTGAAGCTTAGGAGCCGCGTGAATCATTTGTGCTATTGCTTGAATGGCTGCCTGTAGTGCGACTTCAGTCTCTGGCAAGTCGCCATAGCTAAAATCAGAATCACTGTATCGACCATAACCCACACCACCACATTCGGTGAGTAGTATGGGCAGCCCTTCAACATTCGCGCCTGCCAGTGCGCCAGCACGTGATCCCGTTCCATGGTCTTCGGTTACGGACGATTGGGGGCTTTCTATCAGCTCATTTAAGCGTTGCGTCAGTTCTTTTTGTTCAAAATAAAGATGAAGAGTCCAGAGATCACCCGAGGAAAACTCCCAGCCATCGTTACCGATCACAGGTCTGCTGGTGTCCATCGCGCGCGTAATACCGACGACACCATCAACAAAAGCCCGCTGCTGGGGCCTGGATGACTGGTGCCACACACCCCATGATTCATTAAACGGCACCCAAGCCATCACGCAGGGATGAGCCCTGTCCCGTTTAACGAGATCTGTCCATTCAGCGATCAACGTCTGCACCAACTCAGTTGAGAATATCTTGCCTGAGGGCATCTCCGCCCAGACAAGTAATCCAAGCTTGTCTGCCCAGTAGAGATAGCGCGGGTCTTCTGCTTTTTGGTGCTTACGTGCGCAGTTGAACCCCATCTGCAAGGTCAGTTCTACATCTCGACGGATATCATCATCGCTTAGTGCGGTATACCAGCCACCGGGGAAGTAACCCTGGTCGAGAACGCCCCGAAGAAATAATTTCTCCCCATTGAGAAGCAGCTGTCCATCACGAACCTCAATTTCCCGGAGCCCTGTGTAGCTGACAACTTCATCAACATCGCCGCTCCGGGTGTCTAAAAGAGTCAGTTTCACATCGTAAAGGGTTGGCGACTCAGTTGACCACAGCACAGGCTCGTCCAATTGAAACGACACACGGGCTTCGGAACGCAAACCTGTATTCACCTGTTTCCGGTCTACAACAACACCGGCAAGCAGCAACTCAACAGTCAACTCCCCCTCTACTTGCTTCGAGAACAACGCTGTGAAGGTCAGTTCTCCAGAGCCTACCTCAAAGACCGAATGGGTGCTTTCGATTGAAACCGGCGGGAGAGGCTCAAGCCAGACCGTTTGCCAGATACCAGTGACACTGTCGTAGTCAATCGGCCACCGGGTGGTACCAGCCTGTTTCCCCCTCGGCTGAGTCCACGACAAAGAATCCTCAACTCTCACCACAATCGTATTGGTACCTGGCCGTACAACATGGTCAACATCGAACGAGAAGGGTGCGTAACCACCCCGGTGCTGCCCTACTTCCTGTCCATTGACAAAAACACGGGTCCAGTGATCACAAGCACCAAACCGCAGACACTTCCTCTTATCCCAGGCCTCTGGCAGATCAAACTCCCGGTGGTACCAGACAACCGAAGCGGGCTGAATGTTATTAATGGTAGAAGCTTCGGATTCCACCGGGAAAGGAACCTGGATGGTCGCGGCGCTTTTTGGAAGCCCCTCCTTAAACCAGCCCTCAACCAACCCAATGTCATCGACATCCTCAACAAAGCGCCAGCTACCGTTCAGATTTTTCCAATCGGGTCGCACAAGGAGAGGTCGCGGGTATTCTGGCCGGGGCATTAACATTTTCCTGACTCGCATGTGGCTGAGCTAAAACTATAACTTAACGAATAACTCTTCAAAAAATATTACCCGGCTGGTGGCCGGCTCGATTTATGTCAACGAAGCTAATAGTTAGCCTGGATTGCATGAACGCATTGTACGATGAGTTCATGACCAATCGCCTGACCATAACCCTTCAAACGTACTCACCTCACAAAGTTCCTTAATACTGGTCCCCACTTGCCAAGTTCAAGTACACTGGATGCATAATCGACAATCAGTTACGAGGCGTAATCATGGATTTTAATATACCCGGCGATGACAACGAACTGCGTACTGCACTAAGTGACGTAAACCTGCCAACTCTTTTAATGGTCATGACCCAGTTCTCAGGCGATGATCGCTGGCTGACAGATCGATTCCGACCGGATCCTATTCAGACCCCCGAGGGAAGTATTTTCCCCGACGATACTGGTAACTACAACAGCGATATCGCGGCCGAGATCAGGGAAGAAGCCTTTGAGCTCCTCAGGACCTTGCGTGATGAAGGTGGCAACATGCCGCCGACCCCAGACGTCAAACAAATGCGGCATCTGATGGAGTTCTCCACCGCTGAACCATTGGAAGACGAGTTTTGCGCAATGCTGCTGGAAGAAACCAATTTCGTGAACCGGGACAATACCTGGAAACCTGAACTTGAAAAACTGACCGGTGGCGCGGCCGGCGAAAATTTCAGCGTCATTGTGGTTGGGGCAGGTATGTCCGGGATATGCACCGGGATCAAGCTCAGTGAAGCAGGTATCGACTACACCATCCTGGAGAAAAACGCAGCGGTCGGCGGCACCTGGTACGAGAACTCCTACCCGGACTGTGGTGTTGATACACCAAACCATTTTTATTCCTATTCCTTCGAACGCAACGCAAACTGGTCTGGGTATTTTTCCAAACGTGACGAGCTATACGGATACTTCGAACGGTGTACAGACCAGTTCGGTATTCGAGATCACATCCAGCTGAATTCAGAAGTCCAGAAAATGCAGTTCGATACAGGCTCCCAGACCTGGCATGTCACCGTGAAGAGGCAGGATGGGTCTGTCGATGCCCTGACAGCAAATGCCGTCATCAGCGCCGTCGGCCAGCTTAACCGGCCCGTTATTCCTGATTTTGATGGCCTGGAAACATTCGAGGGCGAGAGCTTCCACTCAGCCCGCTGGCAACATGACGTATCCCTTGAAGGAAAGCGGGTCGCGGTCATCGGGACAGGATGCAGCGCCGTCCAGCTGGTTCCCAAAACAGCCGACACGGCTTCCCACCTGACTGTTTTCCAACGATCACCTCACTGGATTTCACCGAACAAGGACTACTATCGCCCCGTTGAAGCAGGCCTGAAGTGGGCACTTAACCATATCCCGCTTTACGCTGAATTTCATCGTGCCCGCATGATTTTCGGCTTCATGGATCGCAACTGGCCAGCAGTGCCGAGCGACCCGGCCTGGGACCATAAAGATCGAGCAATGAGCGAGGTCAACGATATGTTACGTGAAGCATTGACCGGATATATCAGCGAGCAACTCGGTGATCAACAGGAGCTGATGAAAAAATGTCTCCCTGATTTTCCGGTTTTCGGCAAACGGCTCATCATCGACAACAACTGGTACCAGCATATGACGCGAGAGGACGTAAATCTCGTGGACGAACCCATCGCGCGATTTCATCCGAAGGGCATCGAGACCGCAGATGGAACAATCCATGAGTTCGATGTCGTCGTATTTGCTACAGGATTTAACAGCAACCGATTTCTATGGCCGATGGATGTAGTCGGAAAATCCAAGGTCAGTCTGGGTGAACGCTGGGGGGAATACCCTCAAGCATACAAAGGAATGCTGGTTCCCGACTATCCAAATTTGTTCTGCATTTATGGCCCGAACACTAATATCGTGCACGGTGGCAGCATTATCTACAACACTGAATGCCAGGTTCACTACATTATGCAGTGCCTGGTGCTTATGTTGAAGCAACGGGGAAAGCTCCTTGAGATCCCCCAGGAAGCGACCGACGAATACAATGAGGAAGTTCAGAACCTCAGCAAGAATCTTGCCTGGGGTCACCCGGGAGTTGAAAGTTGGTACAAGAACTCGGATGGGAAGGTGGTCAATAATTCACCGTTCAGTAACCTGGAATACTGGTCTCGCACCCATGACGCGGAACCCAACACTTATCGGATGGATTAGACATCAGGGTATCTAGTCAGGACATCTAGTCAGGACAAGAGATCTGAACAGGACATGGATTCAAGCGCGGTGAGCGCTCGTTCGAGCATTGTGGTTCCGAGTTTCACGCCGCGTTCGTTACCCTGGTCAAGGGTGCCACAGATTGCGATCGGAGTGATCATGGTCACCAGTATGTTGTATCGGTACTGCTCGATACATTCCTCAAAACTATAACCCTCGACCCCCCGATCTTTGAGTATGTCGTGATAGTGTTTTAAAGCCTGCTGCTCAGATTCACCTCGCAGCGCCGCGTCGCATCCCCCGGCACTGAAATAGGCAATGTCGTGCGTTCCATTTCCGCCCATCGTGTTTTGCCAGTCAAAGGCAATAATATCGGGATCATCCGGTGACCCGGTGAGGAAGACGTTATCCACGCGGTAGTCACCATGAATAATCGTCGGCTCGCCACCCATCGCATGCAGGAAAAGATCAATATATTGATCACCAATTTTGCGAACGATATCTGCGCGGTCACCACTAAAGTAGTCCGGAAACCTTTCTATGGTGGGCTCAATACCAGGCCGCAGTATTCTATCGCGCCTGAAAAGAATGGTTTTCATGTCTACCTGGTAATTCAACCAGTCAAATTCAGCAGCTCGACCCCAGAAGGTTGCATGAAGCTCCGCGGCCCTGCTGAAGGCAACCAACCGTTCCTTTTCAGTACAACCCTGCAACTGATCGCCCGCTTTCTCATCTCCCAGGTCTTCCAATACCAGCAGAAAATCCTGGGTAACCGGATCAACCGATGCGTATAAACAACGCGGGACCCTGATCGGTGTTTCCTGCGCGAGATGAAGATAGAAGTTGATCTCATTTTTGTAAAAGTTAAGCCCTTTGGACAACTTGCTGTTTTCAGTACGGGCAACGCATTTGACGATAACGGTCTCTTCCCGACCGGATTCAAAGGTCAGGTGGCCTCGGGCAATCGAGGACATCAACCCAACGCCTTCGCCCAGACCGCGGATTTCAACATCCGTTATCTTTTCAGGATAGGCGTGCCCGATAGTTTCGTTCGCTATCCGGGAGGTAAATTCTTCGTAACGCTCAATGACTATGGACATATCCCTACCAATAAAAATAGTTAACCTACATTAGTTCTCTTTTGCCGATTTATCACGGTTTATACTTTGATACCGATCAAAACAAGCGAGAACATAAATTAACTTCCTCGCTCCAGGATCAAGCTCCAAGATGCTTTCACCTTGGCAAAACCGTCTATCCTCTGTTTAATGGGTGCGGAGGTGGACTATCAACAATTATGACTATGACTACATTATTGTAGGAGCAGGATCTGCAGGCTGTGTGCTGGCTAACCGCCTCTCTGAAAACCCAGATAACCAGGTACTGGTGCTGGAAGCAGGCGGCAACGACCTGCATCCTTATGTGGGAATGCCCAAGGGCATCGCGAAACTCGTCCAGCACCCTCGATTCACCTGGACGTTCCCCATCAAGCAACCTAGAAAACCTGGACTCCCGGCAACCGAAGTCTGGATTCGCGGTAAATCTTTGGGTGGATCCAGTTCTATCAACGGAATGATCTATTCCCGGGGGCATCCACAGGACTATGAAGAATGGAACACCCTGGGCGGACCGGGTTGGGGCTGGGAAGATATTAAGGCCGTGTATCGCCAGATCGAGTCACATGAACTCGGGGAAGCTGATCACCGGGGAGGAGCCGGCCCGCTTCCGATATCAACGGGACAATTCAGGTACCCAATCGCCGAACAGCTGATCGAAGCGGGAGTCCAATTCGGTCTTGAGCGCAAAGAAGACCTAAACGACGAGACTCTTGAAGGTGTCGGTTACTACAATCACAACATAAAAAACGGGCGCCGAATGAGCGCGTCTCGCGTTTTCCTGAAGCCTGCAATGAACCGCAGCAATCTCACCGTCGTAACCAGTGCCCACGCGCACAAAGTTAACTTTGTGAATAGCAGGGCTGTCAGCATCGATTGTGACGTTGGCGGTTCCCCAACGACATTTCAGTGTCGCAGAGAGATTATTCTCAGCGCGGGCGCCTTGCTTTCCCCAAAACTATTGCAGCTATCCGGTATCGGCCCGGCAGGCCTGCTTAACTCACTTGGCATCGACATTATTCATGACAGCCCCGACGTCGGGCGAAAGCTGAGGGAACACCTTGGGTTTTCCATGCCTCATCGGTTAAAAAATGGCAAGGGTATCAATCATCGCCTCCGTGGGGCAGGCCTTGTAGCCAGCGTGCTGCAATACTACCTGACACATACCGGGCCAATGGCAACCGGGCCTTTTGAAATAGGCGCATTTGTTCGTTCCATGCCTGGCGCAAATCGACCAGACACGCAGCTCTATTTGGGCGCCTTCAGCTATGGCCGATCAGACGACAATTTCCCTGTGCAACTGAACAAGCCAGACAGCCAGCCTGGTATTACTATTTATGGCCAACTACTGAATCTGACAAGCGAAGGCGAAATTAGCATTGAAAGCGCTGATCCGAAAAAACCGCCAGCAATCAAGCCTAACTGGCTGAGCACAGACTATGACCAAAAAGCGGTTGTCGCGATGGTCCGCACCATGCGCAAGTATGCGCAACAGCCCGCCGCAGCGAACTATTTTGGAGAGGAACTGATCCCCGGCGAAAATTGCCAGAGTGATGAACAAATTCTGGAGGCGGTACACCGCTTGTCAACCAGCGGACTTCATGCCACCGGCTCCTGCCGAATGGGTAAGGACGAACAGTCAGTGGTCGACAATCAGCTCCGGGTTAGAGGGGTCGCTGGGCTTCGAGTGGCAGATTGCTCCATCATGCCCGCCCTACCCAGCGGCAATACCAACGCCCCGGCGATGGCAGTTGGCTGGCGGGCCAGCGAGATCATCCTGAATGGGGAAATTTAACCCCACCTGCAACACAATATAAGGACAGCCAGACTATCGATTCTCAACACCTTGTACGACAGCGATTTATTTTCATGACCGCGCTGATATTCGCTGGCGAAGCCGTTTACGCAATACCATTTCATGTCACTCGCTTCTTTCGGCCAACAGTACTTGAAGTATTCGACCTGACAGCGACGGAACTGGGCGCAGCACAGGGCATCTACGGCATCGTTGCCATGATCGCCTACTTCCCGGGTGGCCCACTGGCTGACCGGCTCCCTGCACGCAAGCTCCTTGCTTTCTCGCTCTGGTCAACCGCACTGGGCGGGGTTTATATGACCAGTTTCCCTGGCTACATCGGATCGATCTGGCTTTGGGCATTTTTTGGGGTCACCACTATCCTGTTTTTTTGGGCGGCCCTGATCAGGGCGACTCGCGACTGGGGCGGCAACGCTGCGCAGGGTAGGGCATACGGACTGCTGGATGGTGGTCGTGGACTATTGGCAGCCGCGCTGGCATCAGCGGGTGTCATGATTTTCAGCCTGACATTCCCGGAAGATGCCGCAAATGCTTCCCTGCAGGAAAAACAGGACGCGCTGTTTCAGGTCATCTGGGGTTACAACATCGTTACCGCACTGGCCGGTGTTTTTGTCTGGTTCGCCATCCCGGACACCCATCCATCTGAAGCCAATGGCAAAGAACACGCACCCGGTGACACCATTTCAAAGCACATCGTTGCGGTACTCAGGATACCTGCGGTATGGATGCAGGCAGTCATCCTGCTTTGCGCTTACGTCGCCTACAAGGGATTTGATAACTACTCACTGTTTGCTGTCGAGGCTTACGGAATGAACGAAGTCGATGCAGCGGCAATTGTGACCATTGGTGCCTGGCTTCGACCGGTTGCAGCGCTGGGCGCCGGCTTGCTCGGCGATCGATATAATGTATCCCGGATGCTTGCTTTGTCTTTTCTGTTTTTGCTGGCCTCGGACCTGTTTTTCGCATTTACGACTCCCATTGCAGGCGCAGCCGGGATTCTTCTCGGCAACATCCTGATAGGGTCAACAGCGATATTCGCCATGCGTGGTTTGTATTTCGCGTTGTTCGAGGAAGCGAAAGTCCCAGTCATCATGACTGGCACCGCAGTTGGCCTTGTCTCGGTCGTCGGGTATACACCAGACATCTTCGTAGCACTGGTCGCCGGCATCATGATCGATGCCAACCCAGGTGCTACAGGCCATCAACACTTCTTCGTGTTTCTCTCGGCGTTTGCAGCGATCGGTCTTGCGGTCAGCTTAACCCTGATGCGTTTATTGCATCGGAATAAAGCTGCCCAAAACTAATCCTGTTCCATCGACCAGGTTTTGCTGGTCAGGCGCGCCAATTCCCACTCAGACAGGGATTCATCTACTTCATGATATTGCAGAGGTTGTTTCATTTCTGCTGTTTCAACACCGTTAATCGCTGGGATTGGTTGTACCTGTGGAATAGACATGATGTACGCCTTTCGTGATCAGAGTGTGTCGCCAATTCAGACAGCAACAATTTATCAGCAGTGACAGGAATCGATTAGGGAATAATTAGAAAGTAATAGATTCCAGTTTGGAAAGGGTCACTTCGAGAGGACTACCTTTCGAAGTGACGAATTATACCTTTGCAGGGTTGGCCGCCCTGCACAACGGGCGCTGCTTTTAAATCCGACTGAACAAATCCTAGAGCCAGCATGGCATTGCTGAACTTCGCAGTATTCCCCCTTCCAGGATCGACAATAATGACTTCACATTTCTCTTTGGCATGTCGGTTAACGAACCCGGACAGCAGAATGGCGTGATCCGGCTGATAGAGAATATCGCTGCCAACGATCAGGTCAAACTCTCCCAGACTGGTATCCTCCTGTTCCCAACCTGCGCGTACAAACGGGATGCTGCGTCCTTCATTTAGGTCAACATTCAACTGAAGGTAGGCGTTGGCCTCCGGGTGATGATCTGTTGCCGTGATATCCGCAATCCTGGAATTCAACATCAGGCTCGTTAGCCCCACTCCGCAGCCAACCTCCAGGATACGCTTGTCCTTAATATCAAATGTTTCCATCAACCGCGCAAGAACTTGTGAAGATTCCCAGATAACGCCAAACAGTGGCCATATCGCTTCTGGAACACCCAGTTTCCGGGCGACACCATTTGGATCGCTGAATTGTTGTGTATCACGCAGCGTTCTTACATGGATATCTGACCCTTCAAACTCAATTGTCTGGTATCGATACCTTAATTGGCTGGGTTCAGGGATAGGGTAGCGTCTTAAAGAGGTGATTCACCCTACTACTTGCCTCTCGCGATTGCGACCTATTGACCCCCCTGGCACCAATATTCCTTGCTTTACGCGATTTAGCACCCTAGACTGCGCGCGCTGATCTTTGATCGGCCACGTCATGTTGATTTGATAGCACTGGGTACCCCAGTCGCCCCTCACCTCGAGGCCAGCCAGGCTTGTAACGCCACTGCCTCAACTCTTTATGTCGTCCAGCGCATTCGTGCGCCCTAACATCGCAATAACTGCGGTGAATTACATCATTGCGCCCGTAAAATGGCGCCAGGAAAGAATATGAGTTTTAATGAACTTGGCTTGTCCGAGCCACTACTAAAAGCGATATCCGATAGCGGATATACAGAGCCAACCGCTATCCAATCAGCGGCGATTGGGCCAGTCCTCTCAGGAAAAGACCTGATGGCATCTGCTCAAACCGGAACCGGTAAGACCGCAGCCTTCACGCTACCACTACTGGAAAAGCTAGGCCAACTAGACAATCCCGGCAATCACCCGCGTGTTTTGATTATCACACCAACACGCGAACTCGCGGCCCAGATCGAAGCATCTGCAAACACCTACGGGAAGCACACGACACTTCAATCACTGGCTGTGTTTGGCGGCGTCAAGATAGGACCACAGATCAAGAAATTGCGTCAGGGTATCGACATACTTGTAGCAACCCCTGGTCGCCTGCTGGATCTGAGTCAACAGGGAGCCGTAAACCTTAAGCACGTCGACGTGCTGGTACTTGATGAAGCAGACCGCATGCTGGATATGGGATTCATTCCTGATATCAAGCGCATCCAGAAGCTGCTGCCCGAGAACAAGCAAACGCTGATGTTCTCAGCGACCTACTCTCCAGAAATCAGAAAACTGGCCCACGACTATCTGTCAAACCCGGTTGAAGTCAATGTCACGCCAAAAAATGCCGCTGCCCATACGGTCGAACAGGTCCTGCACCCGGTAGACAAGAGACGGAAATCCGAACTGCTTCAGCATCTGGTGCACCAAAACAGCTGGTCACAGGCGCTCGTGTTTTCAAAAACCAAGCACGGAGCGAACAAACTCACCCGCGATCTGGTGAAGACGGGCGTTCGTGCGGCGGCCATTCATGGCAACAAAAGTCAGGCCCAAAGAACCAAAGCACTTGAAGACTTCAAACGCGGCAAGGTTGAAATACTCGTGGCTACTGATATCGCCTCCAGGGGAATCGATATCTCCGAGTTGCCAATGGTGATCAATTTTGATTTACCTCATGTGCCGGAAGACTATGTCCACCGTATCGGCAGAACCGGCCGAGCGGGAACGACAGGCAATGCCATCTCTCTTGTCTGCGCAGACGAATCCAAACAGCTTCGGGATATTGAACGAGTCATCAAAAAACCCCTGGAGCGTGTCGAGATAGAAGGTTTCGAACCTGATCATGTTCTGCCACTGTCCAGCGCCGGTCACGATCGATCAGGAAACAATTCTGGCTTTTCAAAGAACAATGGTTCGAGGGGAAATGGTTCGAGAGGGAATGGCTCAAACGGCAATAGCCGAAATCGTCCCAGGCGCAATCGAAATTCATCTTCGAGCTCTAGAACAAACAGGCAAGCGACCGCTTAGTACGGTAGTTACATCAAGCTTGTCTGCGGGAAAGGGGTGGCGCGCTTACTTGGGTATCTCCATCTAACTAAGTCGACGCCCTGGATTCTCTCTTCCAGAAGTTAACACCACAGTTACACAGGGTCCCCTTGAACAAAGGGGGCTATTTTTGAATCCGCCCGCTTTCAGTTCTTCTCCCCCATGAAAAACCAGAAGGGTAGATACGCCCTTCATCGATCTCATAGTAGCTTTTCATTATCGCTGATCCGAGAAACGCAACGGTCGAATCGTTCGACCTTGCCTGGATGTAACGCAGTTTAGCCCCGAATAGATTTTGCAAAGGTCGTATAGCAAAGCCCATCAGAAGAAGCGTATCATCATGGCGTATCAATCCTTGAACCGTCGGATAAAGATGTACAGATGGCGAACGATGCGCTTAAAAACATGACTACCTAAAACAATGACTTTCAAACAAATTTACACTCGTGCGGTTAATAGAAAAGGTGGACAGGAACTTGCGGCTTCGCTGCCCAAGGTGAAATCCCGTCAGGCTCTTATAAGAGCCACTGATGATTCCTACTTGTCCGAAATGACCAAGTGTGTATTTCGATCAGGGTTCGTTTGGAAGATTGTCGAGAACAAATGGTCCAACTTCGAGACCGCGTTCGCAGGGTTTAACCCCAAAGCAATCGCCAATTTCAGTGATGAGCGACTGGAATCCCTGGCCCAGGACACATCAATCATCAGGAACATGACAAAAATTTTAGCGACCCGGGAAAACGCAAAGTTTATCCTGGACGCTAATTCCGAACACAAAACCTTTGGTCGGTTTCTGGCAGACTGGCCCGAAGATGACATCGTCGGCCTGCTACTTTATCTGAAGAAACACGGCAGCCGACTCGGGGGACACACGGGACAATACTTCCTTCGGTTTGTTGGCAAGGACACCTTCATGTTCAGTAAGGATGTCGTCACTGTTCTGGTCGCCGAAGGAGTAGTTGATAAAGAACCAACCAGCCAACGCGCATTGCGAGCAACTCAGGAAGCCTTTAATCACTGGAGGGAAGAAACAGGGTTGCCGTACAGTCACCTGAGCCGAATCATGGCTGCTTCGGTTGGCCCGCCTATCTAAATAGAACGTGATTTCATCACCGGCACCCGTTACCGTCTGATCGAACTCCTCTTTTTCATTCTCTCGGTTGCGCTTTCCTCGGTGGTATCGCGAATAACCTATTTACCTGACTCGAACAGGTAGGGCTCCAGCGATGCCTGCGCTTCGATACGAATTTTATGCCAGGTTCCCCCACCGTAATAAGCCAGACTCCCCGGCTCCGCATCGCCCTCACCGTTGTAATAGGAGATGCAGTCGCGCAGCGGCGCAGAATTGATATCAGCATTTCGACAATGTGCTGCATACCGATCCTCTGGCTCTTTGCGAACATCAACTATCTTCACTTCCTGCTCTCGCATGGTCGACAACATCCAGACAATGTAATCACCATGCTCTTCGATAGCATTGGTGAAATTGAAACTTCCCCCACCGCCTTGCGGACCCGAAACGATAAACAGGTTCGGGAACCCGTGACTGTGAATACCAAGGAAAGTTTTTGTCCCCTCGGATTGCCACTTACCATTTAGCGTCTGACCATCACGACCCTCAATCATGTTGAACGTTGAGGTCGCCATCCACTGAAACCCGGTAGCGTAAATCAAAACATCCAGCGGGTACTCTACCCCATCGTGCACAATGCCGTGTTCCGTGATCTCACGAACGCCAAGGGGCGCAGTATCTACAAGCGTGACATTAGGTCTATTGAATGCCGGCAGATACTCATCATGAAACGTCGGCCGCTTGCAGCCGTAAGGATAATAGGGTTTTAGAGAGGCCGCCGTTTTTGGGTCTTCCACTATCGCATCCACCCTGGCCCTGATCTGTTCCATAATCCGGAAGTTGGATTCAAGATTCTTCTGGATCATTTCTTCAGGGGACAACTTTTCTGAATGTTGCTTACGCTCCTTGAAATCAGGTACCTTGCCGGCAAGGTAGTCATCATTCGCCTTGATGGCAGTTCGACCTCCAGATATCTTGGCGAACCTCGCTCGCCGGGCCTTTGCCCAACCTGGCTCGTCCGCCCAGGTCTGCCTTTCTTCGTGCGTTGTTTCCCTTTGGTCTCTTACATCGACGGACGACGGTGTCCTCTGGAACACATGAAGTTCACCCACAATTTTTGCCAGCTCCGGCACAGCCTGCACTGCAGTTGCACCTGTGCCGATAATCCCCACGCGCTTGCCTTCCAAGTCCACATGATAGTTCCAGCGTGAGGTGTGGAAGGAATCCCCCTGGTATTTCTCCATGCCCTTAATTCGCGCAAGCTTTGGCGTCGTCAAAATTCCGTTTGCCAAGATGACGTATCGAGCTTTCATCGAGTCGCCGCGGTCTGTGTGAACAGACCAACGGCTGGACGATTCGTTCCAGACCGTTTTTTCAACCGTTGTATGAAAAAGACAATGGTCATAAAAGCCAAATTTCTCTGCCATTTTCTGGCAGTACTCCAGGATTTCAAACCCCGAGGCGAACTTCATCGAAGGGACGTAACCCATCTCTTCGAGTAAAGGCAGGTAGCTGTATGCTTCAACGTCGCAGGCGATACCCGGGTATCGATTCCAATACCAGGTGCCTCCAACATCACCACCTTTTTCACAGAAGCGAACATCGTTAAAACCCGCTTGCCGTAATTTGTGCCATAGCAGCAACCCTGCAAAGCCGGCGCCTACAACCAGAATTTCGCACTCATCATCGAGTGATTCCCGCTCAACAGGAGCAGCTGAATATACGTCCTCCAGGTACCTGCTGAAATCCCCTTCCATGGGCATATAATCCGCAGCGCCACGCCTTGCCTCTTTGAAGTCCCGATACCTGGCCTGTTCTTCCGCATTGAAAACAGCGCCAGCCGGAGGCTCCGGTAAATCCTTCAGTGTCTGGTCATCAACGACGGCGTAGCCACGGCCGGCAATCTTGTCAGTCGCTACGGCGGCTCGAGTGTTAAATGTTTTAAGTCCTGTTTCCTGGTCTATCTTAATCGTCATATGGTCCTGCGCTAATAAACGATGAATACCACAGGGGCACCGAGGGCAATGATTGAATAAACCAGTGAGCCAGTTCCCCGTCAAATAACCCTATTGTCCCACAAGACGGTTGATGTTATCTCCACTAAGATAGATGACATGGAACAATTCATTCATGAGCTCAATCAGCTGCCTGACTCGACCAGGCTTGGATTGCTGTTTGGCAGCCTGCTCGCCACCCTCGTGCTCGAATCGCTTATCCCCAACATCGAATTCGAATATCGAAAGTTAAGGCACGTCGCTACCAACATGGTTTTTATACTGACCTCGGGCATCATATCCCTTGGCCTTGCATTCCTGGCATACGGAATCATAGATATCACTCGCCTCGAGTATGGACTCTTCTACATCATCGGTGTTCCTTTATGGATGCAGCTCGTTATCTCTCTGGTCCTGCTCGACTTCTTTGGCCAGTATCTCGTCCATGTCTGCCTGCACCGCTACAAGTGGATGTGGAAACTTCACCTGGTGCACCACAGCGACACTACGGTCGATGCCAGCACAGGAACCCGCCACCACCCAGGCGATATTCTAGTCAGAGAGCTACTGATATTTGGCGTGATCGTATGCGTCGGAATTCCAGCCGCTTTTTACGTTCTCTACAGGATTATTACGCCATTTTTTGCCTACTTCACCCATGCCAATATTCGCCTGCCAATAGACCTGGACCGGGCGCTCAGTTGGATCATCGTTACACCGCACATGCACAAGTTTCATCATCATTTTGAACGTCCATGGACCAACAGCAACTATGGCAACATTCTGTCCTGCTGGGATCGCATGTTCGGCACCTTTGTTTATGACAATCCGGATGACATCCATTATGGTCTGGATACCGTCGACGGACAGTACGATCTGAACCTTGCCTTTCAATTCAGCCTGCCGTTCAACAAAACAATAAAGACCGACTACTAACGTGTTCGCGCCCAAGAACAGCACACCGCGGTGGCTATTTCCCGCTAAACTAACAGTTTTTGAACTGACACTTTCATAAGCTCACTCCGTTTGTACTCAGTATTGAGGTTTTCGGACGGGAACTAATCAGGGGAAA
>Ga0114996_10003849_pt1 | contig 18338 bp, 24 predicted proteins | sample ArcticOcean_MG_C_4_FD_87039 | JGI IMG/M metagenome (GOLD analysis project Ga0114996, IMG submission 87039) | Marine microbial communities from western Arctic Ocean - ArcticOcean_MG_CB4_134 | ecosystem: Environmental > Aquatic > Marine > Oceanic | place: Arctic Ocean: Canada Basin | collected...
AAATGGGACATCCTGCAAAACTCTCCATGAAGCCCAATCATACATCAAAACATAAGGTTCATCTGCTGGTTGTGCCGCTAACCACCCATAAGCCACATTGGAATAAAAATCCGTAGCGGTTGGGGGGGGTTTATTGGATAATCCACGAATCATATAATTTCCAGTGCCTTTGGTTATACCCAATCCACATAAAGCATGAGCCAAATAAGCATTCCCTGAGCCTTGAATTGTGGGGTCCTCCCCCAAATATGTGGCTAAATCCTCATCTATGATATATTGGGTATCATCGGAATAGGGTCCAAGAAAACCGGCCTGATTCTTTGACCCTATCTCATACTCTGGACTAAATGTGCTTTGTTGAATGGCCACACCAGTCCATTTGCTGCCTGTTATGGGTAATGCCAGTCCAGTTGCAGTAGTAAATGCTCCACCGGGGATGGCGAATGCTGTGGCTATGTAAGGTAAAGTCATACCGGGGAACTCATATCCTACACCATAAATGCTTTGGGACACGGAGCCAGCATACAATTCACAAAATGGTTGCCCACCGTGAGTTACATTATTGACACCTACTGTAAAAAGGTTTTCAGTTGTATCTTGAATCTGTTTTTGTGAACCCGGGGATATGGTGGTAGCATACGCCCCTTCTAAATTATAAGCACCTGTTGGTAAATTGTCCTCTAAACCAAAGTTTTCATCTGTGCCTGTTTTTAAGATACCATAGGCCCCTGCTGCATAACCTGTTACTGCATCGGGGCAGCATTGTGGGATATAGATGCCTGTCATGACTGTGGAATAATCAACTGCTCCTGCGCCATCGTCTTTGACTACTTCTCCACATATCATGGACTGCCCATCATTAATAAAAGTGTCAGGCGGGAGGCGAGCCAATGAGGATATATCATAAATACGACTAATATAATAATCACGGGCTGACAGAGCATCATCAACAATCACACCAGTAGGGATTTGAAAACAGACTGCATAATCTTCTATGGCATATGCAAACTTTGGATTCCAAGTGTTAGGGCCGAGAGGCATACCTGTTGCGGCTATTGCTGCTGTTAAACCCCAGCCAAATTGTTCTTGCAGGTCAAACCCTGCAAACACGACTGGGCCAACATCTGTTGGGAGGGGGACAGCAATAGGGATATTAACAATGCCACCGGCTCCTGAATAGTCTTGATTAGTCAATGTGCCATTTCCGGTATAAGTTCTTTGATGGCCTACATAATAAAAAGAAGCCGCAGGCTCCGTTTCTGCATCGGAAATGCTTGAACCTAATAATGGTGCTATACTATATACCCCCGGTGTTGAATCATCATTGATAGTAACTGAATCTGCTGCACCCGGAGGTAATGTAAAAGGATACCTGCATGGATAAATATAATATCCATTCCCCGGTTGCCATTGAGCCGAATCAGGAACACCTGTAAATCGCTGATGGATGTTCCATGCTGGTATCATCATGACGAATCCATCCCAAGCATAACCGTGTTGCCCCGGTCCATATAAATCAAGGAAGTTTCCTCGGTAAGAACCATAAATAAAATAGTTATCATTGATATACTCTGTTCCACGAATAATCACATCAAACGCCTCTAACTCAACGAGTATCCCAAGCCACCTATTCTCAAAGAATTGGCCTGTGTCTAATTGGGATTGAGCAGTAAAAAAAAGTTGGCCCCAATCCACCAACCCAGAACAGAACTTTGTTGTTAAATCATATGCTACACCACCCATGACATCACCTCAAATTGAATCTATTGTAAAATCTGCAACTGGTAAATTAGGAAAATCTTCTGTAATTGGAATTAGCGCATTAGCCAAGAAATAGGTTACATCCCAATCAGTTCCGGGTGGGATTTCTATCGGAATCCAATTTTTCATCACAGGTGAATCTGAATTAGTAATTGGATATGGTGCAGATGTTCCACTCATGCCTACATAATCTCTGCCATCAAGGGTCTGATAATACATCGTAGTTCCAATACGGATATTTACATATCCGCCCGGAACCCAGTTTTCACCTACACCATATATTCCGGGTGTGCTTCCAACATATTGTAAGACAATAAACTCGTCAGCCTTAGTATAGTTTCGCCCATGTATGGTGGCATCGCCAATCCCTGAATAAAAAACTGATTGTGGGCGGTTTTCCAAAAGATTCAAATCTTTGGGTGGTAAGTTTCCGAGGTCTCCGACAGACCACTGCCATCCTTGTCGGCGAATACCCATTAAACATCACCTGTATCCAAACCATATGCCTTACGCATTTGTTTAGTTAGGTCTATTAGTGCTTGTTCTGCGTTAGCAGGTAGGCGTTGAGTTTGAGGTTGTAAGTTTTTTTGAATTGGTTTCGGAGGGAGGGGTGCGGGGAGGGAGGTTTCTTTGAGTTGTTCTGTCCAAACCGGGGTGTTGTCCATAGGACTAACAGGAATGTCTGGCATTTTTGCCTGACGGAATGGGTCACGCTTAGACCTGCGACCTTTTAATCCACTGCGACTTCCTAAAACTTTACGAAGATTGGCCTCTTCTTGTAATTGCTTTTTGACAGCATCTTCATAACTCATAGTGTAACTATGAATGTTTTGATACTTAATACTTCACCAACTATTTGAAAGATTATTGACCTGCCATCTCACGCTCTTTGCGTGTCATGCGGTGCTTATCTCCCATCTGGCGGAAGTTCTCTGGAGCATAGTTCTTAGCATCCTGACGCATATCGGCTGCAATAGAGCCTGTCTTGCCTGCAACTGCTACATTGGAGATAAACTCTCCCTTAGTGTTGCGAGCGACATAGCGGCTGTTACCCTTAGAAGTTACGAAACGCTGTCTGCGACCATACTTACTACCTTTGTTGGTTTCAGCAGAGCCATACCACACTGGAACACCTTGTCCACTCTCAAGAGCAGAGTTGGTTCCGTATGAATCTGGGATTACTGGAAGTCCAGCCATCTGTTCTGCGCCATATCTTCCACTAAGGTCTTTGCGCTCTTGGCGTGTGCGGACCTTTGCATCACCTGTCTGACGGTAGCCTGACGGTGCGTAGTTCTTAGCATCTTGTCGGCGGTCATTTGCGACTGCGCCTTTCTTGCCTGCGATATTAACTGAAGTTACAATTGAACCATCCTTTCGGCGAGTCATGTATCGTGCGTTGCCCCATCGGTCTTGGTATCGGTCACGCTTGCCGTATCTGCGGCCTTCTGCGCTACCATACCATTGTGGAACACCACGGCCTGAGCCTTGTGGCATACCAGCAGCAGAGGAAGTATCACCATAGGTGTTAGGAACAACTATTGCTCCGGCTTCCATACCATCTGGAAGTTGTGGGTAGTATTCGGACCCAAGAACATCTGTTATCTTTGCTTTAACTTCTGTGCCTTTCTTCTTCATAGCGTCTTGGCGTAGTTTTCCGAACATCCATAGTCCGGCTCCAACACCAGTTAGTCCAAGAGTAAGATATGCGGCGGGACCGTAACAACCCAATCCAGATAAATCCTTCATGGCTTTGTAGCCGACTAAGCCACCACCAATCATTAGTCCTGCTCCTGCAATCGTCTTTGCATCCATGTTCTTACATGAACCGTTCTGATACTTAAAGATTTGCTACAAATTATTTGAGTGGGTGTTTAATTTCTTTGTCCCCTAAGCACCACCGAAGCGTTTTAATGACCCCTTCTAAGGCTTTTTTGTTGCGGGCACATTCTTTCATGCGGGGTTTATCGTTCTCTGCCTTTGCCTTAAAAAAAGATACTACCCAACGATTCTGGACTCTTTCGGCTCCATCTAACATTTGCTCAATCTCTTCCCATGTGCGTGCATACGAAAACGAATCCGTCTCTTGGTGGTCTGAAAGTTCTCCCATGATGTTGGCCTCGGTTATTATTGTAGGGGACTTCCTATTCGGGGGTAATCTAATACCCAGCGCAGAGTTTTAATAACTCCTTCAAGAGCCTTGTGATTGCGGGCTGCACACAGAGCGTCTGAACGCTGCTTTGAAGCCTTGGCTATGTCATAGGCTTCACGCCAGTCTTGTTGAGTTAAAACGGCGGTCTGGAGCATTTGATAGACCTCTTCTCGTGTGTGCATGGGAGATTCTATGTGATTCAACTACTTAAAGATTCCTCTATGTCCATAGGAGTGCGCTCACACTTCTGTAATGCGGCTGCCATGTAAATCAAAGTTTCTTTGTTAAGTCCCTTGACACTGACTGGAGAACGAAGCATTTTTACATTCCTATTACTCCATGTTTCAGCACTGCGTTTATTCAATGTTGAAAACCTACGCAAGACATAGATTTCTAATTCCTCTCGTGAGCATAGCGCACGCATTTGGTTCGGGTTCAAACGGTTTGGGTTCATAATTTATACTATGGTGTATGACTTACTTAAACCTTTGCCTCCAGTGGCCGTAGCGACCCTCATTGGCAACGGTTTGCGTAATACCTTGTCAGGTAAACCTAACTCTCTAATATGTCTGGTATGCCATCAGAATCGTCATCGTCATCTAAGTGGTCGTCTAAGCCATCGTTGTCATGGTCAAACTGCCCTGTTAGGTCGTTGCCATCGTTTGCTTCAAACCAATCACTTAGGCCATCGTTGTCATCATCTGTATCGGTAGCATCCCAGAGGCCATCGTTGTCGTGGTCGTAGCGATATGCACCCCATGAACCACCCAACTCATTAACATCTAAAATGTCATCGTTGTCATCATCAGTATCCACTGAATCATTCAATCCATCGTTGTCGTGGTCACGCATAGCACTGCTGCCATTAGCGTAATTATCAGCATAATTGTCTATGCCATCATTGTCAATATCCATATCAAACTTATCTGGAATACCATCGTTGTCGTGGTCGTAAATGTTAGTATTTGGGTCTCCATCATTGACTTCATCTCTGTCAAGAATGCCGTCACCATCATCGTCATCGTCATCATCATCAGGTATGCCATCATTGTCATGGTCTATGGGTGAATCATCAACTGCATCGGGGATACCATCATTATCATCGTCTGTATCAATGTCATCAGGAATGCCGTCACCATCGTTGTCGTTGTTACCATTTAGGTCTTGATTATCCAGTTGTTGTTGCTGCTGTTGGTCGGACTGCTGACCTTGCTGGCCTTGTTGACCATTCTGGGTCTGACCCTGCTGTTGCTGGTTCTGACCATTCTGGTTTTCACCATTCTGATTTTGGCCTTGTTGTTGGCCTTGCTGACCGCCCTGTTCGCCACCTTGTTGTTGTTGACCTTGACCATTATCTTGTTGCTGGCCTTGTTGTCCCTGTTGGCCTTGTTGTCCTTGATTTCCTTGCTGGCCGCTTTGTTGGCCTTGTGAGGAATCTTGACCTTGCTGACCTTGCTGGCCTTGTTGTCCTTGTTGTCCCTGTTGGCCTTGTTGTCCTTGTTGGCCTTGTCCTTGACCTTGACCTTGACCCTGACCTTGGCCCTGCCCTTGTCCCTGTCCTTGACCCTGACCTTGACCTTGACCCTGACCTTGACCTTGGCCTTGTCCTTGGCCCTGCCCTTGTCCCTGTCCCTGCCCTTGTCCTTGTCCTTGTCCTTGACCCTGACCTTGGCCTTGTCCCTGTCCTTGTCCTTGACCTTGGCCTTGACCTTGGCCCTGACCTTGGCCTTGGCCTTGACCTTCGCCTTCGCCTTGTCCATTATCATCGGATTCGCCGCCACCATTGGTGCCGCCGTCTCCCGAACCTGCTTGAGATTCTTGGTAGTCTGGGTCATATGCGTCTGGAATGCCATCACCGTCTGAATCAGAGTATTCTCCATCATTAGGGTCATTCGGGAATTGGTCTGTCCCATCGGGACGGCCATCACCATCTGTATCTGCATTATTTGGATTTGTTCCTTTTGCGTATTCTTGTGCGTTAGTTAGACCATCGCCATCAGGGTCGCCATTAGCATCCCCACCATTCAACGGGTCTAATCCATTAGCGACTTCCCACCCATCGGGTAATCCGTCACCATCAGTATCGGCTTTGTTAAAATCTGTGCCATGTTGCTGTTCTTCAGCATTGGTTAATCCATCACCGTCCCAATCAGCCCCGCCATCGGAGGGGTCTAATGGGTCTGTTCCATCTGCTACTACTACGCCTGCGCTCATAGCAAGCATAAAAGCAGTTAGTATCGTTATTAGTATCTTTTTATTATTATTTGATTTTATCATCATTTGTCTCACTTATTGTTTCATTCATAGAGAACCCACTGTTCCCTCTGTTATTAATTAGGTGTATTCAGTCATATAAAGGTATGCTTAGGTTGCTCTCACTGAATCCGCACGAACATTTTCTAATAGTATTGGAAAGTGGCAACTCCAAAGTTCCACAGTTATTGATTCATCCTCTCCATTGATACAAGTTATTATGGCTTCATCACCCTTCCATGCACCACTTAAAAAAGATACAATCATCCCTATTTCTAATCCGTTTGTGGCTTTGCGTGGTTCTGAATGCACCTGTGCCTCCTCTGGTGATATTTCTCCTACTACTTCTTTAACACCCTTAATAGTAAGGATATGACTGGACGCTATCAATCCTAAAACTTCTTCCAGATAATAGATTTCTATGGCTTCAACCAAAATGTATCCTTTCAAATGTGTGGGTGCTACCATCTTTCCAATGTAATCTATCTTTTTTCGCATAGACCCTGCGCCATTAAGTCTGGCGATAATTTCAGCCATCACCTTTTCTTCTGCTCCTATTTTTGTTTTTACAATGTATGTTTTCATAATTTTCCCTCTATGGAATAGGATACCTGCGGTGCAGTAAGGAATAATTAGAATATATGCTGGAGGGTCATACGGGATTTGAACCCGTGACCGCCCGGTTAAAAGCCGGATACGCTACCTGACTGCGCCAATGACCCAGTTAAACTAAGTTAATCTGATAATACTAAGGGGTAAAATAATCTGTGGTTTCTTCAGGTTCTTCGGAATCCTCTTCAGGTTCTTCCCCTTCTGCTATTTCTTCCACTTTTATCTTATACTTGCGTATAGTTCCATCATCTTCGGTGCGCTCAATGATTAAATCAATTGTCGTCTTGCCAGAATCCAATGAAACCTTTTCTTGGAGAACTTGTGACTTAGGGAGTTTATTGGAAATCACTTCTGCTAAAAGATTATTAATGTCTGCCAGTTGTCGGGTTAAACGCCCAATGAATGTCTCATTTTTATCTCCGATTTGGTGGCGATAATAATTGTTGTAATAACCACCCTGTCCAGTATTATTATTTATCTCATTCCAAAACTCATCCCAAAAGGTCATACTGTGTCTATGACATAGGACCCATATAAACTTAACATCTCCATGGTGGTTGCCATGTATTGTTAGTAAGACAAATCAGGTGGACCGGCCGGCCGTGTTGAGAAGCCGTGGCTTCTCCGGGGAGTATCTGGCGGTTGCATTGGTCACAATAACCTATCATACTATCACAGAATCTCACGGTATTTGTCGTCAAGCGGAGATTTGAATACTTTATTTTCCGATTCAAATGTAGGATTCCATGTATTTTCTGCACGCTGTTTGTAAATCTTACGAAACTCTGCTGTATCTTTATTTTCTGGATTCGGTTTGTAAGGCTCTTTTTTACGGCCATTTATGTGACCTACATTATACGCATACGCATAAGCCTCTTCTTCGGAATCTTTGCTGGTAGCGATTTCTGGGATGGGTGCATCGTTCCAAGGACATTCTTTGTTGGTCTCCAAATGTTCTGAGTCGCAGAGGCAATCAACATCCTCTTCATAATCTTCGTGGAAGAAATCATCCCACATATTTTCCACAACATAGGGTGGCTCAATCTCGGCATCTGTGAACTCGGCACTTTCACCTGTGCTATGATTATACAACTTCCCATCTATGCGTGTGCCATAAATAGTATCATAAGTATCAATCTGTTTGACGGCCCAACTACTGTCTGTTTCGCTTTTGAGTGCTATTCTTTTGGCTGCCTCTTCTGGACTAATGCCTTGGTCAAGTGTTAGTTTACGAGATTTGTGTGGTTTACCAGACATGGTTCTAACCTTACCTTTAACTGTTGCTGCTGATTCAGCATGATGTGTGTGGTGCTGTGCAGCCCATTCTGTTGCATATTGCTGATGCAAAACTTCTTCAACCTCTTCCATCATCAAGATTAATACAATTTCTGGTTCTGAATAATGTTCCCAATACTGTTCAACAATAACATAGCCATCATCATCAATTTCAGAAGCATCATCAGCGATTTTCATTAATTTGGAACTTGCTTCTATAACTAACCCATTAACACCGTTTTCTAATGGCGTATCTCTGTGAAATACTACTTCATCCATAAACACGGCAGCCACAGAATAATAACTCATACTAATATCCTATCCATCTTGATACTTAAAGATTAGGGTAAACTCAAATCATCATCTAATGTATAACCCACTGGTAAATCTTCACCCAACATTTGCTGGATTTGTTTCTGATTGGTTCCTTGGCGTTCTGCACAAGCCGCACAAATAATGTTTAATGTGGGCCAAATAACATCTAAATCATCCCATGAATAATCCACTAATGATTTGTAACCTTTTTCTCCCCACTTACGCAGGTGCGTCTGCGGGGTCGTTTTAACAGTTAATAATTCTCGTTCATCAAATCCACAAATCATACATTTTGAACCTAATTGGCTCAAAAGATATTGGTGCTTACGAGTTCTCAATGAGTTTTTGGATTTAACAGCCCGCCTAACAAGATTCTTGTAATCCTTGTAATCTCGGTAATACTTTTTATTGTAGGCTTGCTGATATTCCCTTTTTTTCTCTGGGTCTGCGTAAGGCATAATGATACTATATCTGTCCTGCTACTTAAAACTTTGGTTTCAAGACCCTACATTACAATAATACCGGTTACTACTAAAGACATCAAACCGGGAATTGCTGCTAACCAAACTTGCCACCACCTATCTTGCACTTCCTTTATGGCTGCAAGTTTTTCTTCAATGATTTCTAAACGAGACATAATGGGTGGTCTGCCGTTGCCATCACGCACTACTTTGTTAATAAAAGCCATATCTTCATCAAGATTCGTTAATTGGTGATTACAATGATGCAAAACTTCCTTGAGGTCAGAAGTTTCTGTGATAAATGAGTTAATCAATAACATCAAATCGTGAGTAAAATCCTCAAGGTCTTTGTCCATATGTTAATATAACATATCTTGATACTTAAAGTTTAGTAATAACTGATTCTAATGATGTAACAAAAGTTTCTAATTTATCTTGGCGAGATTGAATAGTCTGAATCAAAAAATGTAATGACTCTGTTCGTAGTTGGGCTTGAGCAAATGCCGTTTCCAAATGTTTCATTATATCACTTCTTTTTCCATGCAACAGCACCTATGGCGACTACTGCGATAATTCCGATTAAGCCTTTGATACCTACTGTTGCAGCCGTATCAGTCCACATTTGTTGTTTGAGTTTCCTGCGTGTGCTACTAATTTTGGTGTGTGGATTGTTACGGGTTGTAAATCTATTAAGGTTGTGTCGGGTATGAGCGTCAAAGTTTTCTGATTGACGAACTTCAAGATTTTGTTTTCCAGAATAATTTAGACTGGCTGAATCAAAGTCGCCGTGAATAGCAGAACTTTCCGTAAGTTCTTTAGCAGTGAATCCGCCGAGGGCTGATGGGTTGTCTCCAAACTTAAACAATGAACCAAGTCCTGCATAGGGAGCCTCAAAAGTTTCTGCACTATTATAACCTGAAAATGTATGGTCATGAACATAATAAATCTCGTATATGTCTCCATCCTCATTTTCTAACTCTAATGTTCCACTACCTGATTCACGACCTAATGACCGAATCTCAATTTCAATCGCTTTGTTAATTGCATCTTCATCAACATCCTCTTCATCGGTGTCCCACCGCCACTCCATTGTTCCGAATGTCATTTTGTCTCCACTGCCTTCGGCTTCAAAATACATATCAACCGTTTCTTGAAATTGTGTGGTTGCGTCTGAATCTCCTTCAGTAAGGCCAGTAATAAATTGTTGAATGGCTTCAATTTGAGTGACAAGTGATTCCTTGCCACCACGGATATTGAAGTATTTTTTGGCATCACTAACTTTCCAGAATCTATTAGGTTTTATTCCACGACTCCACAATTTCAAATCACGAACTGAAATCGTAAGATTCCACCAACCGGGATTGACAGAAGTTTCGCTTGTAGTCCAATCAGTCCAAAATTGGCTTTCAATAAGTTCTGCAATTGCTTTATTGCTAAGTGTCAAAACTTCTTCTTCGGCATCATAGTCTGGTATTGCATTTATCTCTTCCACATACTCTGGGTCCTCTAATATCATCCAACCAAGCGTATCATATTCATAATACAAATCACAAAGATTCATGTAATCATCATAATCCATGATGAGTTCCACTTGGCCATCTTCATCTCCCAATACATTCAAAGCAACATCTTCAAAACTAATTCCACTAACGGCAATTAACCATTGTTCAAACTCGGTGGGAACTTCAACGAATCCCACATCGGGGTCCCCTTCTATGGGGTGAAAGTCTAACATTAATTATAATCAAGCAATACTGATACTTAAAGATTGGGGTTGGAGCCACCCACAAGAGGTGAAGGAAGTGGTTCAAGATAAGAACTTATGCAGATGACTCCACTTGTTAATAGGTGTATCTGATACTTATAGTTATGCTTCAAGCACTTCGGTATCTGAATTAAAATCTAATTCGCAAACATCATTATCACAAAATCGTTCAATAACTACTTCTTCTCCTCGGATTCTCCCAAAGGAAAGTTTGCCAAGATTGCTCTTAAGTTCTTCATAAGTTTTTTCATCAATGGATTCATAGGGCATTTGGGGGTATGCTCCAACATCCAAGCGTGGTAAAAAGGATACTCCTTTAAGTTGGTATTGGAAAATATCAAGTGCATTAGCAATTTGGTTTCCTTCTGTTTCGGGGTCAAAAGTTACTGTGCATGATACTTGATTGTCTGCCCAATATCGTTGGGCAAGTGCAGCCAATGATAATTGCTCCCACATAGAAACTTTATCTAATGTTCTGACGCCTTCACCAATATCAACGGGTATATCCACAACAAGGGTTGTCTTTTCCGAGCCAAACGCCGGCTCTATTTTGTATCCTGCCTTTTCTAAGGCAGGGACAAGGGCTGAATCAATGCCTATCCTCATGCGGCGAATATAATACCGAGATTCTGGAAAATGGATTCCGGGTGTAGCACCTGCGAGTAATGAAACTGTGCCAGATGGTTTGATTGAAGTGGTTTTGATAGAGCGTGGAATAGCCATCCAATCTGAATACTCTTTATCAAGTTTCTGAATATGGTGGTAGCCTTTATCCATCCAAGATTGAAGATGTCCAATGCCTTTGTTCGCTACAAATTGAGCGATTCCACTCATACTACAACCGATTCGGCGATTGCGTAGCATCACTCGGTTGGTTTCAGGCCAATGTGTTTTACCCAAAGTGACTGACTTCGCATACAAATAAGCGTATTTGAGCGTAACCAAATAATCTTCCAGACTGTCATGATTATTGGGAAAAGTTTCAACCAAACAACAAAGTTCATAACTTTCTAAAGTTTGTTCTAAACAAGGATTTCCACCACAGGCTCGCCTGTCTTTCCAATCGGGTGCATCTGCCATACGGCTATAAGCCCTCATATTTTCTAACCATGCGTAGCCGGGTTCTCCATTATATTGGACTCGTTCTGCTGATGGACCATAATCCATCCCAGTAGTCGCAAAGATTGAGTTGTTAGAAGTCCAACCATATTCTTCTCGGTGAGGATTGACCTCATAGTTTTTCAAATCAAGGTATTCTTCTGAATCTGGTTCACCGAATACAATTTCTGCTGTGCGTCTAACATTTCCTGATACTACGCACTTTCCAATTAGATTCATAATATCCACAATTGCTGTGATAGATAAAGGCTTACCTACTTCGGCATCTAAAATCAATGCTATTTGTTTATGCAATTCAATCAATGGGTCTGGGCCGGATGAGTCGCCGCCAAATCCTCTAATGGGAACTCCTGCTGGGCGAATGAGGTCGTATTCAAAGACAATAGCCCCTGTCCCTAATGAATAAGAATCCAACAACATCTTGAGGGATTCAACCCAACCCTCACGAGTGTCGGGAATAGTGTAAATCTCTTCGTTGCGAGCAGGATTTGGACCTTTAAGAATAATGGTTTGTTCTCCTTTGGTATCAAAACCTACTCCTACGCCTAACATAGACGCATCCATCAAAAAGGTGAATGGTTTAGAAAAATCGGACTTTAGTTGTTCTGTGGATACGAATGCACAATTATTCAATGCCGCATGAAGATTCTTCTTTTCTGTAATCGCTGTTCCCATAGCCCAAAGCCCTCGGCCGGGTGGTAAAAACTTCATATTAAAAATACGACTATACATTTCTTGGGCAGAATGTTGCGCCTTCCAAGCGTTCCAGCCAAGGCCGTGAGCATCAATGTGTTTTTTTTGCATATTGAATGTTCCTTCAACAACACGCTGAACTGTCTCCCACCATTGTTCGTTTTTTCCATCCTCTTTGAGTCTGGAATAGGTGCGGTTATACACTAATTCTCCAAGACCGTTAAATCCAAAGGGTGCTTTTTTGCGTCTGTATTTGGCCATAAAAAGTTCTGACAAACGGAATGGCACTGTATCAACTTTATTTAGAAACATATTTTTCTCTCCTGTATCTTTGCCTATTCAGAACCTACTACTTAAAGTTTAACATCGGTCAAAACTTGGACACGCATAAGTAGCATTTTTATGCAATTCTCTTGAATACTGTTGGACCCCGTTTGGTCTCAATAACAATAAAATCCTTGTCCTTTTTCATATTTGCTGACAGACTTCTTTTGGTTGGGACTTCTCTCCTTCGTGCATCAATAAGTCTTTCAACCATATTCTCTGCTGTTATCTCTTCACCAACGGTTACTGTGCGTTTGGCGGCCTCATAATTTGTGGGTTTCGTTCTCTTCATTTCAATCACACTCGGTTTGCTACCATACTAATTACCCTAACACCCTCATAAGGTTGCCAATCAAATCTCATTGGTATATCTTGTCCCCCTTGAATTGTCAAGGGTTGGCTGCGTTGGGTTCCACCAATAGAAGCCAATACTTCTTCTGTTGTGTATGTGGTGGAAGATAAATCTCCAAAGGTTGCAGTGCGGATGAGTTCATCATCATCATCCACGGCTTGTAGGTCTGGACACCATTCAATAGGCTCATCATCATTTTTAGAACGCCATATAATGATGGGTTTACCAGACTCTTTGCGAATAATACTATCAAATGCTACGGTTTTACCAGTAGTTTTCAAGAAATCTCGGATTTCTTTAGAAGATGTATGTAAAGAATAAGTGTAATGGAAATCAGGTAATGCGTTAATTTCATTCATATATTCTAATCTAAGAAGTTTGATTGCTCTGTTAATACCGTTGGCTACTAAAGAAAGTTTTCCTTCTTCATAAGATATGACTAATTCATCTTTGGCTATTAATGTCTTGGTAATATCTTTGATACGGTCAATAACTACGCCAAGTTTAACCTCTTCATCACAATCGTATTCCTTAAAGGCATCGGGCTTTATCCACAAATCAACCATCTTAAAATGGTTTGCACAAACTGTGCGAATCATTAAGCCTTGCTCGTTGAAAGTAAATATGGCTTCTTCTGAAATCTTTTCTAAAATAGAAATTATATTCTTAATGGTTGGAACAGATATTTTGGCTTTCAATTATTCACCCCCAATGAAGTAATTGTTTTGGATTCAATTGTTATCCAATCAGTCTGCAAAAACTTTAGGATTTCCTCATAGGCTTTGGTGTGTTGGCCAAGTGCTGGGTTCGCTTCCCAATTGTTCACAAAATCAATCAAAGAATCATAATGGTCATAAATCTTTTTGCCTGTTGTGCGGCCAACCTTCGGGATTTGCTCCAATAAAGCATGATGGCGGTTGCGTGAAGAAGTAACTACTGTAACTGGTCTCACTAATGAACCAAACTCTCCTGCTTTGACTCGGTGAATAACAGAGTTCAAATAACGGAATGTTTCATCAATAGATTCAGTGTAAATTACAGGAATCGTTTCCACAGCCAATCTGTTTAGGTGTTGTTGTAGGCTACGGATTCTATCTCCATTGACGCCATAAATATCTCTCCATGAGCCTTCAATAAGTAATACTGGTCGGACGCCTTCGTTTTCCGCAGCAGTTTCTATCAAACGAGATACTTGTTCCTGTAATCTTTTTGAATTAAAACTACCGTAAGCATCACTCCATGTTTTGCGTTCAATAATAACTTGTAATGGTTTCTTATCAAAGCCAATTCCCTTAACAGAAAAATCTCCACAGGGTAAAGGACTAACTTCAGCATTCAATATCATTTCAGCCATGGATTTGATTTTACCATGCTCATGAGCATCCACTAAAACTTCAACCATGTTTTATTATATGTGGTATCACCTATTTAAGTATGACACTACTGTAACTGCATACCCACACCCACATTCGTAATAATCGCCTTTTAATACCATTGTTTTACTATGGTGTCTGCTTGAACAGGCAGGGCAATAGCGAGCCAACGGCGGCGGGTTACGATTACTCTTCCTCATCTGTGTCAATCTCCACTGGGGCTTCAAATAAAACTTCTCCATCTCCATCTGGGTTAAACCAAACGGATTCTCCACAGGCTTTTCGGTCTAAATAATCGCCATATGCTTCGGAGATTTCTCCTTCATGGTCGCCAGTAGTTAGAATAACTTTCCAATCGTCTCTGTGTTGATAACCCATACTTCTTAATTGACATAATACATGATAAATAAATCTATGAGCCATTTCACCATTAGGACCCGCAAAATCAATAAGTGATTCTAATTGTTCTTCATCTATCATAAAACACTTCATAATGTTCATAGGACGAATCACCTACTTAAAAGTTCACTTGAATACAACATAGAAGATGCCGCCAACCATGAGTAATCCTACTCCAACCATGACGGGTGAATCAAAAAGTGTCTGGGTTGCCCCTTTGCCCAAACCACCGAGACCTGCGCCAAGTATGCTACCAGCCTTGGCAACAATTTCTTCAGGATATAACAGAACTCCTCCTACGACTGCTACCTCTCCAACTCTTCTGGTTGTGCTTTTGGTAGTGGCTTCGCCTACCTCTCCTGCTACTTCTTGGCTTACTTCTTTTCCAGCAGTTTTAGTGGCTTTTCGGCCAAAAGTTTTTCGTAACCATCCATACATAATATCACATCAGGGTTGCAGGGACGAATGGTGGGTTTCTATTAACCATTTTCCATTTACTAATTTGAGAACATAAGTAAACCGGGCGGAAACTTTTGTTTCCTTTCCATCTTCGTGGAGGGTGAAATCGTAAGTGCCATTGGCTACGGCAAGGTCGCCATACCGATTAACCTTCATAGAAGTAATGACTCCACAAGGCTTCTTGAGGACAAAGAAATCAAAATAACTGCGAATAGCAGAGGTCTCAACCTTGATATTATCTGCTAATGTGCCTAATAGTGTAGCCTTTGGGTGATACAAGGCTAATATATCATCAATGTTATGCTTACAAAGAGTATTAAGCCAATGTTGAACTGCTGATTCAGGAGATTGACTTTCTGCCGAATAACTGGCAAAGATATTTCTCCACATACTAAGTAGTGGTTGCTTCAACTACTTAAAGATTCTTGAGCGAAGGGAAGTTTAATCAATACTCGGTTTATTTCAATTGTCCTACTATAATCTATCTCTTCAAAGAGTTTTTTAGATAATATGCCTATGACGGCTTCGTATTCTTCCGTAGTTAATAAATCCCGCTTCTTATTTTCTAATGATTTCCAAAAATAACCATAATCCTTTTCCACTCTGTAAAAAGTAAGTTCGTTGGCCTCTCGGTAATCTCGTAGTTTTTCGGAAACTTTTGTGGCATCCAAAACTTTGTATCGGACTAACAACTCCTTGGGGATATTATCTAAAGTTTCATACTCGGTAATAAGTTTGGCCGCTTTGACTGGACCTAAGCCGGGGATGCTAAGGATATTATCTGTGGTGTCGCCAGTCAAAGATTTCCAATCAACGAATTGGGTTAGTGAAATCCCAAGGTCAGATTCTATGTCGGATGGATTGATAACATTTTGAACATTAGAGATACGAAGTGTCTTACCTTCAGGAAGAGTCCATGAATAAAGTTGATGCAAATCAGAATCCTGTGTAAATATCAGTATATCTTTAATGTCTGGATTCTCAAATGCTTCTAACACTTGTTCGGCGATTAAATCATCGGCTTCTTTGTATTCATCATATAATCCTGTCCATCCGTGGCGAGGGTGCATAGGATTAACACTCCACTTTTGAAAATCTTCACGAAGGTCATGAATCACATATGATTCGGCATCATATACGGAATCATCTTCTATGATGGCACGATTACCTTTGTAAGCACTGTCTATTACTCCCCTGCGTTGGCGTGCAGATATTCCATCATAACAAACAGTTACTTCAGAGTTTCCGTATTTGGGGGACATATGTAATTGACTCATGCGTAAATCCAAATACTTAAAATCATTGAATACTATTTTGCGACAAGCCTTAACAAACATATACGCATTGGGTTTCTTTGCCCGAACTATCCATTTGTTGTGCGCTCGCTTCATTCCGCCTTTGGGACTCCAATGACGAGCATTACGGCCTACAAACCACCCTGCATCTATCAATACGAGTTTATCTTTCGCCATATTCTGCAATACACTATTAACTACTTAACTCTTTTGGCCAACGATGGGCCATTTTACTCATAGGGGCTTTAACTGTTACTGCACACTGACAATCGTTGCATCTCAAAGTCCCGCAAGCAAATCCCTGTGCTTCCCATTGTCTCTCAAGTTTAAGTGGCCATTGGCAAACAGGACAATCCATAATGTTGATAAGGGTTAGGACTTACTTAACTGTTCCGCCTGTATAGACCATAAGCCAATAGTGCGGCTCCCAATCCAATCAACGGAACGGTTATTTTTCGGTCTGCGAGGGCAGAATGCGACTCGGCTGCCGATTCATCGGGAGACTGTGGTGAGGCTACGGTAAAAGTTTCCACAACATCAAGGCGAGGGTCAGCGCAGGAGCCAGAGGCCATAGATTTGACTCGGACTTTCCATTGACCCGGGGAATCAATGACGAAATAAGCCAGTGCAGGGCTTGGTTGATTGCCTGCCCCATATACTTCGGAGGTTCCTGCGAGTTCTGTATCGTGAACAACACGAGTCACTCCGTTTTGACGACAAGTGATTTCAATAGAAACTTTGTGTGCGGATGCACCAACATTGTGATAATCTAATCCTAAGTAATCAACATTGAAAGTTTGAGTTCTATCTTCTTCTGCAAACCATGATTTAACACCTTTGTATGCCCAATTGCTTACGGCTGCAACGGCTCGGACAGGAGCAGTTACACCATACAAAACGGTATAAACTGTGGCGGCAGTATAATCCCCTGCACAATCTCCGATTCCCTTACAATCGCCTGCCGTATCCCAGACAATATCTAATCCTTTGGCAACAGTTTTCTCATATTTTTTAGGATTGGAAACCATAGTTCCGATACCACCCATTACTGCACCAATATCAAGGATGCCACCGCCTGATGTATCGTTTGCCCAAAATGCGACCACAATACTATTCTCAAACGGAATAATCTTGTTTGGCCCGCCTGTTGGTGGCGGTTGTATGCCTATCCAAACAGCGTGCTTTGAACCACAGAGGCTTTTGGGGTCACGCTCTTTGGTTTTATCTTTGCGTAAGTCAATAGCCACAGGCATTTCTCCGGGAATATCTGCCGTAGCCGCAAAAGTTTGGGCTTTGCTATTAAGCAAATTATGTTGAAATGGGTTGTTCCAATCACTCATCCTTAGTGTCCTCCTTGGGTTTTGATTTTTTAGATTTAGACTTCCTACGAGGAATGAGGGCTAACAATAACAATGGAGCCATAATACCAATCAACAATAAATTAGTGGAAGTTCCTTGTAAACCATATTGGGTTTTGATGTCGTTAATCTTTTGTTCTGTGCTTGGGCTAAATTGAGAAATCATTGATTCTGTTATTTCAGTGGACTCTGTGCCATCTTCTGTAATGACTGGCTCATCTAATGTAAATGAGTAAGTGTGATTCCAACCCATCATCGGGAACAAACAACCTTTGCGGTTTTCATCAATTGCTCCAAACCCACTGGCTGTATAATTAGAAACTGCTACACCTATATCGGCTATGGCGGCTGTTGTTGCGATTCCTCCTACAATGG
>Ga0114996_10003850_pt1 | contig 18330 bp, 12 predicted proteins | sample ArcticOcean_MG_C_4_FD_87039 | JGI IMG/M metagenome (GOLD analysis project Ga0114996, IMG submission 87039) | Marine microbial communities from western Arctic Ocean - ArcticOcean_MG_CB4_134 | ecosystem: Environmental > Aquatic > Marine > Oceanic | place: Arctic Ocean: Canada Basin | collected...
AGCCTTCTTGAACGTGTCCGCGGGGCCGTCGGTGGCGATGGCGAGCATGGCTCGACCCGCAGACTCCGCGGGAATGAACGCCAGGGAGTCGACCGCCTGCTCACGTTCTTCGTGCGTCAGTTGCTTGCTGTTCGCCCGGGTCTTCAAGTCGGCCACCGCCTGGGCCGGGTGCAGTCGCCACGCGATCGAAGCGAAGGCCGGAGACCAGCGCGTGGGGTCCTTGGACTGAAGCTTGCGCAGCGCCGCGTAGAGCTCGTCGATCTTGCCGCTGGCGGCGGTGCCGAGCGCTTCGAGATACCAGCGATCCTCGCCGTCGTACCCAGCCGCGATCGCGATCAGCAGATCACCGCAGCTCTTGAAGGGCACGTCGCGCAGAGCCAGCGCGACTTCTCGGCGCACTGCCGGAGACTTGTCGACGACCAGCTTGCGAGCGTGGGCGAGCACATCGTGATTCATGTGCCGCAACGCGCGAAACGCCACGATCCGCATCTGCGCGTGCGCGTGGTCGAGCACCTTGACGACCTCCGCAACCCCCGATTCCCCGAGCTGGGCGAGCAGGTACACCGCCCGCGCGGCGAGGTAGGGGTTCTTGTCGGTGAGCAGTCGGCGGACTGCCGGCACTGCTTTTTGCCCCTGCGCGCGCAGCTTGTAGAACCCCAGCGCCCGGACGTTGGGAGCCGGGTTGCCGAAGGCCACGAGTTGCCCCTCGAGAGTCGCGAGATCGAACTGCGGGACCTTCGGGGCGAAACCCTTCGGAGCGATCCGGTAGATCGAACCGGTCGCGCCGGTATCGCGCGTGCTGTGGCCACCTACCCTGGCGTCGAACCAGTCGGCGACGTAGATCGCGCCGTCGGGCCCGACTGAGACATCGGAGGGTCGGAAGAGGTTCTTGGTGGTGGGGCGCCCGCCGCGGAAGTCGGTGCCCGCCCAGTCCCGCTCGAGGTTCGTGGTCAAGAAGTCAAAGCGCTCGAGCTTGAAGCCAGCGCCGTGCGGCACCGGGTAGTAGCCGAACACTACGTTCTTCGCCGACTCGCAGGACAGCAGCAGTCCGGTGTGTTTGCCGAGCGCGCCGTTCTCGTAGTAGACGATTCCGGTGGGGGCGCCACCGCCGTAGACATCGCCGGGGGGAGTTGTACCGGGGTCCTGCTGGCGCCACTCGGCGATCGGGGTCGATTGTCCTGGGCGTCGGTCCGCGCCCCAACTGCGTTTGCCGTCCATCGAGGCGAATCCGAAGTTGGCATACTCCATCACCCAGCTGGTCCGACAGGCCGGCGGATCGTCGTTGTCGTTCTGGAAGACATCGCCAAAACTGGTGACGGTCTGCTCGTAGCTGTTTCGGTAGTTGTGGCCGATCACCCGCAAGCCGGTGCCGTCGGGGTTGACCGTGAACGATGCGCCGCCGATGTAGACATGCCCGTCCGCGGATGGCTTGCCGGCGTTCTGCCGATTGCCGTAGGGGCTACCGAGGTGGAATGTACGACCGCTCCTGTCGGTGACGTTGGAGCCCATGTTGCCGTGGTTGAACACGTAGCGACCGTTGGGGTGAACGGTGACCGAGTGCAGGGAATGGTCGTGGTTCTTGCCGCCGAACCCGGTGAGCAGGTTCTCCCGCTTGTCGATCTCCGGGTCGAACTTCGCGTCGCCGTTCACGTCCGTGTAGACGATCAGGTTCGGTGGTTGGGAGATGATCACGAGATTGCCGATCACCGCGATGCCCAACGGCGATACCAGTTCCTTGTCCTGCACGAAGGTGTGGGACTTGTCCGCCTTGCCATCGCCGTCGGTGTCCTCGAGAACCACGATGCGATCGCCCTCGGGGCGCTTGCGGGAGCCCCGGTAGTTGAGTCCCTCCGCGACCCAGATGCGACCGTGGCGATCGATGTCCATGTTGGTGGGATTCATCAGCAGCGGGCTCTTTGCCCACAGCGTGACCTCGAGTCCATGCGCGGCGGTGAAGTAGCTCAGCGGCACATGGTCCTGATCCATGGGCACGATCGCGTTGCGCTTGCTGCGGAACTTCTTCGGCGGTTGCTTGGTGAACACCATGAACTTAACGCTGGTCTTCGAGCCGCCCTGCTGTCTCGTGCCGCCGTCATCGAGGCCACCACGGGCAACGAACTTGACGAAGCTGTGGCCCTTCGGAAGCTTGTACACGATCGTCGAGTTTGCGTGCGTGCCGATGCCGTAGGCGACGGGTTCGCCGTTGATCCGCATGGCTTGACCGGCGACGTTCTTGTCGACGTGCACACTCTGCCAATCAGTTTCGGCAGACTTCCACTTCAGGCTCGTCAGCTTCGTCTCGTGTCCTTCTGCGTCGATCAGGCGTGGCTCGGCCCAGTTGGCCCAGTCGCAGCCAAAACCATCCCCCCCGTCGGTGACCAGAAGGAACAGTTGCTTCGCGCCCTTGATCTTGGCTTCGATGTCGACGGCATGACCTGGCGTCTTGGACGTGATCCGCTTGCTGGCGAACACCGCGCCCTTTTGGGCGAAGGTCGGCTGTGCGATGGCGAGGCTGCCGAAAGCCAGAGCGAGAGAAAAAGTCGATCGAATCATGGGAGACTTGCTCGGAAGTCGGGGTGGTGGGCGGGAGCGTAGCGCCACTCTCACTCCTCGGCCATGTAGTCTTGAGCTTGGAAAACGGGGTGGCTCGATTTGGACAGTGGCTCAAGATCGCCGATGTCAAGGGGTTCAGCTTTTGCGGATGCCCGTTCAGCGGGCGCGCGCGTGGCGGTTACGGAGCTATGCTCCTCCTCGTCGAGCGACTCCCAGGAGAACCGAATGACAGATCGTCGCACCTTTCTCAAGAACAGCGCCCTCGTTGCCGCCGCCGCCACGACCTCGTGCACCAGCACGCCGATTCGCGAGCCACGCCGCGATGCGTCCGGCGTCGGTGGATACAACTACCGGCTGCCGGCTTTCGAGACCGGTAGCCGTCTGCTCTTTCAAGGCGACTCGATCACCGACATGAAGTGGGGGCGCAATCAGAAGGACCGCAATCACTACCTGGGACACAGCTACGTCTATCTCCTCTGCTCGCGGCTCGGCGTGGACATGCCCGCGGCCAAGCTCGAGTTCTTCAATCGCGGCATGAGCGGCCACAGGGTCGGTGATCTGCGTAAGCGTTGGCAGAAGGACGCGATCGACATGCGCCCGGACTTGCTCAGCATCCTCATCGGTGTCAACGATATCGGTCGTGCTCGGGGCAAGGGCGTGCCGCTGGAGTCGTGGGAGGGTGACTACCGGTTCATCCTCGACGCCAGCCGCGAGGCGAACCCCGACCTGCGGTTGGTGTTGCTCGACCCGTTCGTGCTCGCCTCGGGCCGGTTCACGAACGAGGCGGCGTTCCACACCTACCGCGAGGAAGTGGACAAGCTCTGCCCGATCGTGGCGAAGTTGGCGATGGACTACCGCGCCGTGCACATCAAGACCCAGGAGGTCTTCGACGCCGCGACCAGGACCGTCGACCCGGCTCACTGGATCTGGGATGGCGTGCATCCGCTGCCCGAGGGGCACGAGCTGATCGCGAGAAACTGGCTGGACGGCGTGAGTGGTCGCTGGGGGTAGCTCTCGCGACGATAAGCAGGGCTAATTGATCGCCACTGAGCTATTGCAGCCCCGGGCTTCCACGCACGGCTAGGTTTCCGCGTTTCGCAGTCCAACCCTGGAATAGGAAACCCCGATGCGAAAGCTCCGAATCGTTCTGTCCGTCACCCTGCTCTCGGTGGCGTTCTCCGCTGGCTCTTGCGTGATGCTCGAACAAAGCGGCACCATGGCTCCCCTCTTCGCCCTGACCGACCACGAGAACACGGTTGTGTCCGCACCGTCCTGGGTGGGCGCCGCCCTCGGTGCCCTCGCTGGGGTCCCCTTGGCGATCGTCGCGGCCCCGGTCACGATTCCGATCGCCGCTGTGGAGGGAGGCATGATGACCGTGCTCCCGCTCACCCCGATTCTACTCACGGCAGAAATCGGCGCGGTCGCGATCGGCGGACCGGTCTGGTTGGTCGTCGGTTGGTGGTAGGTCCATCGCGGTTATTGGAATGTGTAGCGGGTCAACGGGATGCGCTACAAGAACGGCATTGCGTCGAAGGGAGTCACGATCAGGTGGGCAAGTCCGAGGGGAAGTCTCGTGCGCCTCGGTTCCCGATCGGCGCCAGCGTTGCACCGCGACCGGGAAGGCTGGAGCTGGTTCACGGGCCGTGGCAAACGAGAGCTCGTCTATCCGGCCTCGATACAACGCTACACGAAGGTGCGGGTCGGTCTCCCGAGTGTCGAAGCCGTGCCGCGGCGCGAGCGAGTACTGACCGGTACGGTTCGAGATGCCATGGGTCGCCCCGTGCCCACCGTGCCGGTGAGGATCGCTGGCGATCGCGTGCGCACGAACAAGTCCGGCGTGTACAAGATCGAGTTCGAAGTGCAACCCGGGCTCAACCAGCTGCCGGATTCTCTACGCAAGAGCCGATAGTTCGCTACTGCGCCTTCGGCTGAGGGAGCGAGCTGGCGTCAGCATCGAGATCACCCAGGACGTACTGGATGCCGGCCAACCAATGGCCGAGCACGGCCTTGTTGTGGAACACGGCGGCGTTGTGTCCCAGAGAGCAGTAGAACACGCGACCCTTGCCGTACTCACGGATCCAGGAGACGGCGTTGTCCTTGTCCTCACGACCGTTCTTCTTCTTGCCGACCTTCGGGTCGACGGTCATCAACACGCGGAGCTTGTCCCGCGAATAGGACGTGAAGCGGAAGATCTCGTCCTTGATCTTGAAGTTCTTGCCATCGAAGGGCCGCGCCAAGGGATGGTCCGGATCCTCCACTCGAACCCCCCAGGTGTCGCGCGCCCGCCAGGGAGTCCCGTTGGATCGCGCGCCGAGCATCGCCGTGTATTCCTTCCATCCGCCTTCAGCTGCGGCGTGGATCGCGGCGAATCCTCCGCCGTTCTTCACGAACTGAATCAGCGCCTCGCGGTCCTTCTTGCTGCTGATCGCCTTCTCTATGCTGGACGCGTTGTTCACGAACACCGCGTCGTAGCCGGCGAGACTCTCGGCAGAAAAGTCCGACACACGCGTGGAGAAGACGACGTCGAACGCCCCGGTCTTCTCGCTCATCGCTTCCAGCATCAGAATGCCCGCGTAGTTCGGCGAGCGGTGGTCGCCACGAGAATCCGAGAGCACGAGGACCTTCTTCTTCTTCGTCACGGACGCCGGCGCCTTGTCCGGCACCGCGGCGTGGATCTTCTTGTAGTCACGCGCTCCGTGCAGCAGCGCCTTCTCGGTGCACGGTGTCTTTTGATCCTTGGTCGCCTTGCGCACTCCCGCGACGAACTTGGCGTCGAAGTACGGCTTGCCTGTATTGCCGAAGCTGTTCCGGATGTAGTTCATCACGCCAGCGATCTGCGCATCGGAGTAGCTGCTCATGGGAACCATGACGCCCACGTAGGTCTCCGTGCCGAGCGGGCCGGTCATGCCGTGGAGCACGGTCTTGATCAGCGATGCCTTGTCGACGTGCTTCAGCCGAAGGGAATTCTTGAAGACCGGCGCCATCTTCTGCGGACCGACGACGAGGGAGTTGCCGTCCTTGCCGTGACACGTGAAGCAGAGGGTGCCGTACAACTCCTTGCCGAGGTTGAAGCTGATGAGGTCGAGCCGTTCCTTTTCCTTCATCAGCCGGCGCTTGTTCTCCGCCGCGACCTTCCGGCGGTTCACGTTGATGAGCTTCTTGCACAGGTCGTGGACGCCAGTGATCTTCGGGTGCTCGGCCTGGATCCGCTTCAAGGCGGCCTCGATGTCCTTCAGGCAACTCCGCGAGAGAGTCAGCGCCAGTTGTTTCAGCAGCTGAGGCTTCTTCGACTTGGTCAGCGCCAGCACTTCCAGCAAGAGATCGATATCACCCTTCCTCAAGAGCTCCTCGGAGACACGAAGCGCGGCGCGCTGCACGATGACGGAGACGTCGCGGAGCTTCTCGCGCAGGAGTTCACGGTCGATGATCCCGAGGCCCTCCAGGGTCCAGAGCGCGTGCATGCGCGCCAGCGGTTCGGCGTGCTCGCGGACCATCTTCTTCAGTTCGTTTGCGATGGACGTGTCTCTCGACAACACGATCAAATTCTGCGCCGTGTCTCTCCACCAGCCGTTCTCGTGGGCGAGGAACTGGATCAGTTCTTTCGCGGGCTTCCCGATCATCTGTGGCCGGGTCGTGCCGCGTTTAAAATCGTCGTGCACGACGCGCCAGATTCTGCCGCGCATGTAATTCTCGGCCAGGCCGAGCTTGTCGACGACCTTCCGCAGGTAGGAATCCTTCTTGACCCAGTTGCCTTCCTGGATGATGCCGCGATACATGTCGACGATGTACAGGCAACCGTCGGGTCCGATCGCGGAGTTGATCGGCCGGAAGTTCGGGTCCGTCGAAGTGATGAACTCGTCCTTCTCGTAGGCGTTGACGATCTTCGTCTCGCCCAGGACTTCGCTGATCACGCTACGGCGGATCAGCCGGCCGACAGGTTCGCAGAAGATCAGGTTACCGTAGAAGTCGGCCGGTAATCTCCGCGCGCGGTAGACGCTCTGGCCGCAGGTCGCGGTGAAGTGGTTGAGTGTGTTGTTGTCGCGGAGGCGCCGCAGCCCGCCCTGCACGTCGGGGATGTTGTCGCGCGGCCACACGGTCTTGTAATCTTCGGTAGTGGAGCCGCCGTTCTTGCCGTACACCGTGTGCGTGTTGAAGTGCTCGGGACCCTTCTCACCGCCCGCGTTCACGAAGATGACCTTGCCCTCGTCGTCGTGCGTCAGTCCCCACTGTCCGGCGCCGGGGCAATCCTCCTTGACGACTTCACCGTTGCGAAGCCGGACGCGGTAGGTGCCGTACGTGCGGTAGATCCAGTTGTCGAGCGCCCAGATCAGGCCGCTCGGCTGGTGTTCGAGGTTGCCGCCGCGTTTGCCGCCGGCGAACCAGAGTTCTTTCTTGTCGGAGACACCGTCTCCGTCGGTGTCTTCGTAGCTGAAGAGATCCAGCGTGTTCGTCTCGCCGATGATTACCTTGTTGCCGAGCGGCAGCACGACGCGAGGCAACAACAGCTTGTCCGCGAAGATCGTTCGCTTGTCCATAACGCCGTCGTTGTCCGTGTCCTCCATCCTGATCACGCGGCTCACGGGGTCGAACTTGCCGGAGCCGTCCGCGTCCTGCATGTAGGTTCGCAACTCGGCGACGTACATCCGGCCGTTCCCGTCCCAGACGCAGAGGCAGGGCTCCTGGACCATCGGCTCGGAGGCGACGAGCTCCATTCGATATCCCGGCTGGAACCGCATCGTTCCCAGGCAGTCTTCGGGAGACTGGTAGCCGACGTAGAGTCCTTCGGTGTCCCCCTTCACTGTTACCACCCTGGGGACTGGATGTGCGCACGTCGCGGTGAGTACGAGGATGACGAGGATGAGGATCGAGCGGCTCGTGGTGCGCATCTTGTGTAGGGGGGGTCTCGGGGTCCGGGACGCTAACTCGCTCCGATGGAACCGAATAGCGTCGGCTTCAAAAAAGGCCTCTGCCATACGAAGAACGGCCCGTCAGGTCGATGTACGCACGGACTTCCGAGTCACGCGCCGATTCTCCGCGAAGGCGAGCTCGATGATCGTCGCCGCGCGGCGGAGTCCATCCGCCGCCACGAGTTCTTCTGCGCACCGCACTGCATGTTGTCGGAAGCTCGGATCTGCGTGCACGCGTTTGATCGTCGCGCGCAGGCGGGACGCGGATAGCCTCTGCGTCGCGAGGAAGTCGCCGACGCCGACGTGATGGATTCGGGCGGCGATGCCTGGCTGCTCGTTCGCGATGGGCAGCGCGACCATGGGCAAGCCCTGGCTCAGGGCTTCGAGGACGGTGTTCAGGCCCGCGTGGGTGATGACCATCGACGCGCGCTTCAGCAGGGCGAGTTGAGGACCGTAGCCCAGCACCTTCGCGTTGGCGGGTACCCGTTCGGGGCGGGGGCCATCCTCGCGTCCCAGAGTCAAGACGATCTGGAACGGCAACTCGGACGTGGCGTCGAGAATCGTCTGGTAGAGGTGGACAGGTCGGTTTTGCAGCGTCCCGAGCGAGGCGTAGATGAGCGGTCGGCGGTCGAGCCAATTCCAGTCGAAGCCTGCGTCAGTCGAAGTCGAGGACTCGTGCCACGGACCGGTGTGATGGAAGTGATCCGGCGCACTGCGGCGTGGAAAGTCCAGGCAGGCCGGAAGCTGCGCGACGTGCGCGAGGCTGGGCGGGAGCTGGGTGAGGTGTCGCCGGACGTTCCACGGGCGACCCGATCGACGGTATGCGTCACGAATCGGTCGCGTGAATGGACGGGCGAGCGTGAGCAGGAGTGTCTGCGTGAGTCGGTTTCGTAGAAGGGCGAGGGGGTGCGTTGGCGGAGGCCACGTCTGCGAGTGCACGGGCAGGTCCGGCTGGAAAGAGATGGGCAGCGCGTTGCTGGCGATGACGACAGGGACTTGTGCTGCCTCGGCGAGGAGCTCCGCGCCGAAGCAAGTCTGGTCCACGACGATCCCGTCGAAGTCATGCCTCACCAAGAGCGGGTGCAACTCAACGAACCACGTCGCCGTCATCTCGCCTGTCCAGCGGATGGTGTACTTTGCCGCACGGAGTCCGGACATCACCGCGAGTTCTGCGGTGCGGCGGTCCCAGTCTCCCAGGGGAAACGTGTTCGTGCCGATCTCGGCGAACTCGAGGTCCGCCCGCGCGACGCGCGCCGCCGAATCGAGAAGTGAGACCACGGTGACGCGATGTCCGCGCCTCTTCAGTTCGCGTCCGAGCGTGGTCATCGGGTTCAGGTGCCCGATCCACGCAGGCACGAGCATCGCGATGTGCGCCATGTGCGCGGGAGATTATGGGACTGGCTCCATCGAGACCGATGCCGTAGTCACTTTTGATCGTCAGAATTCCCTGCTAGCTCGACCGAGAGGTTTCCGGCACCTACCCTCGTGGTGTCATGATCAACGGCGCCCACGTTGCGATGAGTCCCATCCAAACGCGCTGATGTCGGAAACGGAGAACAACGAGAAGACGGTCGTTTCGGGCGTCGAATACCACCGCCCGGACGATGCGTACTTCGACAAACGCGGGCTTCGACGCCACGCCCGCGTGTGGTCGCTCTGGGCCCTCGGAGTCGGAGCCGTCATCTCTGGAGATTTCTTCGGGTGGAACTTCGGCATCGCCGCCGGTGGCTTCGGTGGGCTCCTCCTCGCGACAATCATTGTCACCGTGATGTACGTCGGCCTCTGCTACTCCATCGCGGAGATGGCTCCGGCGCTCCCGCACACGGGCGGGGCGTACTCGTTCGGGCGCTCGGCGATGGGACCGTGGGGCGGGTTCATCACCGGCGTTGGGGAGACGATGGAGTACGTGCTGACGCCCGCGGTCATCGTCGTTGGTATCGGGGGCTACCTGGGATCGATCTTCGGGACGCCGGACGACTTCGCGCCTATTTGGTGGTTGCTCACGTATCTGATCTTCGTCGGGCTGAACGTGTGGGGCGTCGAGCTGACGTTCCGTTTCGCCATGTTCCTGACGTTCGTGGCGCTCGGCATCCTCCTCGTCTTCTACATCGGCGCGGTGCCGCACTTCTCGTGGGACAACGCGTTGAACATCGAGCCGAAGGAGGGCGGATCACGCTTCCTTCCAGAGGGCTGGATTGGGGTGGCGTATGCCTTGCCGTTTGCGATCTGGTTCTACCTGGCGATCGAAGAACTGCCCCTCGCGGCGGAGGAGTCCCACGATCCGAAACGGGACATGCCGAAGGGCATCATGCTCGGGCTTCTCACGCTCGTGATCTGCGCCTTCCTGACGTTGTTCCTCAACGCCGGCATCGCGCCGGGCGCGGAAGAGGTCGGCGCAGCCACCGACCCGCTGTTCCTCGGGTTCAAGACCATCTTCGGCGATGGGATAGGGACAAGCGTTCTCGCGCTCGTCGCCGTCGCTGGGTTGATCGCGAGCTTCCATACGATCATCTTCGCCTACGGTCGCAACATCTACTCGCTGTCGCGGGCGGGGTACTACCCGCACTGGCTCTCCGTGACGCACGGCACGCGGAAGACGCCGCACGTCGCGCTCGTCGCAGGCGCCGTGGTCGGTTTTCTCGTCGCCCTCCTCATCCAATACTCGGAGAGGATCTTCGGTGACGTCCCCGTCGGCGCCGTGTTGCTCAACATGGCGGTTTTTGGCGCGGTGATCTCGTACGCGTTGCAGATGTGGTCCTACATCCTGCTCCGCAAGAACCTCCCGGACATCGAGCGTCCGTTCCGCAGTCCCCTCGGTTCCGCAGGTGCGTGGATCGCGCTGATCATCGCAGTCGCGACGCTGATCTTCCTCTTCCTGAATGCGGACTACAGGGTCGGTGTCTGGGGATGTGCGATCTGGTATGGACTCTCCCTGGTCTATTTCGCGGCGCACGGTCGCAAGAACCTCGTCTATTCGCCAGAGGAAGAGTTCGCGGTCAAACAGCGCAAAGCCCACGGGTTGGACTGAACAACACCGGGGTCGGCTGCGCCCGGCGGTGGGTTGGAGTCCAATCACTGTGAGGCGATGAGCGACACCGACGAGATCGATCGGAACGATTGGATCGCGGTCCACCTGCCGAGGTTGCGGCGTTCGTCCGGTTGCAGGTGATTTCGTGCCAGCCCGGAGCGGGCGCACGCCGGTTTTTGACTATTTCTTGGCCCCGACCTGCTGCTTCCCGGACTTCTTGCCCGCAGCCTCGACCATGCGGCGGTTCTTCAGGTCGTAGCTCTGGCCGTGCTCGAGAACGATGTAGTCCGGCTTGCCGGAGACGACTGGCTTGGTGCGGTCGTAGATGTGCACCTTGCGGCCCTTGCGCGAGAAGGCCCTCGCGATCGTGCCCTGCACGACGATCGATGACGCCTCGTCGAGGCCGATGCCGAGCAACTCCGGATACGTCTTCACCAGCGAGGTCATGTCCGGCAGGCGACCACGCTGAGAGAAGTGTTGGTCGACGGCCACTCCGGTGAGGAAGCCGAGCCCGGTCTCGTATCCCTCGGCCATCGGGTCGAGGTTGCCGAGTGAGTTGCCGCGCACCATGTAGCTCGCCTGAATCGAAGCTCCCGCCGATGAGCCGCCGATCACGCCGTCACGCGCGAGCACGTCGTGCATCAGCTTGTGCGCGATCGTGTTCTGGTAGGAGTCGACGAGGTTCCACTGCCGGCCACCGCCGAAAAAGATCCCGGTCGCGTTCCGCAGCGTGTCCAGGATTTTCTTGTCGGTGTTGGCCGCGTTTCGATCCTTCGTGTGGATCCAGTCCGCGCTCTTCACGCCGGTCTGCCGCCACGACCGCACGATGCGTGGCTCCTGGTCGATCTTCTCGGCTTCGCTGCAGGGGACGTAGACCAGGCGCGCCTTCTCCTTGCCGCCAGCCAGTTCGATGAAGTGATCCATCAGCCCACGCGCCATGCCGCCGCCGCCGATGATGATGAGTGTTCCCTTCGTGACGTTCGGTGTTTTTGGCGACCACGCGGGGAAGTTCCTTGCCACGCGGGCGTGAGCGCTGCGGCTGAGTGCGATCAAGTCGCCCAGACGGTCTGGTCGGAATGTTCGCGAGGTGGCGACGCCGCGTCTGCGCCCGGAGCGGCGGCGAGATCGTTGCTTACCGCCGCCGCTTCGCTGAGTTCGACGCTGGCTGGCTGGGGATTCCTGTCGGTTCATGCGATCCACGCGCAGCTTGCGTTTGGGGGAAGCGCTCACGCAGCCGTACACGCTCCCTTCGCCCAGCACGTCGATGAACCGCTGGTGCAACACCATCGCCGTCTTCTCGTCGACGCCGAGACCGACGAGCGACGGTCGCGCCGCGAGTACGCCGAGGAGCCGAGCCCGACGGCTCTTCGTGCTGTAGTGATCGTCGATGACGGCGCCCGGAATCAGGTCCAGTCCCGTCCCGATCACGGCCTTGGATTGGCCTGATTCGATCATCACCTTGGTCAGCGCGCGCGTGATGTCGCCGTTGCCTCCGATCACGCCACCGCGCGCGATCACTTCACGCAACGCGGTTTCGATCGGGGTGCCTCGAAACACCTCGGCGAACTTGGAACCGCGGTCCCCGACGATCCAGACGCCGGTCGCCTTGCCGATCGGTGCGCCGAGGTCTGCGGCACCCGCGGCTTCCTTCGAATCGGCGTGAATGCCGTCGAGGGACTTCGCCTTGCGCTTCGTGAACGGTGTCCGCACGGCGTCCTCGATCTTCGCCGTGGAGAGGATGACGATTTTCGCCGTCTCGCCGCCGGCCATCTGCACGAAACGATCGAAGATCTCCTCTGGCAGTGTTCCGCCACCGCCGACGAAAAAGGTGCCCTTCAGCCGCGGAATGGGCTCGACGGCCTTCGGGTCGTACTGCGCGCCCAGGCTGACGTGCAACGCGAGGACGACGAAGAAGGGTCGGATGCGAGCGCGACGAGTTGGAGCCAAGGCAGTTCTCCGGTTGGAGGGCGGTGGGGGGACTACTCTACGAAACGCGGGGAGTCCACGCTGTCCGAATTGGCGGGCCGGGTACCGTGTTTGTGAATCGTGGCGGGGTCTGGTGTGATCTGCCGACTTCCACATGCCTCTCGACCTCGATTTCGTTCGATCTCAATTCCCCGGACTCCGCGATGAGGAGGTCTTCCTCGACAACGCCGGTGGGTCGATGACGCTCGCCCGCGTCGCGGAGCGCGTGCAGGATTACTTGCTCCACACCGACGTGCAGTTGGGCGCGACGTACCCGACGTCGGTGCGCGCGGCGGAGCGGTACTCTTTCGCCCGCATGCGCATGGCTGAGTTCATCGGCGCCGCGCGACCGGATGAGATCGTGTTCGGGCCGTCGTCGACAATCCTGTTGAAGATCCTCTCGTCGGCGATGCGGAGCGTCGTGGGGGAGGGGGATGAGCTCGTGGTTACGCGCATGGATCACGAAGCGAACATCGGGTGCTGGATCGAACTCGCGGAGCAGCGGGGCGCTGTCGTTCGATTCTGGGAGCCCGATGAAGCGACAGGTGATCTCGAACTCTCCGGACTCGAGCCGCTGCTGAGTGATCGGACCCGACTCGTCGCGGTGACCCACGTGTCCAACATCAGGGGCACCATCCATCCGATCGCCGAGATCGCGCGCGAGGTCCACGAACACGGCGCACGGATCTGCGTCGATGGCGTCGCGTTCGCTCCGCATCGACCGCTCGACGTTGGCGTCTGGGACGTCGACTACTACGTCTTCAGTCTGTACAAGGTCTTCGGTCCGCACCACGCGATTCTCTACGGAAAGCACGACGCACTGCTCGAGCTCGACCCGGTCAACCACTACTTCTTCCAGCGCGAACACGTGCCCGGCAAGCTCGAGCCGGGGAACGCGAACTACGAACTCTCTCACGGGGCAGCGGGAATCGTCGACTATGTGGAAGAACTCGGTCGGCGCACGGACCCTTCCGCCGACCCGGTGGCAGCGAGGCGAATCGCGTGGGACGGGATCAGCGAGCACGAAGAAACGCTGGCTGACCGTCTATTGTCATGCCTGCGGAGCCGCGACGACGTGACGATCGTTGGGCACGCGGGCGCGGCTCGAGAACGACGAGTACCCACGGTCAGCTTCGTGCACGCGACGCTCCGTTCATCGGAGATCGTCACCGCGATGGACGCGCACGGCATCGGCATCCGGTTCGGTCACTTCTACGCGGCGCGGCTGATCGAGAGCCTCGACCTCGTAGCGAAGGACGGCGTCGTGCGCGTGTCCATGGTCCACTACAATTCGCTGGCTGAGATCGACCGTCTGGTCACGGCATTCGCGGAGATCCTCGCGTGAAGTCGCTGCGATAACGGGTCATTACATCGACTTCTCCTTGACGCCGATCGTTCGCAAGTGATTTCGGAGAGAGGGTCTCCTGACCTGAGATCCCGGGCCTATATCACCATTCGGACTTTTGGCTTCGCGTTGAGGGCCTGGAAGAGTGCGTCGCGGTGCGCCTCGTCCTCTACCATCAGGGTGAGGCTCATGGAGAGATACTTGCCGCTCCGGTTGGCCTCGCGGAGCTGGTGGTCCATGTCTCCGACGACCTCGTGGATCGCAGCCCGGATCTCGTCCGGGTCGACGCCGATGACGCGGTACTCCCATTCGCAGGGGTAGTCGATGAGGGGGCGGTCGGGCGACGGGTCCATGGCTTAGGATGTTAGGTGTCGAGTCCCAGAGCTAGATGCGTTGAGAACGGTGGATGGTGGATTTCTCATGAAGATCGGTGTGTGTCGCTGAAAGACACTCCCGTTACCCTCCTCAACAAGGAGCCGACCAGCCATATCTCAGCAACGCGGAGGAACCCATGAATACACGATACAACCCTCGGTCCGTACTGATCGCCGCATCGATCGCTCTAGCACTGTGCGCGAGTCTCAGTGCCCAGCTGAGCACTGAGGTCACGTCCTGGCGCACCAACCTCAACGGCGCGAAGGGCAGCAGCATCAACCGGACCATCAACGCAGTTGTCTCGGGTGTCTCAGCGGATGTCCAGAGCGTCCAGTACAACACGACTGACGTCTACGTCCGTTGCACCACAGTGCCGTCCCACAACGTCGGACCGTTTCCGGGCAACCCGAACACCCCGGGGAACACCAACTCGATCTTCCGCATCACCCGGAGCCCGCGAAAGGCCACCCGCAACACCAGAACCGGGCTCGGCCCGATCGGCGTGTTCGTCAACGGCGTGCCCGCCTTCAACGCCCTCGACGGTCGCTCCTACTTCAACCAGGGCACGTGGAATCAGAACGCCTACGTCACCGAGGGACGCACTTTCGACGCCGCGCTCGGCCACCCGGCTCCTGGACGCGGCGGCGCCGGCCTCTACCACTACCACAACATGCCGCTGGCCGTCCTTATCCAGGAGGCCGAGACCTGGGGGAAGGGACACTCGCCGCTGATCGGCTTCTCTTTCGACGGTTTCCCGATCTACGGACCGTACGGATTCGTCAACACGAACGGCACTGGTGGTGTCAGGCGCATGCGCACCAGCTATCGCAAGCGCAGCATCACGGTTCGCCAGAAACTCCCGAACGGCACGCCGCTGCCCTCGAACCGATACGGTCCGGTCGTCAGCACCCGTTATCCGTTGGGTTACTTCGTCGAGGACTTCGAATACGTCAACACGATGGGCGACCTCGACCAGTTCAACGGCCGTTTCACCGTGACGCCGGAATACCCGGGCGGAATCTACGCCTACTTCGTCACCGTCGACGCGAGCAAGACGCCCGAATATCCCTTCATTGTGGGCCCCCAGTACTACGGCGTCCCGATCAACAACCGTGGGGTGAGCATCCCCGGCGGCGTCACTACCTACGTCGAACAGGTCCAGCACACTGGCGCCGGTTGCAGCGGCCTCTTCCTCGACGCATCTGGCTTGCCGAAGGTGCCGAACTCCTCGTTCGCGATCACCCTCGCCGATGGCCAGGCGAACGCCAACGCGCTTTTCATCATCGGTAGCGGATTGCTGCCGACGCCGACGACGTTGTTCGGTTGCCCGATCTACTTGAATCTGGCTTCACCGTTCACGACGGTCGGACTCGTGACGCTCAACAGCTCGGGTGGCTACTCGCTCGCCCTTCCGATTCCGAACAACTCCGCGCTCATCGGTCTCAGCGTCGACATGCAGTCGGCTGCAGCCGCCGGGACGGGCACGACCACCTCCAACGCGTTGACCCTCCTGCTGAAGTAATGTTCGCCCTGGCCAAAGTCGCCGCTCTCGGATTGCTGGCCGCGCCCTTCGCGCCCTTCGCGCCGCACGCGTTCGACCGCCCGCTCGCCGACATCACTGTCGAGTCGAGGGCGACTGGGGTCCGGATCGGCATGATGATGAACTTCCAGTTCATCGACTCGGCTCTCGGTTTGACGGGCGACGCCAACGTCGTCCCGTCGGCCAAGGAGATCGCGGATGTGCGCGCTCGGCTCGTGGTCCTCTTCGAAAGTCGGGAACTCGTCCGGGGCAGCGCCCCGGTTCTCAGCGAGTTCGAAATCGCGCCGCCACCGGAAGCGTTGCGCATCCGTGAGCCCCACCTGGCGCGCAAGTTGACACAAGTGCGATTCACCGTCGACTACGCGACGGGGACGGCGCCGCGGGCGATTCAACTGCGATGGAGCTGGTTCCCGGAGCACGCTCTCTACGACATTCCGAACAGCCCGGTTGCGCCGATGGAGGTCAATGTCGTCGTGATGCGCGGGGAAGACACACCCGATGTGCTCACGTTCACGGTTGACGCGCCCGAGCGCGAGATCGTGTTCGCGACTCCTCCCGACGATCCGACCACGGGCGCGGTCAGAACGGGTTCGGCGTCTCCTTCGCATGCGATCGGTCTGTCCGCGCTCCGGGTCGCTGGTTTCGTGATTGTCCTGATTGTGTTCATCATGGCGATGGTCTCCTGGCGTCGCCGCGCTGTCGGCGCCGCGATGATGGTGGCAGCTTCGCTCGCGCTCGTCGGTTGCTCGACCGAAGTTCCCGACGCCGTTGTCGCCGAGGTTAATACACAAAAGACGAAGAGCTACGAAGTCGTTCTGACGATGACGCCCGCGATGGTTCCCGTGAACGAGCACTTCGTCGTCGAAGCAAGGATCCGCGCCCTCGACGGCGGTGATGTTCCGGACAGTGTCCAAATCGATGCCGACATGCCGTCGCACGGCCACGGCATGAACACGAAGCCGAGACTGACGCGTTTGGGCGACGGGAAGTGGCGCGCCGAAGGTATGCTGTTCCACATGCCCGGTGAATGGGAACTCTACGTGTATGTCGGCCTCGACAAGGCCATGGAGCGGGCAGCGTTTCCGCTGAAGCTCTGACGTGATGCGGAAGTCTGCGGCGCTGCTCGTGAGCGTTCTGCTCGTCTCGGGTTGCGATGAGACCGTGACCCCTCCCATCCAGACGAGCGTCGCTTTCACGAAGGCGGAGATCGAACGGATCTTCACGCTGTCGCCGCTGCCCGCGCCACCGAAGAGCCCGACCAATCGCTATGCCGACGATCCGGCCGCCGCGCATCTTGGGCAGCAGTTGTTCTTCGACAAGCGGCTGTCCGCGAACGGCGCCGTGTCGTGCGCGACGTGCCATGATCCGAGCAAGGGCTTCGGCGACGGGCGTCCTCGTGCGCGGGGTCTCGCCGACGTCAAGCGTCACGCACCGGCGTTGTGGAATGTCGCATACGCGGATTGGCTGTTCTGGGACGGGCGTGCGGACTCCGTGTGGTCCCAGGCGCTCGGGCCGTTGGAGGCCGCGGTCGAGATGGGGTCGTCGCGCGTCGGGTTGTGGCGGCTCGTCGTGGGGGACGCGGAACTTCGTATGGCGTACGAGAGCATCTTTGGTGAACTCCCCGTGCTCGAGACGAGGGAGACGTTGGCTGCGCACGGCAAGCCGGGCGATGCGTCATGGGACGCGCTTCCTGCTGGCGACCGGGCGAAGATCGACAAGCTGTTCGCGAATCTCGGCAAGGCGATCGAAGCGTACGAGCGGAGACTCATCTCCCGCGAATCGCCGTTCGACGAGTTCGTCCGTGGGTTGCGAACCGGAGATCAGGCACTCGTCGACAAGTTGCCGGCCAAGGCGCAGCGCGGGTTGAAGCTGTTCCTGGGCGAAGGTCAGTGCACGCTGTGTCACCACGGCCCGAACTTTACTGACGGTGAGTTCCACAATCTCGGGATGTTTACGCCGAAGGGCGAGGACGTCGATGTCGGCCGCTACGACGGCGTCGTCTCCGTGAAGGCGAACCCGTTCAACGGGTTTGGCGTCCACAGCGACGACACGAGCGAGGCAGCGAACATGCGGCTGTCGTTCGTGACCAAGAAGCTCAACAACATGGGCGAGTTCAAGACACCTACGCTGCGCAGTGTCAACTGTCGCCGCCCTACATGCATGATGGACGCTTTGGGTCGCTCGGCGACGTCCTGGACTTCTACCGCAAGATGGACGGCAAGCCCGCTGTCGGCCATCGCGAGGAGAGTCTCCAGCCGCTGTCCCTGAACGGCGAGCAGATGGGGGACTTGATCCGGTTCTTGAAAAGCCTGACGGGGCGACCAATCCCCGCCGAGCTGCTCACACCGCTTGCGAAATAGAGGCGCAGGCCGGTTACACTTCCGCCATGCAACCCATCCACCGGCGGTTCCTGGTCTTGGCGATGCTCGCGATCGCGCTTGGCAGTTGCGGCTTGGGTCGTGACATCCGTGGTCGCGACCACGGCACGCTCTTGCCGGCTTTGCGAATGGTCGTCAACCTGCGGGACGATGAGCCGGGCAGGCGGAGCCATCCCGTCACGGAGTTCGAAATTGATGCCGCGGGCGCTGATGGGGATTTCGCCAACGCCGGCATAAAG
>Ga0114996_10003851_pt1 | contig 18329 bp, 13 predicted proteins | sample ArcticOcean_MG_C_4_FD_87039 | JGI IMG/M metagenome (GOLD analysis project Ga0114996, IMG submission 87039) | Marine microbial communities from western Arctic Ocean - ArcticOcean_MG_CB4_134 | ecosystem: Environmental > Aquatic > Marine > Oceanic | place: Arctic Ocean: Canada Basin | collected...
CCACCACATCACCACCGCCCGGCGTGCTGGCCACCGCGGCAAGGTAGTTGTTCACGCCCTGCTCCAGCAAGGCGGGTTCCAGTACCGTGCCGGGGGTGACCACCCTTACCACGTCTCGCTCCACCAGGCCGTGACCCGGCTCGGTAAGCTGCTCACAAATGGCCACACGGTGCCCCTTGCGGATGAGACGCGCCAAGTAGGTGTCGAGGGCGTGATAGGGGACCCCCGCCATGGGGACAATCTCGCCCTTTCCCATATTCCGCTGCGTGAGCACCACCTCCATGTCGCGGGCGGCGGCCACGGCGTCATCGCCAAAGGTCTCGTAGAAATCGCCCATGCGGAACAGGAGGATGGCGTCCGGGTAACGGCGCTTCACATCGAGGTACTGCCGGCGCATGGGAGTGATCATAAGTTACCGTTATTTTACTCAAGGATGGGCCGCGGCGAAATGCTTTAACGGTGAGTCCGCGGCTGTATAGGCTACCCAGACTGCCACTGGCACTCTAGGAGTCACCATCGCCAGTGGTGGGCTGCATGGCCAAATCGCGCTCTGCACCGGCCTTGGGCAACAGCCTGGGCAGGAAGGCTGAGCCGACCATTCCCAGGGCGAAGACCACGGTGACCAGGACCAGCGCAACGCGGACGGCCGATACCAAACCGGGATCGGCGACCCCTTCCACTGGCTCCTGTCCCGTATCCAACAACGCCGCGACGAGGGCTTGGCCCGAGGTGCTGCCGAAAGTCATCAACACCAAGCTGGTGGAGGGTGCCAGATGCAGTAGATGTCGAGGGAAAGAGGTGAAGAGCTGGCGCTGATTAGCAACCTGCATGAAGGCCTGGCCCATGCCCATGAGCACCAGCCCAAAGACCACAAGTTGCAGTGGTGGACTCGCATTCATAGATGCGGCAATGACCTGGCCCGTCACGCCTATGACCGCCGCACCTGCGATGATGCGGGCGCTCCCGTACTTGTCGGAGAGCCAACCGGAGAGGAAGCCTGCCACCGGCTGGAGAATGTTCAAGAAAAAGAGAACCGCCGCCGCGTGAGCGACACTCCAACCGTAGCCCAGGACAAAGAGTATGGGGATCATGAGCTGGGTGGAGCCAGAGGCCCACCCCATCAGCCCTGCTTGGGTGGCGCCCGTGTAGACTCCCCGTAGCTTGAAGAGGGAAAACTGGACCACGGGTGTCGCGGTCTTGCGCTCGACCCAAATGAAGGCGCCCAGCGCCAGAAGGCCCGTGCCGCCGGTACTGATTACCGCGAAGGGTTCAAACCCGCGCACCAACGCCTGAAGGGCAGTTAGGCTGCCAATCACGGCCACCATCATCAGCAGGCTCCCGGGAACATCAAACTGGGCGAAGCTTACCTTCGGTGAGTCGCTGGAACGTGGCTGGGGCGGGATGCAAAACCAGGCGGCTACGGATAGCGCACCAAAGAGTACTCCGGAGCCCATGAAGAGCCAGCGCCAGCCCCATTGCGCAGACACGAACCCAGTGACAGGCACTGAAAGCAGGATGCCCAAACCCATCATGAAACCCACCGCACCCAGCACTTTTCCCCTCTGCTCAGTAGGGAAACCGCCGATGCCCATGACTTGCAGAATAAGCCACGGGTAGATACGGAACAGCGCCGAGAGAAAGCGCGCACCGATGAAAAGATAGATGTTGTGGGTCCAAAAGCTAAAGATCATCAAAGCCGTGTCGGCAAGGAGCGCGATGACGATGAGATTGCGCTTGTCCAGCAGCGTGGTGGTCTGCCCCAGAGCGAACGTCCCGCCCACCAGCGCAAGGAAGTAGGCCAGTTGCAACCAGGTCGCCACGGTCAGCGTGGTATCGAACTCGTCCACAATCTCGGGGAGAACTAGGTTGAGGCCGGTCACCGTCCCAACGCCCATGACAAGCCGGAAGGCCATGAAAAGGAGGAGGGCTCTCACATGCAGGGGCAGTCGGCTCATCAGCGGTTCGCTCACCCCTGGGGCAGTTTAGGGTCGTAGCCTAACAGGGCGCTTGCAGAAAATCCGCTCGACTATACCCCTGTCCCCTTTCCTGGCCAGAAAGGCGGACAAATTATCTCCGAGGGACACTCTCGGACTCCCGGAAAAGGGGATTCGCCCCTCTGCACACCACACACCACCACTTTATCATTCAGCTAACGGCATGAGCTTCTGAGATAACTATCTCCCGCCGTGGGAGAGCAGGCTACTCAATCCAGGGGCAGGTTGTTGTGTGGACAACTCCTGGAATGACACGGACTTGGTCCGGAACGACTCTAGCTATATGCTCTGTCGATACGCCCTCCATCTCCACCACCACGTCGTAGGGCCCCAGTACCTCGCGGACCAGCGAGCGTGCCGGGAATGCGCCGGAGGCTTTGGACGATATTCTTGGTCTCGGCGGGATTGGTCTCCATCAAGACGTAGGCGTGGGCTAGCTTGGTATTGATGGATTCACTCATGTTCGTGCTCCTTCGGATGCGTCCCTCATCCTGTCTCCGTCTGCGCAGGTACGACCCTCGGCCTCGGCCTCGGTGGCGGTCCCAGCTTCGACTGGCCCCTGCTTGCGGGCCAAGAGTCTCGGCAGCAGCTGTGCAGCGGTGAGTCCGACAACGAAGACTGCCGACATGATATAGATGGAGGTGGAGGCCGCCGAGACAAGGGCTAGGTTTCCGTCGCCACCGGAAGCGGCAATCGCAGTGCTCGCCCCCAAGGCCGCGCCGACGAATGCCTGTCCGGTGGCGCTGCCGGAGGTGGTCAGCACCAGGCTAGTGGAAGGCGCGGCGTGGAGCTGCTCTTTGGGTATGGAGGTGAAGATTTGCCGTTGATTGGCCGTCTGCATAAAGGCCTGGCCGGTGCCCATGAGCATCAGCGCCACGATGACGATGACCAACTCCGGCTCGACGTTAAAGCTGGCCAAGATCAATTGGCCGGTCAGGGCAACCACGGCGGCAGCGACTATGACCTTAGAACTACCAATACGGTCGGAGAGCCATCCGGAAAGGAAGCCCGATACGGGCCGCACAATGTTCATGAACAGCATGATGCCAGCGGTATAAGTGATGGACCATCCGTAACCAACGATGAAAAGGAAGGGCAACAGTAGCTGTAATGACCCGTTGCCCCAACCAAAGGAGATGGCCTGCAACGCTCCCATGGTCACGCCCCGCATCTTGAAGAGCGCAAAGTCCACCACGGGCGTCTTGGTCCGCAACTCCACCCAGATAAACGCACCAACGCTCACGACCGCCGCGACCGCCAGGACCGGTCCGATGGTTGAGGAGTAACCCCGAACAAATATCTGCACCGAGGCCAGGATGGAGACCATGCCCATCATCATGAATACGCTGCCGGGAATATCGAACTGGGAGAGCCGTATTTTAGGGGCGTCGGCCGAACGCGGCTGTGCGGGTATCAGGACCCACACCACCGGAGCCAGCATCAGGTAGAAAACAGAAGTCCCCATGAAGAGCCAGCGCCAGCCGAATACTTCCGTGACGAATCCCGCCAGGGGAATAGAAACGAGCATCCCCACACCCTGAGTTATGGCGACAATGCCTAGGACCTTGCCTCGCTGGTGGGCCGGGAAGCCGCCGATGCCCATGACTTGCAAAATAAGCCACGGATATATCCGAACAAAAGCCGAGAGGAACCGGGCACCGATGAATACGTAAATATTGTGCGTGTTAAAGATGATAGCCATCAGCACAACGTCGGCCAGAAGGCCAAAAATGACGAGCTTCCGCTTATCCAGAAGCGTGGAACTGAGACCCAATGAAAAGGTGCCACCGGCCAGGGCGAGTGAGTAGCCTAGTTGAATCCACACCGTGGTCGCTATGGTAGTGTTGAACTCTTCTGTGATGGTGGGAAAAGCCACGGTGAGCCCCATGACCGTGCCCAGAATCATGGCGGTCTGATGGGTCATAAAGAGGGCCAACGCCCTGACGTGGACAGGAACGTGAGGCATAATGGCTCCCGAGACGAGATGGTCTGGAGTCGATTATACGACCATAGCCGCGGTGCTGTTGGACCGGAAGTGAAGAAAAGGGCCGCCCTAGAATCAGGGCTGCCTTTTTCTAACCTATTTAGGGATCGGATTCACGGCGGGCTGAGGGACAGACCTTTTGAGCATTCCACCCTCCCTCGAGATGTTCTAGTCGAAGAGGGTGCCTCCCCCCTTCGACCCCGGGCAGAGGGTAGAGCCCGCTGCCCTCCCCAATCGCAGCAGCCTTCGGGAGAACTCTATTCGTCTTCCTCTTTCCAGAAGCGCTCTTCCTGAACGTTCCAGCCCTTGGGCACCAAGCGTGTCTTCACGTCCTCAATCATGCCTGGGTGGCCACAGACATAGACCATCGTGTCTTCCTTTTTCAGCCCCCACTTGTCGATATACTCTTCAACCAAAGTATTAACACGGCCTTTAGGGCCTTCCCAACTGAGGTTGCGCTCCCCCAAGGGGCGGCTCACGGTGAACATTGTCTTAATGAAGTCGGGGTGCTTGTCGGCGAGGGCTTGCAACTCCTCATCGTAGACGAACTCGTCAAGATGGCTGGCACCCTCCATGAAGAAGAACCGATGGCCGGTTGTGCCGTCGTGGAGATACTGCCGAATGATACTTAGATAGGGCACAATGCCCGTCACGGTGCCCACCATGACGTGGTCCTTGAACTGGGGCTGGAAGGTGAAAATGCCTTTGGGTTTGGGGCGCATGGAGACGATGTCTCCGACGTTCTGGGCCCAGAGCATGGGGTGAGCTTCCCGCCGTTCTCCGGCAGAACATACTCGATGAAGAGCTCCAATCTCGGCTCATAGGGGGCCGATACGATGGAATAGGGACGCTCCAGGTCGCCTGCGCCGATGGTAACGTACTGTCCTGGCTTGAAGATGAAGGGAGCATCGGGCTCCAACCAGATGACGAAGAGGTCTTCGCTGAAGTTCTTGCGCTCCACAATCCTTGCCTTCGGCAAGTCATTCAGCTTATTGTTAGGGGAATGGGGCTGCTGCGATGTCAACGTGTCACTCCTTGGTGCTGGTTAAATCGTGGATGCCTCAATGGGCGGAAACCTTCTTGTTATACATGCTCAATCCGTACTGGCACAACCTCCAGACGAGGCACGTGGTTCATGGGATCTGGGTGCTCCGAGCCGTCTACCTGCACCGCCAGCTCCCCAAACAGCGTGGTGAGGTTGGCCACGCCAATATGCGCATTCTCCCACAGCCGGACGGTTCCTAGCCACGCCTTTCGGCCCGCCTTGTCCACCATGCGTGCCGCTTGCCCCTCCTCCAACCCGTGACGCTGGGCGTCGCCAGGGCTAATCAAAAAGCATTCCTCGCGCTCAATCCGATTCAGCCTGCCTCCCTTGGCCACTTCCAAGGAATGAGTAGGTTGGGCCAGGACGCGTCCGTGGGCCAGGAGGAAGGGAAATTCAGCGTCTTCGTCCCGCTCCAGCCCCATCCATTCCAGGGGAGGGCGAACTGTATTAGCGGCATTGGCCAGCCTCTCTCCATAGAGCGTGGGCATCCCTGGAGCGTCCGAAGCCGGACACGGCCACTGGAGGCCCATGCTCACCTGCTCTGAGTACATGACCTGGGTCGGCATGGGATTGTCCGTGGAGGGCCGGGGAGTCGAGACTGCTTCGTCCAGCAAGCGTTGGTAGGAAATGCCTGCATAGGCAGGAATGAGCCCGGCCGCTTCGGCCAATACGGCCTCAGGCGCATGGTTATCAAAACCGGCTGCGCCCATATGGGAGGCGATCCGGGCGATGGTGTGGTAGTCGGGGCTGGCCGTGGTGCTGCCTGCTTGAAACACTTGCTTCAGGGGTTGCACCCTCCGTTCCAGGCTGGTGTACGTCCCCCGCTTTTCCAGCCAAGTACTAGCGGGCAAGACCACATCCGCATGCTCGGAAAGGGGCGAGAGAAACACATCGCTCACTACCAGGAAGTCCAGCGACTCCAGGGCATCGCTGAGGTCGCCCAGCGTCCCGTCGTGGTAGGCGGCGTGGTCGCCGACGACAAAGAGCGCCTTAAGCGCTCCGGCACGCGCGGCCTCCAGCATCGCCTTGGCATTCAGCCCCGGCAGGACGGGCAGTTCGGAGCCCCATGCCTCCTCGAATCGGCGTCGGGCGTCGAGGTCGTCCACGGGATGATAGCCGGGGAGGTAGCGGGGTTCCATGCCCATGTCCCATGCACCTTGGTCGTTGGCTCCAGGCCGCAGGGGGTAGACTCCTGCGCCGGGCTTGCCCAGGTTGCCGGTGGCCACGGCGAGATAGGCGATGGCCCGGCTGGCAACGGTTTGGGCTTCGGTGGAAACATTATCCAAGGCGTAGACGATGCTGGCGGGACCCGCCGTGGCGAAGCGACGGGCGGCGTCGACAATCTGGTCGCGGTGCACCCCGGTCTCGGCGGAGACGGTATCGAGCGTGAAGGACACCAAGGACGCAGCCAGGGCGGTGGTATCTCCCAGGTACTGGCCCAGCGCGGCCTCGTCTAGGAGACCCTCGTCCCAGATGACCTTGAGCATCCCGCCAAGCAGCGCCAGGTCTGTGCCGGGATACGGACGAAGCCACAAGGTGGCAAATCGGGTGAGCTCGACCTCCCGTGAGTCAATGACGATAAGTTGCTGGGTACCGGCACGCACCGCCTGCTTGATGGGGAGTGCCAGCACGTTCTGCTCTTCGGTGACGTTGGCGCTCACCACCAGCACACACGCTGCCTCCTTCAGGTCCCATACACTACCGGTAGCAGCGGGATAGCCCAGCACCTGATGGAGGCCATCGAGAACACCGGGCCGGGTGTTGGAGGGGGAGTCGATATTGTTGGAGTTCATCACGGTGCGCGCGAACTTCTGGGCCAGGTACATCTCCTCATTGGTCGCCCGGGGCGAGACCAACATGCCGAATTGGGCACCCTTGTAGGAGGCGAAACGCTCGGCCACGATGGCGATGGCATCGTCCCATGAGGCGTCTTCCAGCACCTGCTCCCTGCGAACGAGAGGCGTTTTGGTCCGCTGCGTGTCGTTGTTAACCTGCTTGAAACCAAACTTACCCTTGAAACATGCCTGGCCTCGATTGGCGGGGGCGTTTAGCTCCGGAATAGCGCGGATGACGCGGCCTCGTTTGTCCACCTCGTAGGTCATCTCGCAGCCCACGGGGCATTCTTGGCAAACCGACTTCTCGACCCGGACGGGAGTCTCCCACTTGAAGTCGCTCTCCACCAGCGCTCCGACAGGACAAACATCGATGCATGCGCCGCAGAACTCGCAGCCCGCCTCCAACAGCGACTCGCCCATGGAGGTACCCACCAATACTTGACCGGCGCGCTCGGTTAAGGTCAGCGCCACGTCGCCCCGGAGCTCGTCACAGGCCCGGACGCACCGGGCGCAGACGATGCAGAGGTTGTAGTCCCTATCGTAGAAGGGGTCTTTGGTCTCCACCTGGAGCTCTCGATACTGGTAATTGAGTGGCGAGTTCAATCCCTGGGTGTGGAAGCGGGTAGTGTCCTTTAGCTCACACCGCTCGTTCTTGGGGCAGGTGACGCAGCGGTCAGTCACGTCCACGTGACGCAGGCAAATGTCCTGAGGGCCGCAAAGGTCAACACGGTGGCAGGTAAGGCAGCCGTGGGGGTGCTCTGAGAGCAGGAGGTCGAGAATGGTACCCCGGACCTCGGTGGCGGGATTGGCATTGGTGTGCACAACCATACCGTCGCGGATGGGCAGCGTACATGACGCGGGCGTACCTGGGACGCCCTCCACCTCCACCACACACATCCGGCAGGCGCCGTAGGGCTTCATGCCTGGGTGGTAGCAAAGATAGGGGATGTAAATCCCAGCGTCGGAGGCGGCCTGGACAAGTACCTTGTCGGAGGTGGTACGCACCTTCTGCCCGTCGATGGTAATGTTAATTTCATCTGTCATTTTGATCCCTATGGCCTTGCCACCGGTTGGATATGCGCTACGAAGTCACCTTTGACCTGGGAGGTTGGGGTCTCCTCCTCCAGCTGAGCCCCGCGCCGGCTGGAGCGGGGGCCAACAAATGGGGTGATGCGGATGGGCCCGTGACCCTTCATCTGCGCGCGAAACTCGTCGCCGAAAGCTTTGAGCGCCGAAGCAACAGGATTGAAACCCAGTTGACCGTGGCCGCACAGTGACCCCGCGCGCATGTCCTTCCCCACATGCTCCATGAGCTCCAAATCACCGGGACGGCCCTCACCGGTACAGATACGCTCCATTACCTCCAGCAGGTGGCCCATACCCAGCCGGCAGGGGAAGCATTTGCCACAGGACTCCATCTGGTCGAAGGCGATAAGGTTGCGAGTCAGGTCCACGACGGAGGTTGTCTCATCAGCCACGATAAGGCCACCGGAGCCGAACATCGCGCCCGCCTTAGCCATCTCGTCGAAATCCAGCACGATGTCCAGCGCGTCCGACGGGAGCATTCCACCCAAGGGACCGCCCGTCTGAACCAGCTTGATGGCCTTCCCATCGGGAGTGCCACCGCCCATCTCCTCAACGATTTGGCGCATGGTCACGCCAAAGGGCACCTCCACCAACCCGGCGTAGGTGATGTGACCGGAGAGGCAGGCAATGGCCGTGCCCGCACTCTTTTCGGTGCCAATGCCAGTGAACCACTCAGCGCCCTGGCGAATGATTTCGGGAACATAGGCCAAGGTCTTGATGTTGTTGATGTTGCTAGGCTTGCCCCAAACGCCTACGGCTGCGGGAAAGGGCGGACGGAACCGAGGCATGGAGCGCTTGCCTTCAATGGCCTCCATCAGCGCAGTCTCCTCTCCGGCGACGTAGGACTCTCCAACGAGAGATACCTCCATGTCGAAGGAGAAATCGGTGCCCAGAATGTTAGCGCCTAGCAAGCCCGCGGCATAGGCGGCTCTAATGGCCGAACGAACGCGTTGGATGGGTGCATCGTGACCGTGACGGACGAAGACGACGCCATTGCTAGCGCCGGTGGCATACCCGGCGATAGTGCACCCCTCGATGAGGCTGAAGGGGTCTGATTCGAGCACCGTCTTATCGTTGAAGGCCCCGGGGTCGCCCTCCTCGCAGTTGCAGAGCATGTATTTTTGGGGGGCGGGGTTGCCCGCCAGAAAGCCCCACTTGGTCCCGGTGGAGAAAGCGGCCCCTCCCCTTCCCCGCAGGCCTGCATCCTTGACCTCTTGGAGGACATCCTGCCCCGTCATGTCGGAGAGGGCCTTATCTAGCCCCTCGTAGCCTCCACGAGCGACGTATTGGAGCAGCTCCACGGGGTCAATGTGGCCCGCGTTGCGGAGGGCGATACGCACCTGATATCGCATCATGGGCAGATTTTCCACCCTGGGCAGACCGGGCACATCGCTCTCCACGGAGGCCAGGGCCCATTCCACCTTGGGTTGGCCGGTAGTGACGTGGGTGGCAACCAGCTCAGAAACGCGGTCGGAGCCGACGTTGGCATAGAGCACCCGTGGCCCGCCCGGTGTGACGATATCGACCAGCGGTTCGGCATAGCATAGGCCCCACGTCCCCACCTCAGAAACCGTAGCGCTCAAGCCGGCGTGGCGTACGTCGTACCGCATGGCGGCCACCGTCTCGCGCGCACCAGCCGCATCCCCCATGAGACCTGTTCCGATGCGGACCCAGGTCTGGGCGTGCAAATCCTGCCACCGCTGCGTGGCCTCACGCTGAAGGTGCTGGAAGGCATAGGTCATGGGGATGGATCCCATCGGTGGGACGCGTCGTTGAGTTTGGGTTGCGCTGCACCGACCTGGAGCTCCTCTAGGTGGGCTTTCAGCTGGTCAATGGTCATGTGGCCAGCCAACTGGTGCTCAAGGCTCACCACCGGGCCATGGGGGCATGACCCCAAACAGGTGTTAAGCTTGAGGGTGAACTCACCATCAGCGGTATCTCCCTCTCCCTCAAGCCCAAGGTGGCCCATGAGACCTTGAAAGAGCTGCTGCGCGCCAAGGATGTGGCAGGTTGGCCCCCAGCAGACCTCCACCGAGTGGCGCGCCGGAGGAACAAAGCGAAAGTTTGGATAGAAGGAGGCCACGCCCCAAACGTCGTTGACGGAGGTCCCCGACCGCGTGGCTACCTCCTCCAACGCCACTTTGGGAATGTAGCCCAGGGCATCTTGCACCGAAAGCAACGAGGAAAGCACCGTGACCGTGGCCGAAGGCTGCTCTGCAATGGCCTGCTGGACAAGCTGCCGAAGGGTATCTGAGTTGGCGGACATCGCCACCGTTTCTTGCATCCAGTGAACGAGGTTTCAGAGAAATCCATTCGTGAATTTCATAACGAACGATCACTCGAATGGTATCACAGGGCTGAAGGGCTCACAAGACGAGCGAGCTTGAGTTTGGGTGCGCCACAGGGGCTCGCAATCGCATGCCCACGGGAGGACTAGAGACGGGACTCGACCAACCGCGCCAACTCCAGTAGGCCATCGATATCGGTGAGGGGGGGGTCGCTCCCCTCGAACACGTCACTAAAAATCTGGATGTGCTTATCGCCCTTCACGAAGATGACAATGGCCGCCGTCGCGGGTTCGCCCATCACAGCGGTGGCAGAGGAATCACCTACAGGGTACTCCATGGCCTCCGCGCTGAGCCCCAAACGAAACCCGTGCAGGCTCGCGTTGGCGGTGAAGGCACGGTCAAAATCGATGACGCTGAGAGAGACCGACCGGTTCTCGCTCCTATCCGAATAGCTCACCGAAAACCAAGCGTCAACGCCCTTGAACCGCTCTGGCGTCTCCTCTGCGAGAAGCGCCTTCATATCTCGGACCTGTTTGAAGCTCACGTCCTCACTAGTCACCTGTCCGATCTCGGCGGAACTCAGTAGGTCAAGCACCCCCAGCTCCGACACTGTGGTGGGCGTGGGAGCGGCCCGTGCTGTGGAGGTGGCCTCCAGGTCAGGGCTGCTGCACCCGGCAAAAACGACGAGGGCGAGTACAAGTCCTGCTATGGCCAGCAGACGGGCCGTTAATGATTTCAGGACGCTACTCACAGCCGGCCAGCCACGACCCGGGCCATATCCAGCAACCCTTTCCGGTCAACCAAGGGATTCTGCTGTCCGTCTTCGATGCGGGTCATCATCTGCACAAGCCTGTCACCCTTTACGAAGAGGAGAACGGTGCCCAGGCCGAGGTTGTTAATCTCGTCGACGATGGAGTCCGCTCCGATGGGGTTGGGCATAGTGGTTGTCCGCATGCCCAGGGCCAGTCGGTTAAATTCTTCCAGGGCGAAATCAGCGCTGAGGTAGTCGGTTACCTGGAAGAATACGAAAGTGCTCCCGTCGGCCGTTTGAAAGCCCGCGTCGAAGGAGCTATCGACACGAAACCTCAATGGTAAGCCGTCTGAATCGGTGAGCCGCTCGCGCAATGCTGTTCGCTCCGCGGAAACGGCGGCAATCCCCTGGATGTCCACTTCGGTCAGGAGCAGAAGCATCGCCTCTTCAGTCAGGAGTGGAGCGATGGAAATCTCCGGTTGCTGGAGGGGTGTTTCGGCAGGCGTGGAGACGGGAACAATCGGTGATGATGGCGGCGCCGTTGGAGGGGGCGTGTCCCCGCCTCCACATGCCGAGAGCGCCAGACTCACAAGCACAACAACGATTGCAGCCAAGGGAATCGCTCTCAATCGTTTCATAGGCATTTTTCCCGTTCTTCTCTCACCGCTAAGTGACCCCCAATCAGGAGCGACCGAGACTATCCTTACAGACAGCCCAAGTCTACCAGGGACTACGATTTCGCAGCGGCAATATGTACCAACTGGGCAACGGCTCGGCCAAGCCGGATGCTGTAGTTGGTGCCCCGGTCTTCCGGATATATCTGGGTTGTATTTGCTAAGTAGAGCCCTGGAATAGGCGTCTGGTGCGGAGGAATGTGCTGTGAATAGTCCCGAGTTACCACCGGCTGGGCAGCATCTTCCCGATGGTAGTGGTACTCGCGCACCCATGAGGGGTCGAAGGCCGGGTTGAGCCGTTTGAGGTGGGGAAGGTACTCTTGGAATAGCTCCTCCGCACTGAGGCTGTAGAGCCGTTCGCCCTTCTCTAGGTAATTGGCTAAATAAACAATGTGGTTGCCCCCGTAGTGCTCGGCGGAGATAAGGTTCGTATGCTCGATGACGCCCAAGAAAGGCAGCGATCGGTCGCCCACGTACATCCAGTAGGCAGAGGTTAGCGGACGGTCCAGAACCAGCACCACGAGTACGGCGGCAAGGTAGACAGCGCGGTTGAGTTTGTCTAGGTACGCCGAAGGCAACGGCGGTACCAGGCGGGGCAGGACGAAGGATGGCACCGTGGCGATGACCATATCCATCTCTCGACGCTCGGAGCCGCCCTGCGGGGTCTTAAGCACTAACCCGGCGACGCGGCCGTCCTCCACGGCCACCTGCTCCACCGCAACTCCGGCATGCACCTCTCCGCCGTGCTGGCGCACGTGTTGGGCCATGGCATCGAAGACTTGGTCGAAACTGCCCATGGGGTAGCCGAGCTGCTCCCGCTGTCGAAGACCCTTGCGCGACGTGGTGCGTAGCGCAAACTTGTTCCAGAGCCATGACATGCTGACCTGGTCGTAATAGGAGCCAAACTTGCCGCGGAGCATCGGTTCAAAAATGGTGCGGTAGATGTGCTCGCCCGCATGACGGCGCGTCCATTCGGCGGCGGTCTCCTGCTCCAGGCTGTGCCAATCCTTGAGTCGCTGAAGCCGCAGCGTGAGCAGACCGAGCCGGAGTCGGTCGTACACGGGCAGCGGCCCGAAGCGCAGCAGGTCAGGAGGCGTGGTGAATCTCCAAATCCGCTCTCCGTGGAAGTAGGCCACGTTGGAGTCTATCCATTGGAGTCGGTCCTCCAAGCCCAGCTCCTTCATCACTCCCGTGATGGCTGTATCGCTGCGAAAGAGGTGATGGTAGGCGCGCTCCAAGGGCGCACCACCCACCTGGAAAGTGGATGCCTGCCCACCCAAAAAGGGGGCCTGTTCAAAAACGAAGGGCTGGTGACCGAGCAACGCTAGCTCGTAGGCCGCTCCCATTCCCGCGGCCCCGCCTCCGATGATGCCCACCCTCATAGGATCTTCTCGGCGGAGGGCTCCGACGTCTGGCCGGACTGGGTGAGCTGGCTTAACGAAATGCTGCTGAAGGCGAGGTGGAATAGTCCAGCGGCGATGACAGGCAGGAGCAGGGCGGCGTGCAGGACCAATGCGTAGGCCGATGCAACTCCCGTCCCTATATCTGTGCTCAGGAAGAGCAGTGTCTGGACGGCAAAGAATTCAAAGGGGCCCACGGAGCCCTGAGAAGAAGGCAAGGAGGTGGCCAGGTTGGAAACAGCGGTGACTAAAAGCATAGCCACCATCATGGTGGTGATTGAATCGAAATATTCGTCCAGGCCAAACCCCAAGGCGATAATGTAGTACATGACGGCTTCCGTCAGCCATATGGGCAGTGACTGGAGAAAGAGGAGCGTCAGTTTGCCAGGCCGGTGCAGGCCCTGAAACCCTTGCAAGAACCGGTGCATGAACAAGTCGACCTTCATAGAGAGGCCCCCAGGAAGAAGGCGGGTAAACAAGGCCGCGATGCGCAGGGACCGCTCAGGATAGAGGGCTATTCCAACCATCAACCCCAACGCGGCGGCAAAAGGGACCACCAGGACGACCATCACCGCTTCTGGAGCCAGCCGAACGTTACCGCTCACGTTCTCGGTCAATTCGTCTAAGGGGAAGAAAAGGGCTGCGACAATCAGAAAGGAGAGGAGGGTAAGGCCGTCAAACACACGCTCGATGAAGATAGTTGCGAGGGCGGTGGAGGCGCCCACCGGTTCACGGCGCGCCAGGTAGTAACTCCGGACCACCTCTCCCAACCGTACCGGAAGCAGGTTGTTGGCCATGTATCCCACAAGCACCACCGCATAAAGGCGCATCACTCGCACGCTGCGAAACGGGAGCAGCAGGAATCGCCACCGGTAAGCCCGAAAGTAAAGCGACCCAAAGTAGGTGGCGATTCCCGGAATGACATACCCGTAGTTGGCCTCGGAAAGGGCTGTGGCTAGTTCATCTGCGTCGACCTGCAAGACTAGGGCGATGAGAAAGACGCTGGTGACGGCCAGGCCAAGCCAAAGACGGCGATTGCCCATCAACGGTTCTCCTCTGGGATCCTGCACCCGCTGTCCATCCCACTACAGAAGCTACGCCGGAAACCACGCGCTGACTTTTTCATGCCACCCTTCAACTGGTCGCTGGGCGCGAACGACCCTTGCCGAAGACACCGGCGCTTTGGCTCCGGAGCAACAAACCTGATTTTCAAGTACAGAGATGTTATTCCTGAGGGTCCTCTAGCTTGATATCCAGGTCCTCGAGGAAGCGTTCGACCTCAGGAGAGAGGGGCGAGTCGGGCTCGACAGTGGGTGCTTCAGGGGCATCCGCGTCGTACAGAGTCTCTAGCTTTTCCACCAAGTCCGCTCCAGGGCCGGAGCCTTCCAATTGTTCGTCGACTCTGCGGTATTGACGGCGGCCCCACTCCGCTTCCGGAAAGTCCTCCGGCAGGTGGTACAACTCAGCCAAGGCCTCCAGCATACGGGCGACGCCGCTGTAGTCGTCTTCCATTTGTAAGTATTGGGGCAGTCGGGCCATGAGGGTCATGGGCTCAATCCCCTCACGCTCCAACTGTTCATTGAACAGGCCGAAGATGGTCGTGGGCCCTCGATAACCCCTCCTGGGGTTGGTGGCAGCAACCGCGCCCTTGAGGGTCAAGGGTTGGCCATTCAGGCTGCCGCTCAGGCGAAGCGGACGGGTGTGAGGGACTGCATCATACATAGCCCCAATCCGGCAGTAACGCTTCGCGTTGAACAGCTTCATCACCTCCATGAGGGAGGAAAGGTAACGTTCCGCCGAGGCATGAGGCTCGAGAACGCGGCATAGCAGAAGATCTGGAGTCTCGCCATTACCCTTGGCATAGGAGATGACGGTGTTGGGCACATCCACGACACGGCGGCCTTCGACCTGGTGCGTCCGCGGACGGTAGCGGGTGAAGTCGAAGAAATCTCCAGGAGTGACCAGACGCCCCAACTCCTGGGTGCCCAACATTTTCTCCAACCGGTCCAGCGCCAATGTCCCAACGTTACCCGCGTCCACCCAGGGCCTCAGAATCGCAATGGCATGCGGCTCGTGAAGTTCAGGTAACGGCTCCGTAAACTCAAATTCGCCTACTCGCATGGGTGCATGGTCACACATGCCCAAGGGTTTTTCAAGCATGCAGGTTACAATCAAGGGGATCAGAGACGGGCGAGGCGGGGCCTTCTATTCGATGGAGGCGTACTCGTCGGCGACGTACATAACCCCCAAGGAGCGATGCATATTGGTCTCGAAGTTCCGGTTGAAAAAGTAATCCAGGGCCGCCTGCCACCCCTCTCGGCTGGTCAGGTCCGATGCCAGTGTGCCCGGTGTGATGCCATCGAAGGCTGCGTTGGGGAACCACCACAGGTAACTGAACTCACCAACCCTCGTGAACCCTTCAAGTTTCTGTACGCTGCGCCCTTCAACCGCCTTGTTGATCAGGACGATATCGGCATCGGGTGGGCCGGTGAGCCGGTCATTGTTCAGGAATCGCTCATCAATCTGCGCGTAGTCTCGTAGGTACCACTTCCACTGCCAGCCGAAGCTGTCCGACTGGCCAACCAAGACCCGGAGTCCCTCTGTCCCTTTCCCCGAAGCCTCTGCGATATTGCTGATGCGCTGGTTTATTGCCGCTGTCTCCTGGCCCGTTTGCGAATAGACCAAAAGCTCTGATGGCTCCTGGAAGTCGGTGTAGCTGGCACGGCCGGCCACAAAAACGGTCATCCCCAGCAGTAGGACGAGGCCGCCTAACGACATGCCGCTGAGCGTTATTCTTCCTCCGCTCCACTCGGCGCCTTGGGATATCCGGGCCAGGGCCAGGTCACCCAGGCGCGACCAGCGGTAGCCGGTGGAGATGACAACAGCGACGGCAATCGGAAGGATGGTGCCTAGTAACGCAAGCCAAAACCAGCGTGCACCCAAAAAGCCGGATTCGTTCACCACCAGGAGGAGGAGGAGCACGCCAGAGAAGAGCAGCAGAGCCCCCGCGGCGCCAACGGCACCGAAGTACCGAAGCTGGATTAAGGGCCACGGCAACCATGCGATGAGCGACCCGATGGACCGGCCAGCCACCAGGGCCATGGGCAGCGTTATCCCGACCTGAAGCCAGGGCATCTTCTCCCCCGCATAGGTGAAGGCCAGAAAAGTGGTCAGCGCCCAGTAGATGAGAAAGCGATCGAATAAGCATCCTCGCCAGAGCAGGAAGGCCGAACCGGCCAAGGCGGTGACGGCGATGAGAAACTCATAATTAGCGGTGAGGAGGATGTAGAAATACCAGGGCTGTCCTGCACGTTCCACCGGTTGCTGGGTAATCCAGTATCCCAAGGAACCCCACAGTCCAGTGAAGAAGCCCTCGCCGTTGGTGAAGAAGGTGGTGTGCAAAGGAACCCAAATGGCCATGAAGACCACAATGAGCAGCAACCACCGGCGCCAGTTCCAGGACAGTCCGACGGCGACCATCAAAGCAAACAGGGCGATGACAATAAACACAGCCACGTAAAGTCCTCCGCCAGCGGGAGCCCCCGTCTCCACGGAGGCGATACGCAGGGTTTCTGCCATGGGGTCGCTGGGGTCGCGGTTCACCAGCACGATGCCGAGGAACCGCTGGACCAGACCGAGGGCCGGTGTGAAGAGCGGCGCGGTGAGGGTAACCAGCACCAGCAAGAGGACTGCGGGTGAGGAGAAATGTGCTAAAGGTATTCGGCCCTGGACCCAACGGGCAATGTCCGGCAAAGCCATTATGAACAGGGCGAAACCCATGATTCCGGCGTTGATAAAGGAGGACTCCTTTGTGGCAAAGGAGAGGGCCCATAGCGCAGCCCAGGCGACGAGAAGGCCAAACCGGGGGCGCTCCATATACCGCCACATAATGATGACAAGACCCAGCATCCACACGGCCATGTAGATATCGTTCCGCATGAACCGGCTGAAGTAGAGAATGGACGGGGAGACGGTCAGCAGCAACCCCGCCATAAACGCCCCGATGCGTCCCATCTCTTTGCGCAAGAGGGCAAGCATCGCCACTAGAGCTGTGCCGAATAGCGCGGGGGCCAACCGGGCCACCGTATCACTACTCCCAAGGATGAGATTGGAGAGATACCCTAGGTGGAATAGGAAAGGGCCATGGGTTACCGGAGTATGGGAATAGCCACCGCCACCGTCGGAGAATATCCAAGTGAAATAGGCATGAAGGAGCTCATCGTAGTGCAGCGTCCGCTCCCCCAAGCTCCAGAACCGCATGCCAGCAGCAACCGCCACCAGCACCAGCCATAGCAGGAGTTCCAGACGTCCGCTCCCAGACAGGCTATCCCACCATCTCTTCGACCGGCCCAGAAGCGCGCTCAGCCATGAGCCTGCTCCCTTTAGCGATTGGCCTGTCGCTCCAAAACCCTTATTGATCGGAAAACGGGCCCGCAAGCCGCCCTGGGATGGTATTTCAGCCGTAGTCATGGCAGCACCCTGTACACGGTGAAGAGGCCGTTCCCGTCGGAGGTCCTGAAGACGGGGGTCGCGATTTCGCTGAACTTGTCCATGCCCTCCTCACCGTATGCCAGACGCTCCCGCGAACCGAGGATAACGTAATCGATATCGTACGCCTCCAACAAATCCCTGGCCCGGGTCGGGTCGGTAGTTTGGTAGAGGTCGCGAACATCCTGGGAGCGCGTGCCCAACCGACTAGGCGAGCTGCGCCACTGGAGTTCATGCTGCTCCCAACCGAGCACCGTGGGGCGGCCAGTGCTCGCGGCAATGCGCCCAGCGCTGGTGAAGGAATGGCAGCCGAAGGGGTTCCCGGGACAAGCGACCACTGCGGACTCTACCACCACAGCATCTCTAGGAAGTGTGTCCTTAATCCACTGAATCGCCTCGTACTCGGCAGGGTTGGACGCGGCCAGGAACGCTTGACCATCAAGCTCGAATCCGCTTCCCGCAGAGGCCCGCGCGTAAGAGGAGGCTATAGGGTAGTAGGACAGTCCGCCAAAGAGCAACACCAATCCTGTCACCCATACGCCGAATCCCACTCGCCCAAGCAGCCGAGAACGGTCCAGACCTCGGGTGATGGTATAGACGCTGACTCCACCCACCACGGCCATAAGCGTCCACGCCTGGTAATAGAGCTTAAAGACGGTATTCATCCGGCGCAGCGCACCTCCGAACACGTCCACGACGTAAAACAGCTCAGCGCCCATGACCAGCATCCCAACGATGGCAAAAATGCCAAGGACGGGCACTGCGAAGTTATCGGAGGCCGGAC
>Ga0114996_10003857_pt1 | contig 18321 bp, 15 predicted proteins | sample ArcticOcean_MG_C_4_FD_87039 | JGI IMG/M metagenome (GOLD analysis project Ga0114996, IMG submission 87039) | Marine microbial communities from western Arctic Ocean - ArcticOcean_MG_CB4_134 | ecosystem: Environmental > Aquatic > Marine > Oceanic | place: Arctic Ocean: Canada Basin | collected...
ACTTTTCATTCGACTTTTCAAGAGGCTCTATTCGTATCTGCCCATGAGCAAGACCTGATATTACAAAAAAGTTCAAAACACAGAAAAAGCAAAGCATTGGAACTTTGTTTAACTTTATCACTTTAATATATTTCCTTTTATTATTCATCATCTGCGAGCCCCAACCAACCAACCATAAAACAACTCTACCATCAACAACACTCCCAATATTATAAGAATAACTTTCCACATTTCACTCCGAACAACATCTGCTTCTCGTTCAAGTACAGGACTACCAAATGGCAGAAATTCAACACTTGCTGTGCCTAAGTCACTGCGGATACTTGCGACACTTATGCGGCTAAGATTACTTTCTCCAGTATCAATATTTGCAGCGAATGCTAATGATTGCACACCGCTTCCATCTGCCCTATCGAATTGAATCTCATAAATGCCTTTTCGATCAGTATTTTCATACTCTAATGTCCACTCAAGGTCATTCAAATTGCTCTTACTTTGTGGCAAAGCTTCAACTTTTTCGGGAATTTTCTCTCCAGGTTTTAACAACTTGGCTTGTTGCCGATACTCTCTAATATCGACTGAATAAAGAATTGGCTCCGCTACAGATATAATACCCTCTGAGGCTATATTTCTCGACATGTATCGAACTAACTCCTGCGAAGTTATGAGAAATGAAGCTCCATTTTCAGGGAAATTGTTCCAATCATTATCTAGGGGAGTTGTAATCGCTAAGACTCGCCCATCCCCCATTCGCTTCTCAACTATAACAGGAGAATTGTCATCTGAAGTTAACGACGCAACAACATTCGAAGGGTTTGAAGAATCTTCATTTTCGTCGATTTCAGAATTCCACCATCGAAACACTTTAACTTGGTCAAGCAATCGTTTATTATCACCTTCAAAGAAACGAAAGAGAGGATGGTTTTGTTTTTCAGGCTTTATATTAACCCATTTCTCTTCTTTTTCATCACCGCCGACAGTCGACAATTTAAATGGCAATAGACCCGAACCATTCTTGTACAACACATCATTGTATACATCTTCGTCAATTTGATCCCCTAACAACAACACGAGACCGCCTCCATTCTTGACCCATTCGGTAAGCCCTACAGCTCGTTCTTCAGTTATTCGATACAAGTTGGCAATAAATATAACTTCGTACTGTGACAGATTAGAGGAATCAAAATCCGTATCATCCAATACTGTCACATCGACACCCGAAATCGCTGGCCCGCCAGGAGACAGAGCATTGGAAAGATAGAAGGATTCACTACGCCCAAAGATACCAGACGGGTCTCCATCAACGATCAAAACACGCATACCGGCTGTAACTCTGGCAGGAAAGTAACGAATATTATCTTGTCTAAGAGCATCCTTACCTTTGGAAAATTCATTATCCAAAGAAATTTCAACAGGCACGGAAAATGATTCCTTACCAGCATCTGTAAAAGTATAACTAAAAGCCGCCACACCAATAGCACCAGCCTCTATGCGGGGTATCTTGGATTTTAATGGCAATGAGCCTCTAACCGAAAAACTTACAATTACATCTTCAATATCCGATTTCCCGAGATTTCTGACAAGAACTTCAAAGTCTGCAGGAACTCCATTAACCAACACTTTTCCGAGCGGCTTAACTTCCTCAATGAATAAATTGTTTTCAACCTCAGATCCTAAGTCAACAACATAACATCCAGCCGCTTTCTCTGCAATGCTTTGAAGCGTTTGTACCACTCCTTTATCTGATCCTGATTTAGTAGAACTCTCCCAATCCATTCGACGGAGATCGGTAAACAAATAAACTACTTTAGTAAAGTTCGTGTTATCGGAATCAAAACTTTTATCAACCGTAGACAGTGCTGAATGTAAATTCCCTCGTAAGTCAGTCGCTTTAATATTTTTAAATTCATCAAGCAAGTCTCCTATGGAGCTTTCAGTTAACGGCAATCCGTTTGGTGCAAACTTGTTAGGATCCGTTGTACGCACCACCGTAAAAATGTCCTGCGAATTGCTATTTGAAAGGCTCTTAATTCCCTTTTGAAGAATTTCAGAAGCTTTATCGATTGGACTTCCTTGCTGCCCAACAGTTGCCATACTTAAAGAATCGTCCAGAACAATCACTCTTTCAGTTTGTCCAGCCTTAAGAAGGCCCGAAACATTAATGTCCAGCGACGGCCTCGCAATCATGAGGCCAATTAAAATCATTGCCAAACAACGTAACAATAGAAGAATTATTTCCTCTAATTTTACTCGCCTCCTATTTAGTCGCAGTGCTTCAAGAAGGAAATCCATTGCTGCCCAGTCAATCCTCTTAAAGCGACGACGATTGAGAAGATGAATAATAATAGGGGCAGCTACCGCTGCTGTGCCGGCAAATAAAAAACCTGGATTTAATAAAAATTCCAACACGACTTACCTTACTCTCCCTTTCCTAGTATGACGTTTGCGAAATGCCAAATACCGAGACAAAAATGCATCAAGAGGCTCACCAGTATCAAGTAGAGCATAATCAACACCAAGCTTATCACATACCTTCCCCACTTCCTTACGGTAAGTTCCAACTATCTCTAAATAACTTTTCCTTAAAGCTCTGGGATCAGCATGAACTTCTTCTGGCCCTTCCATACCAAGGAATCTGGTATGATCTTCGAAAGGAAATTCCAATTCATCTCGATCCATTACATGGAAAACAATGACCTCTTGTTTGCGAAGTTTGAATTGTTGCAACGCCTTTCCGAGAACATCTATATCAACGAACAGATCAGAAATAATAACTACCATTCCTCTTGACCGTATCTGAGGAACTAACTCCAAAAACGCTTCACCTACATCGGTCCTATCATCGGGCACCGTTTCTCCCAAAGTGTGTACAATTTCTTTTAAATGATTATGTCGCGCGCTCGGAGGAAGAACATCCTTAACTTTCGTATTAAATGTAATAAGCCCAACCGCATCACCTTGACTCTGAAGTAAGTGACCTAGCGTAGCCCCTGCAGTAGCCGCATAATCAAATTTACACCATCCCTCTCCGCCATACCCCATGGATTTTGAAGCATCCACAATGAGAGTCGTTTTCAAATTAGTCTCTTCCTCATACTCCTTTATGTAAAACTTGTCTGTCTTTGACCAAACCTTCCAATCAATATGTTTTATTTCATCGCCTGGCGAATATTCTCGATGTCCTGCAAATTCAACCGCAAAACCATTATATGGACTCTTGTGTTGGCCCGTTATGAAGCCTTCAACGACTAACCTTGCACGCACGTCCAATCTCTTGATCCTTTCCAGAACTTTAGGATCTAAGTAATTTGGAGTGTTCGCAGCAGCCATATCTTACGCCTTTATGCTACTCCAGTAGATTGTTTGATTTATGCTGCATTAAAAGCACCTGACAGCGTTGGAGGTATCTTATCACCTTCATCTCTTTCAGAGATCTCAGACAGAAGATTGTCAACAACATCATCAGTCGTGACACCACTGGATTCAGCGTTAAATGTAGTAATTATTCTATGACGCAGGACAGGGTGAGCAATTGATTTCACGTCAGCAATAGTAGCACTACTACGACCGTCCATCACCGCTTTGGCTTTAGCTCCCAAAAGAAGAAACTGAACTGCCCTAGGACCAGCACCCCAACTCAAAAGTTCACGCATCGAATCCGGAACACCCTCTTCTTCATTGATCCTGGTTGCTCTCACTAGCCTCAATGCATAATGAATAACATGAGGAGGAACAGGAACTCGGCGCACAAGATCTTGTGTTTTTTTAATTTCATCGCCTGACAAAATTTCATTAACTAACGCCCCCCCCGCACGCGTCGTCGTATCAGCTACTCTGTATTCCTCTTCATAGTTTGGATATTCGACAAAAACCTTGAACATAAACCTATCCTGTTGAGCTTCCGGAAGAGTATAAGTTCCCTCCTGCTCTATGGGATTTTGAGTGGCAAGAACAAAGAACGGGTCAGGAAGCTCATGGCGGACCATTCCAACAGTGACCTGACGCTCCTGCATCGCTTCTAGCATCGCTGCCTGGGTCTTGGGAGGAGTCCTGTTTATTTCATCAGCGAGAACAACATTGGCAAATACCGGGCCATTAAGAAACTTAAACTCTCGAGATCCTGTTGTTTTATCTTCCTGAATAACTTCTGTACCAGTAATATCTGAAGGCATTAAGTCAGGAGTGAACTGGATCCGGTTGAAATTCATCCTCAACGATTTGGCGAGAGTGCTAACCATTAAGGTCTTTGCAAGACCAGGGACTCCTTCTAGCAAGCAATGTCCTTTTGAGAAAATCGCAATAAGTAACTGATCGATCACTTTTTCCTGACCAATAATAACCTTTGCAAGCTCATTCCTTATCTTCGCAGTGGATTCTTGGAATATTTCAAGTGATTGCAAATCTTCTTGTGAAAAATCGACCTCTTCTTTTGTTAATTGTTCAGACATAGATACTAAATATAAATCTTCTTATTGTCTTCTACGATACGCAAAAGATTACTCCCCGCCAACTCAATACGAAATGTAATTATTGTTTCTCAAAACACTAAAGATAAGGCATGAGAAAGTTTTAACTTAGAGCATATTAAATTACTCAGAATCACCTTGTTTCTCTACAGATTCATTGCTCTCGGAGGTCTCTTTTGATTTAGGTTCCACGGCTTCAACTCCGGGTATCAAAGCTCCAGGAATACCAGGAATCGACACACCCTCTGGTGGGCTCTCGTTACCGGCCGCTGCCTCTGGTTTTTCTTCAACCTCAGGCTCTTTTTCTTTGACTAGATCCTCACGCTTATTGAAAAATTTCTCTGCGCTCCAACTATCAATCTCATATACAACACCAGCAAAAGCTTTCTCTTTTTCAAGCTTCTCTTTTAACTTTTCTTGCTCATCCTTAAACTCTTCCTCCTGTTTTTGTTTGTCAGCAGCATCGCGTTCTTTTTTTAATTTATCAACTTTCTTACGATCTTCATCACTAGCATCATCAGATAATTCCTCATCTTCCTGAGGCTCCCTACTCTCAAGAACAAAATCAGTAAATTCAGCACTAACGCTATAAGTTAAATGATACCTAGCGGCTGATACCGTCGCCTCCTTCTCTGCACTATCCACATTCTCTCCCTCACCCTTACCTAATTTAAGATCATATTTAAATCCATCAAAAGTAGTAACAGTTACTTGGAGAGGTGTTTTTAGACCCGTCTTTTCGGGATCTGCATCTTCCCCAGTAGATACATCCTTAAAGTTAAAAGAAACAAAAGGAGATGTTATCGTAGATGCATTAGAAGTATTCAACTCCTCATTTTTGGCAAGACTCTTGAGGGAAGCGTCATCCCCCTCTTTTTCTCTAATAAATTCAAACTTGGTCCCGTCAGAGTGCTCCACTATGATGTCTTTAGACTTATCAATACCAAATGGATTCTTTTCCAGCCATCCGGAAGGCGAAGATTCAATATCAAAAAGGGAATCGGAAACAATAAAAACTTGATTCTCATTTGAACTAACTCTCACATATTTCCCATCCCCTCCGCCCTGCTGTCCCGAATCAATAGTTGCCCCCCCATATCTCTTCCCGATAATAATTTCTCCAACTGGATCCTGTTCATTCTTTGACAGCTGAATCTTAACTCCAGCCCCGTCTTCACTCTCAGGCTCTTTGAGATCGAAACGCCCATAATGTTTTTTTCCAACTCTCCTTTGCTCAGCGACCTTGAGCCCCTCCAATTTCTTTAAGGCCCTGCTAATTTTAATGAAATCTGCTTTGTAATCAGCACGGTTAACAACTACCCACTTACCGTCTTTTCTTCCTAACTGAACGGAATTTTCAGAGCCCGTTATTTTCACGCCTGTTATTTCATTGATATTGGTAATTGAAAGAACCTTGTCCCCAGCCACAAGCCCATCTTTTTTCTGACTTTCAGATTTATCCTTGTTTGAGATAAAATAGACTCCAATCAGAACTACAAAGAGTCCCCCAAGAATGATCACATGCTTTGGCTTCATATCTATTTAATATCTTATTTTTTCAATTTTATATTATCGTGCCGAAATTTTTATCCGTCGAATTATCAGATGCACAATGCCAATTAGAATAATAAGAAGCGGGATTCCAGCAATATTCAGATTCTTAATTTTGTTTTCTATCTTACGAATGTCCTTGCGTAAATCCCTACTCAGTTCTCTTTTCCTCTTAGAAGCCTTAACTTCCTCTAGCCTTAGTTCTTTTATTTTATTTGCGACCTCAGGGCTAATTACGACCATTTGATCATTTCCCTGCTCTTGCATGAGCTTTGAAATTTCCCCGGAAAGCTCCTGCTCTTTCTTTGTCACCTTTGCTATTTCTTCATTCAATTTTTCTGAAGCCTCCTCTGCCAATTCTTTAAACTTACTAAAGGGTCGGCGACCACTGCCACGAGTCCTAATCGACATTAAACTGCCTCCGCCAGAAGCCTGCTCAACAGCATTTTCAAGGAGCGGTATGTTATTGTTGCGATATGTAGTTCGACCGAACATATCTCTGCCTACAGCCAACGCATCAAAAAGCATGTCCGAATCAGCCGCCAAGAAAACTGAGCCCTTACCATCTTCCATTGATTCCTTCAAGGAATCCTCCTCCTTTGTCTCTTTCGGCTTCGACTCCTCCCCTTCAACTTCTTCAACTTCTTCTTCGGACTTCGGTTTGCCCTGAGGAAAAGCTGTAACAAACGTACCGCTCAGCCTCAACGCCAATGGGTACTCGGTGCCTGAAGCTTTGAAGTTTTGAATGACTTGATCCGGGTTAAACTGGACGCTCTGTGGAACAACTAACTGTGACTTTGGACTCGACTTGATTAAGGTTTCCACTTCGACACCTTCCTTCTCACTGACATAAAAAACTCCTGAGAAATACATCAAGAGATCCCTTATCGAAGTAGTTAATGTATCATCTTTATTGACCGCCTCCCGTGTAATTGTAAGAACGGATGGATTGTTTGAGGTCTGCGTTTGAGCTGTCTCATATGTGCGGTCAGCTAAGACCTGATTCGCTTCAAAGTTGACACCCCAGGCATTAAGTAACTTTTCCATATTAGAAGACGTGGGGATCCCTGGTGCCTGCGGAGCACCGCCAAACTGCTGCCTCTGCGGTTGCGATTGAGCTGCTACTACACTAAAAGAATCAAGAAAAGCAACAATATTGCCACCCCTCAACAAAAACTGATCAAGGGCATACTGAGCGTTCTCGGTAATTCCTGCAGGATGAACCAGAAGGACCACGTCTACGTCTTCGGGGACCACTTCAATATCCATGCCCAAGTCAACTAGGTTACTCCCAAAATCAGTCGGGTCTGGATCGTAGTCCCTCTTGAGTTGAGTATAAAATTGCCAAGGCCTATTCTGCTGCCCCTGGCCAGGCTGAGCGAATGGCGTTGTTGGCCCGCCCTGAACTGGTAGGGCTGACATTAAGGCCACCTTGGGAGCCCCTTCACGCGTCACTTCAACGATCGCTCTTGAAATATCATATTCCAACATTTGCTCCCTATTAGGATCAATGAAAGGAATCGAAGATTTCCTATCTAAACAGGTAATTGTAAGCCCTAAATAAGCGGGTTCATTTAGACGACCGGGGATCCCCTGCAAGTTATTAAGCTTGGCTCTATCCTCATCCTCGGAATCTGGAGAAGGATCAATCCGTTCGATCTCAATGAAACCTCCACTAGATCCTCTCTCATATTCCTTCAACAATGAATCAACCCTCTTCGCAAAAGGTATAAGTTCTGGACGCATATTATCCTTATCCTTGGAAACAAAAAATGACATTGTTACCGGAGTGTCCAACCCTTCAAGAACGTCCTTTGTTCCTTGCGAAAGGGTATGAATCTTATCCTCCGTCAAATCAATTTTGAAAGGAACTGAAGTCGACACTAATAAATTAAGTGCTATAACAATTCCTAATACAAGAAATACACCGATCGCTGAGAACAGCCAAACGTGAGTGCTCTTATTCTTACTAATTTCTTTTGTAGCTGACATACTAATCTTAATGAATGGTTATGAACGTTTTGATTTAATCACAACACTGGTCAAGAAGAGGCAAAAGCCTATCATTGACAAATAAAAAACAACATTAGCAAAGGAAATAACTCCTCGTTTCATCTCAGTGTAATGAGCCCAAGTTCCGAGTGATCCCAAAACATCAGCAACCCGCCCCCCCCAATTATCTGCTGCATATTCCAATACGGGCGGTATCGCTATCAGTAATTGACCAAAACAAAGTGCAAGCGCAATTATCAAGCATGCCACTGAACTTCTTGTAAGAGCACTAACTGCACAAGTAATTGCCAATGCTCCACCCCCATAAAAAATACAAGCCAAATATCCACCCCAAACAGTGCCATTATCAGGATCTCCCAAGTAAGCAACGGTGATAACTACGGGGAAAGTAAAGAGTATCGCAATTGTAATAACCGATAATGCCGCAAGATACTTCCCTACAATAGCATGCCAAACTGCTAAAGGCATCGTCAAAAGAAGTTCAATAGTCCCAGTCCTTTGTTCTTCTGCCCAAAGACGCATACCCACAGCTGGAGCAAGAAACATAAGCAACCACATAGGCCAACGGAAAAAAGAAAACTCAAGCGAAGCATCCTGAGCGTTGGGAGCAAAAAAGTCATCTAATAAAAAAGTTAGAGACATTGACAAAAGAACAAAAATAACAATGAAGACATACGCCAGCATTGAATTGAACTGCGCCTTCAATTCCCTATTATAAACAATCCAAATATTTTTAAGAGCACTCATACATTATGTACTTAGTTAATTTTATCTTTATGACAATTAATCAATCTTGAACCACTTTTTCTGGATCTTCTTCTTTGACGTTTCTTTCTGAAATTTCGGTGTCCGTGTTGGTAATTTCACGAAACACTTCATCAAGCCTACCTTCTTCAACTCTAAGCTCTTCTAATAAAAGGCCCTTTTCCTTACAAAGATTGAATATACTCTCAGCATTTGTATTTATCTTCTTCGAAGGTAAAACCTGCCCCGAAAAAGAGCTTTCACTTGAAGCAAACTCACGAACCATTTTCACTCCGCTAATTGAAGAAAGCTCAGACCTAATACCTGAACCTGCCATGCCGCTAATCTTTACTGTATGTGATCCTGATCCTGAAGCCTTAGCCTTTAAATCATTAGGTGCTCCATCTGCAACTACTCGCCCTTGATCAATAATTATTGCTCTGGTACAAGCCGCCTCAACTTCCTCTAATATGTGCGTTGAAAAGATAATAGCTTTATCTTCACCCATACGCTTAATCAAATTTCTAACTTCTTGCTTCTGATTAGGATCAAGGCCGTCCGTCGGTTCATCCAACACAAGGATCTCCGGGTCGTGAAGTATTGACTGTGCGAGGCATGTGCGATGCCTGTATCCCTTTGACAAAGTATCAATGCTTTGCCGTTTAACTGGACCAAGAAAACAAATATCAATCGCAGCTTCTACGTCTGACTTACCTTTGCCTCTCAATTTCGCAATGAAACTCAGGAAAGAAGAGACCGTCATGTCGGAGTATAACGGCGCCGCTTCAGGTAAATAGCCAATCTTTTGTTTAGCTCCTATTGAATTCTCCGCAACATTAATGCCGTCAATAAAAACTTCTCCAGAAGTGGGAGGTAGATACCCTGTTACCATCCGCATAGTCGTCGACTTACCAGCGCCATTTGGCCCAAGAAAACCCAATACTTCTCCTTTCTTAACTTCAAAGGAAATGTCATCCACCGCCAATTTCTGCCCAAAACTTTTTGAGAGATTTCTTACTGATATCATACTTGTTTTACTTATTAAATTGCAGGACTTGCAAAGTTATCCGAAAAGTTAACGAACAATAAAGCGTCCTAGGGGGGGGAGTTGTTTACCAAATTGTCGTTTTATTTCAAGTTATAATCTACTAAAATACTCATCATTTACTAAATATGAAATTTATATCCTGGAACGTAAATGGCATCCGCGCTGCTATAAAAAAGGGTTTTTGCGATTTTTTTGATGAAATAGATGCTGATTTCTTTTGCATCCAAGAAACCAAGGCAAGGCCTGAACAGGTTGATTTAAATTGGAATACCAAACACCATTCATACTGGAATTCGGCAGAAAAAGCCGGCTACTCAGGAACATCTATTTTCAGTAAAATTGAACCAAAAGAAGTATTTTATGGAATCGGCATCAATCAACATGATAAAGAAGGAAGAGTAATCACTCTAAGATTTGATGATTTTTACCTAGTAAATGTTTATACCCCTAACTCTCAAAATGAATTACGTAGATTAGAATATAGACAGTCCTGGGATAAGGCCTTCCTTAAATATTTGAAGAATCTTGATAAAAAACGCCCCGTTATCCTTTGCGGAGATCTGAATGTAGCTCACTCTGAAATCGATCTGGCTCGCCCTAATGCAAACACCAAAAATCCTGGATTTACCAATGAGGAGCGTGAAGGATTCGACGAATTAGTTGAAGCCAACCTTATTGACACTTTCCGTGAATTTGAAAAAGGCAGCGGACATTATTCTTGGTGGAGCTATCGAGCAAAAGCTAGAGAAAGAAATGTAGGATGGCGCATCGACTATTGGTGCATCTCCAAACCACTGAAAAACCGACTGCAATCATCAACCATCCTTGACCAGATAATGGGATCCGATCATTGTCCAGTCATGATGGAACTAAAGTAATCCAATTTGGATTAAAGTTTAAACTCACTCACTTAAGAAAACATTCTCTTGGTCGCAATCACATCATCATTAATTTGATTTTTCAAATCAGCAAGACTGTTAAATTTTTTTTCTTCACGAATATATTCCACAAAATGAATTTCAAGAGTTTCTCCGTAAATTATACGATCAAAATCAAACAAATGAGCTTCAAGTTTCGGTTTGGAATTATTAGAACCCATCACAGTTGGCCTGACCCCTAAGTTAGCAACTCCTTGAAAACTTTCACCTCCTAGGTCAGCTAATACTGCATAAACTCCATACGGAATAGCTACCGATTCAAGATCTTCTATATTTGCCGTAGGAAAACTCATTTCCCTGCCAAGCCCATCTCCTTTTGTTACTAATCCGGAGATGGAAAAATCTCGACCTAGTAAGCTCTTTGCGTCTTTAAGATTCCCACTTTTCAAAGACTCCCTAACACGAGTACTACTAATAACATCTCCCCTCCCATCACGCACTCGATCAATTCCAATTACTTTAAATCCTAAATCCTTTCCCAATTCAGTTAAAAAATCAACGTCACCTTTACGCTTGCATCCAAATCTAAACTCATTCCCAACAGAGATCGATTTCAGTTCGCATGAATCAACGATCTCGCTCACAAATTTCTCTGCACTCTGATTAGCTCTATCCTCATCAAACTTAATAACCAGTAAATAATCGACGCCCAATTTTGCAATGAGCCTTTGTTTGTGTTCCAAAGGTGTGATGATTGGTGTCGGCAACCTAGGAGATAAGATACTTGAAGGATGTGGGTCAAATGTAAGGACAACAGTTGCACTGTCATCGCCGCAACTAACATTTCTAATTACAGCCTCATGTCCTTCATGGACTCCATCAAAAAAACCAATTGCTAAATTGACAGATCTTTCAATTTTATTGAGCCCTGCAAAGCTATTTAATATAAGCATGCTGAAACCAAGAATTTAAACTCCTCGTAGTCTTGACACATCAGCGAGACTTAATGCTCTTTCTGCTACGCTTTCACGAGTACCGTTCTTCAGTTCATCAAAGGTAACTGCCCCGTCCGCTTCAAATTTCCCTGACTTCGTCCTGCGCAATGAACTCAAGTGAGCGCCGCATCCTAACTTAGCTCCTATTTCATGAGCATAAGTCCGAACATAAAACCCTTTGCTACAAACCACTCTAAAATCAAATTCAGGCAATTTAATATCACGCAACTCATAATCATAAACATGAACAAGCCTTGGGTCTCTTTTTACTTCCTTCCCCTGTCTCGCCAACTTATAGAGAGGAACTCCATCCTTTTTGATCGCACTAACCATTGGTGGAGTTTGATAAAAGTCACCAGTGAATCCACTCAAAACCTGATCAATGGCCTCCTTAGTAAAGCTTGAAACTTCCTTCTTTTCTATTAATTCTCCTTCTTTATCCTGAGTAGATGTCACCTCGCCAAGCCTCACTGAACCAACATATTCTTTGTCCTCTGCCATCAATAGGTCCTGTATTTTAGTGCCACGCCCAAGCGTAAGAATGAGAAGACCTGTTGCCATTGGGTCAAGAGTACCACAATGGCCTATCTTCTTTTGTTTGAGCGTGCGACGAGCCACAGCCACAACATCATGTGATGTCATGTCTGGATCTTTATCGACTAAAAGAACTCCGTCTACGTTGTCCATTGTTCAAGTTATTGTATTACAAATTTTGTTTAAAACTTTCTCCTCAACTTCATGCAACTTACCATGCACTCTAGCGCCCGACGCAAGAGGATGGCCGCCACCACCAAAATGAGAGCAGATCTTACTAACATCGGCCAAGTTAACATCTTTAGAACGCATACTGACCCGCACACTACAATCTTTGAGTTCTTCAAAAAAAACGGCAACTCGAACACTATCAATCCCTCTAATCAAATCTGACAAATTTTCACTATCTTCAGGCTTTATTGAGAGCTCTTCTTTAGTCTGCAAATCAAGACACCAGGAAGCGACTTGATCATCAACCGTCATCTTTAAATTTCCAAGAAGCTTCTTAAGCAGCTCAATTCTTCTATATGGGTAGCTCTCATAAATGGCCGATGATAAAGCTCCGCAATCAGCTCCCATTCGTAATAAATCAGCACCCACTTCATAGGTTCTAGCGGTTGTCGCAGGATATCTAAAGGACCCAGTATCGGTTGAAATTCCTACAAATAAGCCGTCACGAGAAGCGGTAGGGAAAGGAAAGCCTTCATTTGAAATCAATTCATATATTATTTGCGCTGTAGCCGGCGAGTCTGGATCCACATAAACAAAATCTCCATAGCCTTCATTGGTTATATGGTGATCTATATTAATAACTGGCTTCACAAGTTTTACCGCTTCGATACACCTCCCTCCGAGTCTTTCATTATTTGCTGTATCAAGAGCAATACATAAATCGGCATCGATATGACTCTCTGGAGGCAATAAAACTTTATCGGAGCCCGTTAAAAACTTTAAGTTTGAAGGGCACCCATCCTCATTAATCAAAATTATTTCCTTTCCTAACTCCTGAAGACTTGCACCAAGAGCTATTTGAGTACCAACAGCATCTCCATCAGGCCTCACATGAGAAATAATAACAACGCTTTTTGCATCACGAATCAGCGTTCCTATTTCAGCAAGAGAAGAGTTATTATGATCAAACATTTGCAGCAAATAATCCTAATTAGTCGTCAGCATTAGCATTTGAAGATTCATCAGATTCCTCGTAATTTATAGGATCCAAGCTATCTATTACATTTAAGGTTCTCACTCCTCTTTCTATTGATTCATCCGATTTAAAATGCAGTTTTGGGGTAAACTTCATAACCACCCTTTTTGATATTTTCTTCTGAATCATTCCCCGCTCCTTGTTCAAGGTGTTAACGACCTTGACCTTTTCATGATCAGATCCAAGCACTCCAATGAATACATGCCCATTACGTAAATCTGGAGTTACATCAACATCATTAATTGTGACCAAAGCATTGAACGCATAATCCTGAGAGATTATAGATCCGATTTCCCGCTTTAACAATTCACGAACGCGTAATATGCGCTGACTCATAACCTTATTTCTGAAAACTAGTTGTTATAAACTAAAGAGATTTAGTGTTAATTATACAATTACCTAACGCTGTTCACACTTTAGAGTGTCTGTTCGACCTTCTCCAATTCGTAACATTCAATTATGTCACCAACTTCATACTCTAGATAATTCCCAAGACGAATACCACATTCAAGGCCAGTCTTAACCGTGTCTGCCTCATCTTGAAATCTTCTTAAAGTCTGAAAACCCCCATCATATACTGCTTGTCCTTGCCTCACGACGCGAGCTCGAGCCTTACGGTTAATTCGGCCTTCATTAACAATGCAACCGCCAACCCTTCCTCGCTTGATCTTGAATATTTGTTTTACTTCAGCCTTACCAAGTAACTTTTCACGGGTCTCTGTATCCAACATGCCAAGCATTGCCTCTTTAATCTGATCAATGAGCTCATAGATGATACTATACAAACGAATTTCGACTCCTTCTTGCTTGCCTAATCTTAGAGCCTTGTTTTCAACTTTAACACCAAACCCAATAATAATTCCATCAGAGGCACTGCACAACAATACATCAGATTCTGATATTGGACCTGCTGCTTTATGCAAAATTTCAATGTCAATTTTTTCACTTTTGATTTCCATAAGCGAACCTTCAATCGCTTGAATGGACCCTTGCGCATCTCCTTTTAAAACAATTTTTAAAGTTTTCTTTGTGGACCCGACCTCCGCCCATATATTCTGCAATCGAGCCTTATGCGGCTTCGTAAGTTTTTCTTGCCTCGACTCCTCCAACCTTTCTTCACTTAATTTTTTCACAGCTCTCTCACTATCCATTACAACGAGTTCGTCACCCACCTTAGGCACTCCACTGAAACCCACAACTTCTACAGGCATTGACGGACCAGCTTTTTTTAACTGATTTCCGAAATCATCTAGTATCAATTTTACCTTGCCGAAGTAAGCACCACAAATAAACGAATCCCCAATTTTTAAGTTGCCCGTTCTTACTATAATGCTTGCTGTTGAACCCTTACCCGCCTTGCTGCTTGCCTCTATCACAATCCCCCTAGCATCTCCTTCAGGATTTGCTCTAAGCTCCATTACTTCAGATTGCAACGCTATCATTCCAAGCAAATCATCAACGCCAAGACCTTCCGTAGCTGAAGTTTGGACGCATATTGTTTCACCCCCCCAATCCTCAGGAGTAAGATCATTCTCCTGAAGTTGAGAAATAACTTTATTCACATCTGCGCCAGGAAGATCAATTTTATTTATAGCCACTATTATGGTAACACCGGCAGCACGCGCATGACTAATAGCTTCGTGAGTAGTTGGCATAATGCCATCATCAGCTGCTATCACAAGAACAACTATGTCTGTGATATCTGCCCCCCTAGCACGCATTTCCGTAAATGCAGCATGCCCAGGAGTATCAATGAAGGTAATATTTGCCCCATCATGCTCAACGCTATATGCATTAATGTGCTGAGTAATACCTCCTGCTTCTCCGGCCGCAACACGGCTGGACCTAATTACATCTAAGATAGACGTCTTACCATGATCAACGTGCCCCATTACGGTCACAACTGGCGGCCTAAAAGGCAATTCATCCTCGCCTTGAGCTTCCGGCTCAGGAGGAGGTGGCTCTTCAAAAACTTCTTCTACTTTATGAACACCTCCGCCCTTCTCTCTTTTTTCTTTCTCAAATACAAACCCATGATTATCGCAAATCACAGTAGCCACATCCGGCTCAATCGAACTGTCTAAGCTTGCAAACACACCCAGCGCCATTAAATCCTTAATAATATTAAATGGCTTAATCCCCATTTTATCTGCAAGATCTTTGAGGATAATAGGAGGTTTGATATGAATCACTTTCGCCTCATCAATATCATCAACTTTGGGCGGATCTTTTTGAACCTCGTCACCAATTAATTTTGATATAGGAGGTAAAATTCCACCAATTTTTGACGGCTGAACTTTTATCTCTTTCTTCCTGCCCTTTCTCGCTTCTCGTTTTTCCTGCTCTTCAAAAAGAGACAACGCTTCCTTCTCCATGCCGCCTGAACCACTCAGAGACCTATCTATAGATTCTGCATCATCGGATTGCTCCTTATCATTTTTTTGATCGGATTCTTCCGGTATGGAATTTGATGGCATTAATTTTTTTATTCACTTTCATGGGTGCTGATTCCGTGTCTTTAAACAGATTCTAGTTCACCCTCCGATTCTTTTTCGATCTCATGAACCTCGGATTCTGCAGACTCCTCAGCTCCCTTTGACGGGTCATTATCTTCGTTTTCAGCAGCAACATTATTATTGCTTTCCAGATCAATGTTTTTTGCCGCAGCGCATATCTTTTCTGCCGAATCTTGATCTCCTTCAAGAATCTCAGAGACATCACTAACATCAACCATGGAGAAAAACTCAAGATTAACTATGCCTCCTTTAACCAATTTGATAGCAGTATCAATATCTATGTTATCTTCACCAATGTGAGTTACGAATTCTGTAGCGGCATCTATCACCCGTTTTTCAAAGATTTCAGTCTTCGAAGCATCTTTTTCAATTTGCACGTCCCAGCCAAGCAATCTTGATGTCAGTCTTGCATTTTGCCCTCTCCTACCAATAGCCTTTGAAAGCTCTTCCTCATCAACAGTAACCCTAACTTGATGCTGCTTCTCATCAACTTCTATCGATCTAATAATTGCCGGCTTGAGTGCATCCGTCACAAATTCTGTAAGGTCTTCACTCCATCTGATTATATCGACTTTTTCGTTATTAAGTTCTCGAACTATATTTTTAACCCTAGCACCTCTTAATCCTACACAAGCCCCCACTGGATCAACTTTAGAGTCCGCAGAATAAACGGCAACTTTGGTTCTAAAACCAGGCTCACGAGCGATCCCTCTTATCTCGACTGTCTGATCCGCGATTTCACTAACTTCAAATTCAAAAAGCCTTCTAACAAAATTGGGGTGACTCCTAGACAAAATAATTTCAGGGCCTCTTGCCCCATTCTCAACAGCCACTACATACGCCCTTATCCTATCACCTATGCTATATTGATCTGTTGAAACCCTCTCACGCGAAGGCATTATTCCTTCGAACTTGCCGAGATCAATCATTACGTCAGACTTATCAAACCTACGCACAGTTCCACCAACGATATCACCAGCACGATCCTTAAACTCCTCGTAAATCATTGCTTTTTCAGCAATACGAAGTTGTTGCATCATCGTTTGCCTTGCAGTCTGTGCAGCTATCCTGCCGAAATCCGTTGGAGTCACTTTAACTTCAATTTCATCACCTAACTGCGCTTTAGGATTGATTTTTCGAGCTGTCTCCATTGAAATTTCTTCGTATGGAGATTTTACATCTTCTGATGCAATTAGTTTTGCAACTGCCACAATATCACCCTTTTCCGGATTAATATCAACCCTCAACTCACGCGCAGGCCCAACACTTTTGCGGGCAGCCGAAAGCAGAGCAATGGAAAGTGCCTCGACCATAGTTTCTCGGGCAATTCCCTTCTCTTTTTCATAGTATTCAAAGAGGACCTGGATTTCGCTTGTCATTTCTTTTTACTCTAAGACGAAAAAAGAGCGGAACTAATGGCCCACCCTTTCTTCAAGCATATAACTATAGAGTTAGAGTCCTTACCGTCAAGCTGGAAACCCCTAATTGAAGAGATCCGTGAGATTAGCCTAATTTTCCGTCACCACTACGCTTAATCTCTATTTCACCCAAAATACGTTCCTGCCGCACTTGAAATTCATTTAGCCTAATAAGCTCAAGTAAAGCCAAAAAAGTAACCATTACTTCACCTTTCGTTGTAGCCTCTGCAAATAACTCAGTAAATTTAATTTTTTCCCCTTTATTAACGCGAACCATTAAATAATCGATTTTATCGCTAACTGTAAATCTATCATCGGCTATCTCAGCCAAATCTTCTTCATCTTCAAACCTCTTAAGAATGCCTTGAAAGGCTCGAATAAGATCAAATATACCAACATTTAAAATCGGTTCTTCATCATCCTCCTCAGCGTCTTGTCTCTCTGAACCAAAAATCTGCTGATTGTCAACTTCCCGCCTTTCTAAATAATATGCGGCATCTTTGAATTTCTTATATTCAACTAATTGCCTGATCAACTCCCACCTAGGATCCTCTTCATCAAGATCATTCTCTGGAGCCTGTTCGTTTCTTGGCAACAAAGTTCGACTCTTAATATACATTAGTGTTGCCGCCATAACTATAAATTCACTAGCAAGCTCAATATTGAGAATTTTAAAAGTGTCGATGTATTCTAGATACTGACTTGTAATTCTTTCTATAGACACATCATAGATATCGATCTCGTCCTTCTTAATTAAATAAAGAAGTAAATCGAGAGGGCCTTCGAAAATTTCTAATGATACTCTGTTTTCGGCTTCCAAAGATTTTCAATTAAAAAGGGATAAATAAATCTACTAATAGAATATAATATGAAAAATCCTATACATAAGATTTAAAGATTTATTCTTAGTTCTTTTTCAGTTTGATTGCAACTTGATCAACCAAGTGCTAG
>Ga0114996_10003858_pt1 | contig 18319 bp, 16 predicted proteins | sample ArcticOcean_MG_C_4_FD_87039 | JGI IMG/M metagenome (GOLD analysis project Ga0114996, IMG submission 87039) | Marine microbial communities from western Arctic Ocean - ArcticOcean_MG_CB4_134 | ecosystem: Environmental > Aquatic > Marine > Oceanic | place: Arctic Ocean: Canada Basin | collected...
TCCGACTCCTTGATGCGAATCGCAATAGGCCCGAATCTCATGGGTGTCCATAACGAAAAACGCAGTTGAAAGAGCATCAGCAAGGGCGCCAGTTGGGGCAACGGCTGAAGACAGTAATCTCCCGCGGGCTGGGTAGCCAGTTCTTGGGTCGATAATGTGACCAACCCGTTCGCCATCGATCACGAATCCCTGTTCTCCAGAACCTGAGGTTGCTAGGGCACTATCCACGAGTCGCAGTATGGCAAAGTCTTGGCCGGGTTTCAAGGGGTGACGGATGCCCACTGACCAGCCCATACTTGGGGAACTCGGAGCATCTCCCACAGCTATGATAGTACTGAATCCTGCGTGTAGCAGTGCGTTCCTAACACCGTTGTCTTGCAACAGAATTGAGGCTTGATCTAGGGCATACCCTTTACCAATACCTCCAAGGTTGATTTCTACCCCTGAACGACGAAAGCGAAGCGTACCTATTTCCAGATCGATTTCTAGTAGCCGAGAGCCGATGATGCTCTTGATGGCCGCGATCTCATCATTGTCCGGAACACGGCCTTGACGATCAAAAATCCCCCAGGCTTTCCCATAAGGTGCCCCTGTAATGTCGAAAGCCCCACCAGTTTCAATGCTTAATTTTTTCGCCTGATCAAGAAGCTGTAGGAGTTGCGGTTCAACGGGAAAAGGTCTGCAGTTTGCGACTGAATTGATCCGACTAATTTCACTAGATGGGCGATAGACTGACAATTGGGCCTCTAGATCGTCGATTAGGTCAAAAGCTTGTTGGACTTTCGGAATATGACTCCGAGTCGAATCCGGGATCCGGATTTGGAAATCACAGGCCATAGCTGAGCGTGCTGTGCAAAGGAGCCGAGGTTCAACCGATCCATCAAGAAACTGCCCTAACCGGTTCTTTGATCGGCCGAAGGAATGCTTTGAGAAAAGATAGCGCCGGTTGGCCCGGGCTCGTAGGGAGTCTTTGGGAAACCGCATGAGCAGTGAGAACCTAAAAAATATTTATGGCATGATCATAGCTGAAAAGTTGATAGTATTCAGTCGATTTGCTCCAAGTGTTATCCAAGTTGAAGATCGGTCCCCCCAAACAAGTGCCACGGCTCCATATATTGGAGCTTTCGGCAATCTTCCTCATTGCGCTAATTCTCCAGGCGCCTTTTTTGGACAAGGCTTTCCACATTGACGATACTGTCGTCCTGGAAGTATCAAAGCGGATCCTAGAAGATCCGCTGGATCCTCTAGCCGGCACCTTCGACTGGAACGGAAGTATCCGACCTCTCTGGAAGGTTACTACCAACCCTCCTCTTCTAAGCTATTACCTGGCGCCCGTTCTGTTCTTCTGCGGATTTTCGGAAGTCGCCATGCATCTCGCCATGGTTCCATTTCTATTCTTACTCCTCGTATCTTGCCTGGTATTAGCTAAGCGTTTCGATGCGGATCCTTGGTTGACTATGCTAATCGTTGGTGGCAGTTCTGCTGTCCTGGTCTCTATGAATATCATGCGGGATGTCCCAGCCCTTGCCATTGCCAACGGTGGATTTGCCCTTGCCATTATTGGTGCGGACTCGCGCCCTTGTCGTCGAGGTTGTCTGGCCGTCGGAGTAATTCTGATTGGATTGGGGGTGACTACTAAGTATTCCGCCGTCGTATACTTGATTGTGCTGATTATTTATCTCCTATGGTCAGGCAGGAGAGAGTTTGTCAAATGGGTGGTTTTGGGCTGCTCTCCTCTCGCGATATGGTGCCTGCTTACATGGCTGCAGTACGGTGAAGCCCACCCGATATTCCTCCTGACGCGCGAGTTCACCAAGACATCAGGGCCTGGTGTATTGTCGAAGTATTTCTCAATGCTGGTTGCCTTGAGCAGTGTTTGTCTAGTGTTGCCTTTTCTACTTGCTCGAACCTGGCACCACCCGAGAAAATGGCAGATTGCCAACGGAGTGTTTGGGCTGGCGATGTTAGCCCTGGCTTACTATGACCAAGAACATCTAGCCCTTCAATTTTACTTTTGGCTTGTGGTGGGAAGCCTCAGCCTGGGAGCATTGATGCTAGGTGCACTCCTTCCAGAAGGGAAGTTCGGCTGGGATCCAGTAGACATCTTTTTGTTTCTCTGGGCTGGAGGTTTTCTTTGCTTTAGCCTCTTTGTGGTTCCTTTTCAGGCTGTCCGGCACATTCTCCCGGCCTTGGTGCCGATAGCTATCCTTTGCTTTAGAAAAGCGCGAACCCAGCCTGGGCATAGGGGGCCCTTCAGATGGCCCTGGGTGGTGGTGATTGTCCAGTTACTCCTGACAATGCTGGTTGGTTGGGCCGACCTTCAGTATGCGAATGTTTACCGAGATTTCACGACTTATGTCAAGGAGCGATACGATGGTGAAGAGATCTGGTACGTAGGGCACTGGGGATGGAAGGCATACGCTGATTTTTCCGGATTTCATCAGCTTCATCGGGAAGGCGATGATCCTCCTCCAGGGAGTATCCTTATTTGGCCGAGACGCGTCCACATAGGAAGTCCCTTCCAAGAGAGGCCACACTTTAAAGACAGTCTGGAACTGATAGAAAATCGTGAGGTAGGATCTTGGCTCCCCATCAGAACCATGAGTACACCTGACGCTTTTTTCTATGCTTTGATTGACCAGAATATTCCATTTGCGTTCTCAAAAAGTACCCTGGAAACGTTTGAGGTTTACCGAGTCTCTGATCTAAATAATTCAGTTGAGATCCCTTGACGACCTATTTTTCAGTATAATCGGCATCCGGTTGAGATTATGACAATTAGAGTTCGTTTTGCCCCAAGCCCTACTGGATATCTTCATATCGGTGGCGCCAGAACGGCCCTTTTCAATTGGCTCTTTGCCCGAAAGATGTCTGGGCAAATGCTTGTTCGCATAGAAGACACCGATGAAGGTCGGTCTAGCCAGGAACTCACTCAAGGCATCCTAACGGGCATGGCCTGGCTAGGGCTTGATTGGGATGAAGGTCCTTATTACCAGTCTCAAAGAATAGATGTTTATAAGGCTTTGTGCGATAAGCTTTTGGAAGCCGGGTTTGCTTACCGCTGCTTCTGTCAGAAAGTAGCAGATAAGGAGCCTGGCTCTAATCCAGAGTCGGCATCTCACAGCTGCCGAGAGACAGGCCGCTTGGCAAGTAGTAAAAGAGCCCGTAGTGAAGCCGCGGTGGTTCGATTTAAGGTCCCCTCAGGCCAGACAGTCTCTTTTGTTGACATAATCCATGGAGAGATACAGGTTGATTCCAAGGAAATTGAGGATTTCGCCTTGCTTCGATCAGACGGGTCTCCTACTTATCACCTGTCAGTGGTGGCCGACGATCTGGGCATGGGTATTACCGACGTGATCCGGGGCGCGGACCATCTTTCGAACACACCTAAGCAAATTCTTGTTTACCAGGCCATCGGACGTACTCCCCCTCGCTTTGCGCATCTGCCCCTGATTCTTGGTCCGGATAAAACCCGGTTGAGCAAGAGGCATGGTGCTACTTCGATTCTCGAGTTCCGACGAGAGGGATTTCTCCCGTCTGCTCTGCGAAATTATCTTTTGCGTCTGGGCTGGTCGGGAAGTTCTGACCGAGAATTTTTTGAGGATAAGGAAGCAATCGAGGCGTTTCAGCTTGCGGATGTTCACAGGAGTAATGCCGTATGGAGTCCGGAAAAACTGGAATGGGTGAATGCCAAAATGATGGGACTAGCGAACACTTCGGAACTGGCAGAGGTGGTCCGGCAACAACTGGAATCTGCCGATCTCTGGAAGTCAGAATGGGGAGAGCAAGAACGCAGCATATACGAGTCTCGAATCGCTCTTCTCCAGTCAAAAATGCGCAGAACGACCGATTTCCTCCAACAAGGACGAGCCTTTTTCACAGACGATTTTGATTACCAAGAAGATGCGGTCGAAGCGTATCTATCCGTTTCTCCAAAAGATCCGAAGCTTGTTGCCGCTCTGAAGCGGCTGTTGGAAGCTTATCAGGCGCTTCGGGATTTCGACTTGATGGCTACCGAAAAAACCTTGCGCAGCATCAGTAGTGCTGAGAAGGTGAAAGCGGGGCATTTAATCGGGGCAGTTAGAGTAGCCCTGACTGGGCAAAAGGTCGCTCCTGGCATCTTTGAAGTGATCATTGCATTGGGTCAAGCTACAGTTGTAAGGCGATTGCAACGGGTGATTTCGTTTCTGGGAGCTTAATGCAGCCAGCACTATCTGTAATAATTCCAGCCTACAATGAAGAGCAGAGATTGAGCTCTTCCTTAAGCTCCATTTACAAGTACGCCATGGGGCGGATGTTGCCGACGGAGATCCTGGTCGTAGACGATGCTTCCACAGACAGGACAATTGAGATCGTTGAGCAGTCAAAACCTTCCAAGGGCTCGGCGGTGAGAGTGCAGGTTTTGCGTAATACCAAAAATCTTGGGAAGGGAGCCAGTGTCCGGCGTGGGATGTTGAAATGTAAGGGCAAGCTAGCTCTCATGACAGATGCAGATATGAGTACGCCGATCGAGGAACTTGAGAAATTGGAACGGGTCATGTCGGAGACCAATTGTGATATCGCCATCGGATCACGGGCTATTGAGGGGTCTCGAGTCGAGGTGCACCAGTCTAGGATAAGAGAGAAATCAGGGGAACTTTTCAATGTTGTGGTTCGAGGTATATCGTCTCTTTCTTTTAAAGATACACAGTGTGGGTTCAAACTGTTTTCTATGCAAAAATGCCGACCTGTTTTTGCTGCCCAGCTTCTTGCTGGTTATAGTTTTGATGTCGAGATTCTTTATATTGCCGACGAGCTAGGCCTCGAGATTCGCGAAGTTCCCGTTATATGGCGTCATGCCGCTGGCAGTAAGGTAAGGTTCTTTAGGGACGGTTCTAAAATGCTTACAGATCTCCTGAAGGTGCGCTGGCATTCATACAGGGGGCGGTACACTGATCTTGAGGGCCAACAACAATGACCAGACTTGGGGTCAATGTCGACCATGTTGCAACTGTCAGACAGGCAAGACAGGCAATCGAGCCCGATCCGGTGGCGGCGGCTATAGCAGCCGAGCTGGCGGGAGCACAGGGGATTACTGTGCATATACGAGGAGATCGTCGACACATACAAGAACGCGATCTGGATTTGTTGCGCCGAACCGTCAAAACTAGTCTCAATGTTGAGATGGCGGCTACAGAGGAAATGATGCAAATGGCTGGTAGCATTCGGCCAGATTACGTTACGTTGGTTCCAGAGCGGCCCGAGGAACTCACTACCGAAGGTGGTCTTAATCTGATCAAGCAGAAGCGCGTAATGGAGTCGGCAATCGAGAGACTGAGTTCTGAAGATATGGAGGTGTCTCTTTTTGTGGATCCGGATATAAGGCAAATCGAGACTGCAGCTGGATTGGGGGCTCGGGCAGTTGAACTCAATACCGCTGCCTATGCAGAGGCGGTTCCGGCAGGCTTGGCTGAATGGAGGGAAGATTTCCAAAGGCAGCTGCTTCAAATCACCGAATGTGCGAGCCAAGCTTCTGCAATGGGATTACGGGTTTTGGCGGGCCATGGACTAACCTATCGTAATGTTAAGCCCATTGCCGCCATCCCTGAGATCGAGGAGTTGAACATTGGCCACAACTTAATATCTCGGGCAATTCTGGTCGGAATGGAGAGGGCGGTTCGTGAGATGATGGCTGCTATGAAGTCTTAGCTTGAAACAGCAAGTCCAACCCGGAACCCTTTTTGTTGTAGCCACACCCTTAGGCAACTTGGAGGATACGTCGGCCAGGGCCTTAAGCACGCTGCAGGCCGTCGATATCGTAGCTTGTGAAGATACTCGACATACTCGCAAACTTTTGAGCCACTTTGAGATCTCGACGAAGACTCTAAGTTATCATGACCACAATGCTAGGGAGCGATGCGGCAAACTAGTAACGTTGCTTCAGCAAGGCCAAAGTATAGCCCTTGTATCCGATGCAGGGACACCTGGGGTGTCAGACCCAGCCTATCGCTTGGTAAGAGAGTGCCACTTAAAGAAACTTAGGGTGGTGCCGATACCTGGTCCGAGTGCAGCGACGGCTGCAGTTTCAGTCTGTGGCCTGCCCTCGAATATGTTCTTGTTTGTAGGCTTCCTTCCTAGAAAAATAGGCCCACGCAAAAGCAAATTGGTTTCCCTAAGTAAGCTGGCCTGCACTCTGATTTTTTTCCTGCCCCCCCACCGATTGTCTGTTCAATTGGCTGAGATTGAAAAGGCGTTTGGAGATCGCCCAGCTTTCTTGGCTCGAGAAATGACCAAGATCCATGAAAGTTTCTCAGGGGGCACTGTTAGGGAGATCCAAAGTGCCATCGAGGACGCCCCCTTGAAAGGTGAATGCACTCTGATTGTTACGGGGGCTGTAAACTCTGACGCTTCCAGTCAATCTAAGGTGGATGTTGCTGCTTACGTTGCTGGGCTGCAAAGACTCCGGGGTCTTTCCAGAAGCGAAGCAATCCGGCAGACAGCAGTTGATCTACAAAAACCCAAAAATGCCGTATACCGCGCAATAGTAGACAGAAATCGAGCGTAACAGATTCAATTATCTCCCGACCAATTCGGCAGGTTCCCTCTACCCTATAGGTAACGAGGGTTTCTCGACTGCCAGTTCACTCTCTAGGAAATGGGCAGCCCGAAGAAGTTTTTCCTCCTCAAAGTGGCTCGCGAGCAGTTGCAAGCCCACCGGTAAGCCTCTTTCGGTGAAGGCTGTCGGCAAGCTCAGGCCAGGTAGTCCGGCAAGATTGGCAGAGACCGTGAAAACATCCGATAAATACATTTCAAGTGGGTCATCCGTTTTCTCCCCCACTTTAAATGCCGGTGTTGGCGTGACTGGCCCTAAGATGATGTCCACTTGCTTAAACGCCGCTAGGAAGTCTTCTCTGATAAGCCGCCTGACTTTGCTGGCCTGTTTATAATATGCGTCGTAGTAACCAGAGCTCAGGGCAAATGTCCCTAACATAATGCGGCGTTTCACCTCTGGCCCAAACCCTTCAGAGCGGGTTTTTCTGTACATACTCTCCAGATCCGTCGTTGGGGTGGATCGGTATCCGAATCGGACACCATCATATCTGGCCAGATTGGCACTGGCTTCTGCAGTTGCAACAAGGTAGTAGGTAGCAATCGAAAGGCCCTGGTTTGGGAAAGCAACATCTTCCACTGTTAGCCCGGATCCCTCCAAAATGCGAATAGCCTTTTCTAGAGCCTTCCGGGTGTCGGGATCACGAACAGAATCAATCCAATCTCTAGCTACGCCAATACGCAGATCTGAAATGTCTCCATTCAGGTTGGCTGCGAAGTCGATGGAATCCAGCTCAAGGCAAGTCGAATCCCGTGGGTCCGGTCCCGCCAGAAGAGATAGAGTTGAGGCAGCGTCCTCTACCGAACGAGTAAGAGGGCCGATCTGGTCAAGGGACGAGGCAAAGGCGACTAGGCCATAGCGGGAAACTCTGCCGTAGGTGGGCTTGAGTCCTACAATTCCGCAAAAGGCAGCCGGTTGGCGGATCGATCCTCCTGTGTCTGTTCCTAAAGCGACTGGCGCTTCGAAAGCTGCTACACAGGCCGCCGAGCCTCCACTGGATCCCCCAGGGACTCTTTCCAAATCCCAAGGATTTCGAGTCACAAAAAAAGCAGAATTTTCAGTGCTCGACCCCATCGCGAATTCATCGCAGTTCGTCTTTCCTAGAACGATAGCTCCCTTTGCCTTAAGACGCTCAACTACAGTGGCATCATAAGGCGGAATATAGCCCTCCAACATTTTAGATCCACAGGTGGTCTTCTGGCCAAGAGTTACTATCACGTCCTTGAGGGCTATCGGAATGCCGGTGAAGCGATCAACCTGGAAGTCTTTCTTTTGCAGTTTGAGGTCGATTTCCATAGCCCTTTTCAGTACAGCATCCGAATCGATGTTGACGAATGCCCGCACGCGTTCATCTACCTCCGCGATCCTGTCGAGAAACACCTGACAAATCTCACTCACGGAGACGGTTCTGTTTTGGATGTGCTTATGAAGCTGAGTCAATGAACTCGTTAGTATGTCTAGCATTACTTAGTCGATCACCCTAGGCACCCGAAAGTGCCCTCGTTCCTTAGAGGGAGCCGCACGCAGCGCATCCCCTTGCTGCATCTGCCTCTCAACCTTATCGGAGCGCATGGGAGTCTCTTGTTGAGACACTGGTTGGTAGAGAGGCTCTACATGATTGGTTTTTGCCTCCTGTATGCTTTCGAAGTGATCGAGAACCTTCTGAAACTGCTCGACAAAAAGCGACAGTTCAGAGGTATCGAATTCCAGCTTAGCCAATTCGGCCGTCCGTTTTGCGTCTGCCAGACTGATACTCATGATTGGCTCTCCTTGAGATATGCTTTAGCTGTCTTAACATCCTTATCGATTTGTAATTGCAAGCTGTCAAGGCTATCAAATCTCCTCTCTGGGCGGAGCCTGACGAGGAAATCAGTACGTATGGGAAGACCGTACAGATTAGTGGAGTGTTCCAAAAGATGGGATTCGACAACTGGTAGATCATTAGCTAACTGAGGTTGTATGGTCGGCCGATACCCCACGTTAGTTACTGATGGATGTTTGAGTCCATTAACCTCCGAAATTGTCACGTATACTCCTGGGAGTGGGACCAGTTCGTTTTCGACTTGTATGTTAGCAGTAGGAAAACCTAATGTTTGTCCCCTACCCTCTCCCCGGATTACCGTCCCGCTGATCTGGTAGGGTCGGCCCAACAGATGAGCTGCGTTACCCACATCGCCATTCCTGACAGCCTTACGGACAAGAGTACTGCTAACGCGATGGCCATGCAGCTTGATCCGTTTTATCATACCTACATGTATTCCGTGCGAGTCCCCCATACCCTTTAGTAGCTCGAAGTTACCTGTTCTTCGGTGCCCAAAACGAAAATTGCTTCCGACGTAGATTTCTTTAGTTATGGGGTGAAAAAGAATTTTTCCCAAGAACTTCTCAGGCGTATAAAGAGACAATCGCCGTGTGAATGGAATGCTGATCAGTAGATCAATTCCAACATTGCTAAGCATCTCGGTTTTCTGTTCTGTGGTCTGAAGTGAGGGCGGAGCATCCCCGGAGGCAATGATTTTTCGAGGATGGGGACTGAAAGTAAGAAGGCCTGCGGTAGATGAGGTGGCCTTGGCCCTGGATACAATTTGATTGAGGATTTCTTGGTGGCCGACATGGATTCCGTCAAAAACCCCAACGGTCAAAATTGAAGGGGGTAAGTCAGCGGGTAATTCATCAAAACCTTCGACCATTAGCATTAACAGGATGCCTCCACTTCCCACACCAGGCCATCGTAAGCGAGAGCCATTCCTTCGGGAAGCTGTTGATTAGTAGCCTCGTGATCTAAATCGTGGCACATATGTACAAAATAGGTCTGCTTTGCACCGATTTTAAGAGCAACCTCCACGGCATTTTCAACAGTAAAGTGGCTAAAATGCTTTTTGTGTCTCAGGGCATCAAGGACAAGATACTCTACCCCCGAAAGTTTTTTGAAAGAGGCATTTGGGATGTCACTCACGTCTGTGATGAAAGCGAATTTTCCAATTCTATAACCGAATATAGGGAGTCGGCCATGCATCACTTTGATTGGCTCAAATAACAGGTCTCCGATCTGGAAATTTTCCTCGATCGGGCGCAGGTCAAGACTTGGGATGCCGGGATACTTCTTTTCTTCAAAAAGGTATCGAAACATCATACGTACCTGTGCCAGTGTCTCGACGCTGGCGTATACAGGCATGTTAGTCCCAGACCAAATGTTAAAGGGGTATACATCGTCCAGTCCCAGGATATGGTCGACATGTGGGTGGGTCAGGACTATGGCATCCAAACGCCGGACCTGATGTCGTAACATCTGGGTTCGGAAATCGACAGAGGCATCGATCACAACAGTGACCCCTGATTGCAGCATGACAGACGTGCGGAGCCGTTTATTCCGTTTGTCCAGAGAGCTGCACACATCGCAGGTGCACCCTATGACGGGAATGCCCCGGGAAGTTCCGGTGCCCAGAAAATTGACCTGCATCAGAGTGTAACAGGGCCGTTTTTCGCCAGAAATTTCATACGAAGATCGTAGAGGATGTCGTCCAATAATCGGGTTTCCTCAGGGGTGCGGTTCCCATCTGTCTTTTCCTGGAGCATTCCGAGAATGTCAACCATCTGCTTAGCTGCTTCTAGATTCTGGGGGGTCGCTCCGGGCTGTCCCGGCCCCTCACCCATGTGCATGACTGCTGTTGTGGCAAGGGATAGGATAAAAGACGAAAGGTCAATGGTTGGATGAGGGTTAGTTGTAGTCTCGGCGTCTAGGGCTTTTGGGTTGTCTGCCTTATGGGGTGGATTGGAGTGATCTGCGGGCGGAGATTCTTCACTGGTGCTAGGCCTGATATCCCCCTCCTCGGTAAAGCCCCTTCTGTCAGTAACCTTGAATCCATCCTCTTCTTTTTGATCTTTGCTCGTCATTTTTGAGAACCTTTCCCAACGATGTCATTTACCAGATTGTTCTGATGAGGGGCAGTCGTTGGCCGCCTTCCCCTTCTGTGATTGCCAGAAACTATCCATATCCCCTGGGGCTACATCGCGCAAATCTTTTCCTCCCCGACGAAAATGTTCTTCCATTCTACGAAAGCGCCTTGAAAACTTTTCGCTAGCCCCGCGCAGCGTTGTTTCTGGATCAAGGTTGAGGCGCCTACAAAGATTTACGGCTGTGAATAGAAGGTCCCCCACCTCGTCACGGACACGGCCCTGGTCGCCCTGTTCCAGGGCATCTTCTACCTCGTTAAATTCTTCGACGATCTTTTCGCCGATCTGACTAATGTTACCCCAATCAAACCCAACTCGCGCTGCCTTGGCCGTCATTTGGTTGGCACGGTAGAACGCAGGCAGCTTCTCTGGAATTCCGGCAAGCAACGACGAATCGGTCCTTTCTTTTTGACCCGCGACCTTTCTTTCGGCGGCCTTGATATCTTCCCAGTTTCTGAGCAGATCGTTGGTATCTTTAAAACTGGCCTCCCCGAATACGTGAGGATGGCGACGTACCATCTTATCGTAAATTCTACGGCAGACCTCATAGGCATCAAACTCCCCATTTTCACGAGCGATCTGGCTATGAAATATGACCTGAAAAAGAAGATCACCCAACTCTTCACAAATCGCATCGGGATCATTCCCATCAAGGGCCTCCAGAACCTCGAAGGCCTCCTCGATAAGCATTGGCTTCAGGGTCTCGTGAGTCTGTTCCTGGTCCCACGGGCAACCTTCCGGCCCTATCAGTTTTTCCATCAGGTGTAATAGCTTGCCGAATGGGTCGGCAGATGTCGATCTAGTGGTCAAAATGATCCGCCTAAGACTCCGAAAGAGTGTATTTTTCGACATGGAGAGTATCGTCTGCTTGGACTGTTACGACTCCCTGGATCATGCCCCCTATTTCTTCTATTATGTCACGCTCTTTGTCACGAAAGATGTCAGCTACCGAGGGATGGCAACGTATCAGCAATTCTGAACCTGATTTAAGCTCCTTCACATTTTTCCGCACTTCGTCATGGATGGCATAACTGATTGTTTGCGGAGACCGGGTTCTTCCCCTTCCCTCACAGTAGGTACAGGCCTGGGATAAACTTTTCCCTAGTGACCGCTTGGCCCGTTTACGGGTAAGCGCAACTAGGCCGAAATCATTAAAACGGAGAGTTTTAGAAGGAGCCTTGTCGGTTGCGAGGGCCTTCTGGAGAGTGTCCAAGACCCGCCCCTGGTTTCTGGTCTCCTCCATGTCGATGAAGTCAAGGATAATGATGCCACCCAGATCCCGCAAACGTAACTGCCTAACTATCTCCTTTGCAGCATACACGTTGGTGGCCGTGATTGTATCTTCGAGGGAATTAGTGTTGCCAACAAACTTGCCTGTGTTTACGTCGATGGCAACGAGAGCCTCGGTTTCATTTATGACCAGGTAACCTCCGTTCTCGAGCCAAACCTTGCTTTGGAGAGCTTGCTCTATCTCGGAATTGATGCCATAAGCGTCCAAAATGGGCTCAGATTTTGAGTACAATCGGATTCTAGGGACTAGGTCCGGGTTAAGTGACCCTACGAATTCGATTACCTGGGCATACTTCTCATTGTCGTCAACAAGGATGGCCTGAAAGTCATCACTCAAGTAATCGCGTACAGTCCGTTCTACCACCCCTGGTTCCTCGTGGACCAGGGAAGGGCCTTTTGCGGTTTCAAGGCGTTCCCTGACCTTGGACCAGAGCTGGGTCAGATATTCGATGTCCGCAGAGATGGCCTCTTCAGTTTTGCCCGCCCCAGCAGTACGTACGATAAAACCCTGACTGTTGGAGGTACGCAGCTTAAACACAAGTTCCTTTAATCGAAGACGCTCTTTATCAGTCGCGATTTTTCTAGAAACACCCACATGGCCAACTGTTGGCATGAATACGAGAAATCTGCCCGGTAAAGCTATATGTGAAGTAATGCGGGCACCTTTCCGGCCAATGGGCTCCTTAGATACCTGGACTAAGATTTCCTGGCCTTGTTTCAGTAATTGATCAATCGGCACTTGTTGGCCGTTAGCGGCGCGACTATTGCGTTTCGACCCATTAGCGGAAAAATGTAGTGGCCTAGAATTTCGGCTCTCGGTGGAAGCGCTTTTCCTACGGGCGGTCCTTACGGGACCCTTTGCCTTATTGGACTTTCCGACCTTGAGTCTCTGGGGAAGAATGGACAGCCCCGCAGAGGTTTTACTTGGCCTTGGCTTGAGCTCACTTGGAGTCCGAATTGATCCTAGTGATACTGGCAGCAGTCCGCCTTTTTCTGTTGACTTAGGGATGCTGGGAAAGCCTTCTAGATCAGAATCGATTTCTTCGCCCCGATGTTGAAAATCCTTTGACTTTGCCCCCCCACGCGCTGCCTTTTTTGTGTGGGCACTAGGGACCCGTCCCTTCTTTCGATCGTCTTCGAAAATCTCCGAATCTTCCTGGGCGTCAGTCAGGAAATCTCCAACATAGAGAAACGCATGACGTTCCAGGCCTATGTCAACGAAGGCGGCCTGCATGCCTGGCAATACTTTTGTGACCTTTCCTTTGTAGATATTTCCGAGAATTCCTTTGTTTTTAGTTCTTTCAATGAACAGCTCAGTGACCACGTTGTTATCTAAAATCGCAACTTTGGTCTCGAGACTAGTTGAGCTGACTATGAGCTCTTTGGACATATGTCCTCCTTCACGTCGGGAAAGGAGGGAACTCTGTATGTGACGGGAGAGAATTGGCTATTAGCCGTAGTTTATCTTGAGGCCGACTAGGATTAAACAGGGGCGATTATATATAATCGTAACCCCCGCCCTCGTAGCACTTTGTATACTTCCGCTTGCGCCCTGAGCAGCACGACAACTGAACAGGCGGGCTAAGCCTCATCAAACCGAAAAAACTCTCTTTGGTCACCATCCGTGGACATTGCTTTCTGTCTGGACGGTTGCTGACTGCCGTCACGGCAGGTTCTCCGCTTTCCAATGGGAAAAGAGCGAAAACTTCCAGTGATCACTCTTTTCTAAAAATTTATGGCGCCAGTATAACGCCAGGCAAGTCAAAATACAAGTGAAAGTAATTCACAAGTCTTTTCCGTACAATAGTTTACAAGCTTGGGTGAGAAATGTTTTCTCCCGAGAAGTCTTTGATGGAATCTAGAATCTAAATCTGGGGATAGAGGAAGCGACGTCGGTAGACACTTATAACAAGTGCTAATGCGATCAAAAAAGTGATAGTTGAAGAGCCGCCATAACTTAGTAGTGGTAACGGAATTCCAATCAGAGGAACGAGTCCCAAAGCCATGCCGATATTGATCACGACGTGAAAAGCAAGAAGGCTAGCTACGCCGGATACGAGCATCATCCCAACGCGATCCGGAGCCTTTTCCCCTACCCAGAGGATCCGAAGTACAAGCATAAGGTAAAGACTCAGTATCACTGTTCCTCCAATCAGTCCCCACTCTTCTGTCAAGAGCGAATAAATAAGATCAGAATGAATCTCAGGAACGAATCCGAGTTGGCTTTGCAGGCCTTGACCTAGCCCTTTTCCATGTAGCCCGGAGGACCCGATTGCTATCAGGGATTGGCTGGCCTGATAACCGATGCCTTGTGGATCCATTGATGTATCCAGCGTGGCCAGGATTCGTTGTTGTTGGTAGTCCTTTAAAGCAAACCAGGCAACTGGGGCGCCAAGTATTGCTATGGCGGTGAAGACAAAAAGGCATCGGAGTCGAAAGCCAATCACGGCTATAATTCCGAATAGGATGGGTAAATAGGTAATGGCTGTCCCTAGGTCGCCCTGCAATACGACCAGTACAAATGGAACCAGTGTAGTTAGTGCTAGTGGCATGATATGTCTAAGGTCCAGTTTCTGATCTCCGAAGTCTGCAAGCTGGCGAGTAAGTGCCAGGATTACCGCAATTTTGGCAAATTCTGAAGGTTGCCCTCCGAACCCCCCTATCCCTACCCAGCTTCGACTGCCGCTTATTTCCTTGCCAAACAAGAGCACTGCAACAAGTATGATATTGGTCACCCAGTACAATAGATGCGCCTTTTCTGTTAACCATCGATAGTCGCTGAGGGCAAAAAAAGGGAAAGCCACCGCTCCAATCGCCAGCCAGGCAAACTGTCTCGAGAAAAACGATGGATTGGCTCCATGTAGTGTGGCGCTATAAATGCCGGCCAGGCCGATCAGCGCCAAAATTGTAGTCAAGGCAAGAAGCTGCGAGTCAAACTGGGTCAACCTGGCAAGTCTGATCCACTGCTTATGCTGGTCTTTGGAATATTGTATTATTGACCTCCTTCTCTATTGACCAGCCGCAAGCTGCCGTGATCCCGGTGCCTTGAGGAATTTTTGCGTGTAAGCCTGAAAAATCGTTCGGGCAACGGGGGCGGCAACCCGTCCTCCGTCTCCGCCTCTCTCAATGATTACGGCAACCACAATTCGAGGATCGTCCATTGGCGCGAATCCTGCGAACCAAGCGTTTGGTTTGAACCTAGCAGCCTGTCCTGAGGGAAGTTTATCGAGAGTCTCCCTGCTGATAGTTTGAACAGTTCCTGTTTTTCCGGCTACCTCCATCCCATCAATATGCGCTGCTCGGCCAGTCCCTGAATCGTTCACGGAAAGCCACAGACCATCTCTAATAGGTTTCAGATGTTCCCGAGGGAAAGATTGGACATCGTGCGCATTTCGGTCCATACGTATATGCGGCCGGACAAGTTGCCCTCGGGAGATAGCAGTCAATACGAGAGCTACTTGCAAGGGGGTCACTAGTACGGGGCCCTGGCCAATAGATACTGAAATTGTCTCCCCAGCGAACCAGGGCATACCTGTTGTTTTTTTCTTCCATTCGCGGGAGGGCACGATTCCTGGGACTTCACCAGGCAGATCAACGCCAGTGGTCTCACCTAAACCGATTTTGCGGGAGAAGGCTGCTATCTTGTCTATGCCAAGGCGCCTGCCTAACTCATAAAAATAGATGTTGCAAGAATATTGCAAAGCTCTTCTAAGATCTAACCGGCCGTGTCCCGATTTGGAGCTACATCGGAAGCGACGTCCAAAAAATTCTTTTGATCCGGAACACAGAACCTTCTCCTTAGGATCAAGGACACCTTCCTCTAAACCGGCCAGGGCCATAACTATTTTGAAAATCGATCCGGGTGAGAAAGTATTTTGTACGACACGGTTTTGGAGAGGTTTATCCGAATTGGAGGTTAAATTTTCCCATTTAGAGAGAGAAATTCTGGTGGAGAAATCGTTAGGATCGAAGGTCGGATGACTAGCAATAGCGAGTATTTCTCCATTACGGGGATCCATTGCGATAGCGCCGCCGACCTGCCCTTCTAGGGCCCTCTCAGTTGCTTTCTGAAGATCCAGGTCAATGGTCAACCGAATAGGTTGCCCTGATTGGGCGGGTACTGGTGGTAGAAGTGCAACCGTTCGGCCACGGCTATCTACTCGTAACTTTTGAATGCCGTTCCTTCCAGACAAATCGGCGTCGTAAATCCGCTCAATACCGGACTTCCCGACGAGATCTCCTGCTCGTCGTTCCCGAAAGATATCAAGTGACAGCTCAGAAGCAGAAATTTCCCCCATGTATCCAAACAAATGAGCCGCTAGGTTTCCATATACGTATGAGCGCCGAGGCCTCTCCAAAATCTCCAGTTCAGGGTGGTCGGAAGACCGTGCCAGCAGGTAGCTCATCTGAGCTAGAGAAAGATTCTGTTTCAGTACCACCGGTTGATACCGTCCATAAGACCTCCCGGCGTCGAGGCGCTCGTAGAACTTTTCCGCCGAGAAAGTAATGGCGTCCTTAAGATAGGCCTGGGTCTCTTTGGGGTCTATTACTTGATCTGGGAAGAGTAACAGGTCGAATCCGAAGGTGTTTTCAACCAGTATAGTTCCCTCCCTATCGTAGATCTCTCCGCGTGGAGCTATCAGTGAGACACTGCGGATCTGATTCCGGTTGGCCAACGAAACAAAATGATCGTAGCGGACTATAGAGAGATACCAAAGACGGCAAAAGAGGACTAAGATGAGGACTGAGAAGAGCCAGCCTAACCAGCCGATCCGTCGAATATACTCACGATTGTCCTGCAGAAAAGCCATTGGTAATCACTGAAGTCTTGTTTTAATTGCAGCTCCGAAAAAGTGTTTATTCGATCTGACTGAAGTCCTTTTCTGGGGATTTGATCTTATCCAAAAAGTAGAGCAACGGCCCACCTAAAAGGGCCGTCATGGCCGCCCGGCTGACAACAGAATTTGCCAATGCACTGGGAGGATCGGAAGTGAGCAGGGTCATCAATAGAAGAATAATAAATCCGTCGATTATTGATAAAAACAATAAAAGCAAACTCTTGCTCCAAAAGTCGCTAAGTACTAGTTTTCGGATCAGAAGAAATGCCACGAGAGCCACCGCTGTCTTGCTGAACCCGTTCAAGCCTAACAGCGGTTGTAGCCCAGTGATATCCTGCGTCAGGCCGAAGAGACAGCCGATCACCGTGGATTCAGCGGGGCCGAGATAACGGCTCGCATAAACGACGAAAACGAGCGCCAGGTCGACGTAAAAACCTGCCTTGAAAAGTGCTGAGCTCAGTGTTTGCAGCAGCATAATGCCGGCCACTAGCACGAGGATTTCCCGCTTCCGCAAGGACCGGCTCATGGTGTCTTTCCCGAGGCGGTGATTTCCTTCCCATTCTGTCGATCCTTTAAGTCATTGAGGGGCCGCGCCCTCAGGATCAACGTTTCTTCGATGCGATTAAAATCAACAGTAGGATCGACCCTGATTTTCTGGTGGATTTCATTGCCGTGCTTCACCGACGCTACTCGCCCTATTGGAAGACCTTTCGGATAAATACCATCCATCCCAGACGTCAGCACCGTATCACCCGCCGCCACTTCTACCGAATGAGGGATGTAATGCAGTCGCAACGAACCGTCCACGTCACCACGAATGACTCCAAGATTCCTAGAACCACCCAAGACAGCCCCGACTGCCGCCTGTGGGTTGATGATTGGTTCGACCCTAGATGTCCATAAGCCGGATGTCTGGATCCGTCCAACCACACCTTCGGGTACAATGACCGCTGAATTTTCCCTGATCCCTTGATTACGACCTGCATTAACTACCATAACACTTCCCAAAAAAGGTGGTCCTCTCTGTATCACAGAGGCTGTAGTCGTATCAAAGTCACTAATTGATGCGAGCCGATCAAAATTTTTGATGCGCTTAGCGGCTTCAGTAAGAGAGAGCAAACGCTTGATCTCCAGCAAGAGCCTTCGATTCTCAAGCCTCAAGGACTGATTGCTAGTTTCCGTATCTACCAAATCAATATAACGTCGAAAGAAGTCGACAGCATTGCTGCGCAGAAAATTAAGCATGTTGGCTGCCGGCGCTTCAATTGCTAGGCTGGCGCTGGCCAGACTCTTACCCCGCCCATTTTGAACCTGAAAGGAAAGCAGCAATAAATTGGCAACCAGAAGGAGGGTAAGGCAGAGGAGCGGTCGGTTGTTGAGAGGAGCGATCATTCCAGGCTTATTTGTCTAAGAAGCGCAATCTCGTCGAGCATCTTCCCGGTACCCAGTACTACTGACTGCAAGGGGTCTTCAGCTAAAAACACAGGCAACCCGGTTTCCTGCTTGATGAGTTGATCAAGGTTCTTGAGGAGTGCTCCTCCCCCAGTCAGGACAATCCCCTGGTCGACGATATCTGCAGACAGCTCTGGAGGAGTTCGTTCGAGGGCCACTCTTACAGCATTGACAACCGTGGCCATACAGTCGGAAA
>Ga0114996_10003862_pt1 | contig 18309 bp, 15 predicted proteins | sample ArcticOcean_MG_C_4_FD_87039 | JGI IMG/M metagenome (GOLD analysis project Ga0114996, IMG submission 87039) | Marine microbial communities from western Arctic Ocean - ArcticOcean_MG_CB4_134 | ecosystem: Environmental > Aquatic > Marine > Oceanic | place: Arctic Ocean: Canada Basin | collected...
ATCTGTGCGAGTACGTTGTTCTTTCGGCCCGACTGGCCCCGGCGGATCGGATGGGTGTGGATGCTCCCGCCTCGAACGGATCGTCGACAAAGGACAGCGACAACGGATTCCAGTGGGTTCGCGTCAATGGGTTTCGGGCGGCGCGCGGTACTCATGGTGATGACCGTCTATTTCGTCATCCAACTGACTCTTCCCTTTTCTCAATATTTCTATCCCGGCAACGTCCTCTGGAGGCATGAGCCCGCCTACTTCATCTGGCACATGAAGCTTGCCACAAGCGCGACCGAAACGCACATCGTCGCAAAGGACCCTAGTACAGGCGAAGAGTACGATGTTGATCCGAGAATCCACCTCAATGCGAAACAGATCCGGAAGTTTCGCACCAACCCCGACATGCTCCTCCAGTATGCGCACTTTCTGGCACGGCAGGCACAGGATAACGGCATCCCAAACCTTGAGGTTCGGGCTCAAGTCCGGAGTTCTCTCAACCGCCGCCCACCGCGTATGTTCGTCTATCCGGACGTGAACCTAGCAGAGGTGGAACGTTCAATGTCTCCGGTCGCGTTCCTCTATCCGTTGGAGACGGCCCCCTTGGCCGAGAAGCCATTGCGAAAGGCAGCCGAACTAAGTGAGACGGAGAACACGGATACGGCCGACCCGTAGGCGAAGTCGGCGGGTAGGTCAAGCACCCTAAGCTAGCGGCGAACAGACTGTGTTCTGAATCGCGATATCGCCGCTTTCGCGGTCGTAGTCGAACAGCATGAGATCGGCGAGATCTCCGGGCTCGAAGAAACCTTGACGCTTCGCCATATGTGTGTGACGGGCCGCATTCATCGTACCCATACGTAGCGCGTCGTAGAGCGAGATCCCCGCGAAGCGAATCAGCTTTTCGAGTCCGCGATCCATCGTGAGAGCTGAACCCGCAAGGCGGCGGCTGGATGTGAGCTCGACGCGCATCTCCGGAGTCAACTCAACCTCCAGATGACCGATGCGATAGATCCCCGGTGGACAGTTCGCGGGAGCGACGGCATCCGTGACAAGAATACACTGTTCGAGCCCCTTGGCGCGGACGGCGATCTTAACGAAGTTTCCGTCGAGGTGAATGCCGTCGACGATCAGCCCGGCGCAAAGCTCATCGGATGCCATCTGGTCGAGGATATAGTTTGGGAAACGCGCGAGGACTTGGTGCGAGCCGTTCCCCAAATGGGTACTCATCGTCGCGCCGGCCTGAATCGCGTCCGCGATATCAGCGGTCGTGGCATTGGTGTGTCCGAGCGCGACAACAACGCCTCCCTGCCCGACAATATGCTCGATGACCTTGATCGCCCCTTCCTGCTCGGGCGCAAGCGTCAGGATGCCGATATTGCCCTCGGCGGCGTCTTGAAACTGATTCCATTCGTCGATGGTGGCCGCTCGTACATGCTCCACCGGGTGAGCGCCGCGCGGACCATCGATCGGCGAGATCCAAGGGCCCTCAACATGGAAGCGAGCCATGGAGTTGCCGTTGGGAAGTTCACGCTTTGCCCGCGCAAGATTCGCGAGCGAGCCGCTGATATTCTCGTTCGACCCGGTGATGAGAGTCGGGAAGAAGCGCGTCACCCCGGTACCACGCATGACCTCGATCGATCGAGCGATCTCGTCGTGGGGGGTGTCGGGTGAATTGTAATCGACGCCGGCGAACCCGTTCACCTGAATGTCGATCATCCCGGGCGCGATGTAGGGGCCCTCGCCAGGGTGGCCCGTCTCTTCCACTGTGCGAATAAGGCCCCCTTCCTCCTGGATATGAAGAAGCTCGCCGGTTTGGGGGGATCGTCCGCTGTAGGTCATGGTACGCTTGCCGTTCCGATTGATTAGTTTGGCATAGTTCCATGACCATCGACATCGAAGGTAAACAAGTTGGGATCGATACGCGCGGCGTTGGCACCCCGCTGATTCTGATTCACGGTTTTCCGCTGAATCGCCGAATGTTTGCACCTCAATTGGAAGGACTGTCGGCGGCAGCCCGCGCCATCACGTTCGATGTCGCGGGCGTGGGCGAATCCGAGGCCGGGTCGGTTTCGATGGACGATATCGCGGATCTCACGGCAGCCATCTTGACCCAACAAGGCATCGACAAGGCCGTCGTCGGCGGAGTATCGATGGGCGGATACGCTTCGTTCGCATTCGCACGCCGCCACCCGCAACGACTGCTCGGCTTGATTCTTGCGGATACGCGCGCCGCTCCCGACTCGGACACAACCAAAGAAGCTCGCCGAAAGATGGCGCGGCTTGTCGAAGATGAGGGTGTGATCCCGGCAGCCGCGCGAATGGTCCCCGGGTGGTTTGGGCCGAGTTCGCTCCAAGGACGGCCCGAAGTAGTTCAGCAGGCGCGTGCTCTGGTCGAGGCTGCTCCGGCGGAGACAATCGTCCGTATGCTCCAAGCCCTCGCCGACCGGCCCGATGCGAGACCGGGGCTTTCAGAGATCAAAGTACCCACCCTCGTCATCTCCGGTGAAGAGGACCCGATGATCCCACCCGCCGAGATGGCTCAGTGGGCGGCGTTGATTCCCAATTCCCGTCACGTAGTGATCCCCGCAACAGGTCACCTCCCGAACCTTGAAGACCCACCTGCCTTCAACCGTGCCGTCGCGGACTTTCTCGCCGGAACCGCATAACTCTCGCCGGGTATAATCGGTGCAACGCTCATTGCGTTACTTGCCCGGTTTCTCGGGCGGATCGGTCAGGAACACATTGAAAACGTCTTGGTTGTTAGCTGTCGCAGTCGGTATGGTTCTAGGCCTCGGCTGTAGTTCCACCGCCGATCCCGAGCCCTTCGATGTCGAGAACCGCATACCTTGGACGACATCCAACATCAAAGGCACCCCCGAACCGCCCAGCCCGTACCGGCCGGAAGTCGCATTCCCCAACGTCAAGTTCTACGAGCCCATCACGATGGCCACCGTCCCTGGTGCGAAACACCTCGTTGTGGGCGAGCGGTACGGCAAAGTGTTCTCGTTCACACCGGAGCGGGACGCCGACGACAAGACCCTGATCATCGACCTGAAGCGTGTCCTCTACGCCATCACGTTCCATCCGAAGTTCGCGGACAATGGCTACGTCTACGCAGTGACCGTGCCTGAGATGGGGACGGACTTACCGAAGGGCAGTAAGCTTCTGCGATTCAAAGCGGAACGCGAGGCGCCGTACACCATCGATCCCGCTTCCGAAAAGGTGTTGCTTGAATGGCCTTCGGGCGGGCACAACGGCGGCTGCATTCGTTTCGGACCCGACGGCTATTTGTACCTTGTGACGGGAGACGCCAGCGGTATCGCCGACGAGCGCATCACCGGGCAAGACCTCACGGATCTCGCCGCCTCCGTCCTGCGCATCGACGTCGATCGCACAAGCGGTGGACGGCCCTATGCGATCCCGACCGACAATCCCTTTGTGCGAACGCCGAACGCGCGGCCGGAGATATGGGCCTACGGCCTACGGCAGCTTTGGAAGTTCAGCTTCGACCGCAAGTCGGGACAACTGTGGGGCGGCGAAATCGGCCAAGACCTTTGGGAGATGATTTACATCATCGAGAAGGGCGGCAACTACGGATGGAGTGTCCGCGAAGGGCGTCATCCGTTTCGGCCCGAACGGCCCAAAGGGCCAACCGACTTTGTCGACCCAATCGTTGATCACAGCCATACCGATTTCCGTTCGATCACCGGCGGCTACTTCTATTACGGCGACCGCCTGCCGGAATTGAACGGTGCCTACATCTACGGCGATTACGACACGGGCCGCCTATGGATGCTGCGGTACGACGGCGAGCAAGTGACCGAACACAAGGAACTGATGGATACGCAGTTCCGAATCATCGAATTCGCGCAGACGGATGACGGTGAGGTCTACTTCGCGGACTTCGTGAGCGGCAATATCTATCGTCCCGTGCCCGCGCCTCCGCCTGACGCGGAAGCGCCTCGCTTCCCGACGCGGCTGAGCGAGACGGGCCTATTCACATCAACCGAGAACATGACGCCGGCGGCGGGTCTGATTCCGTACGACGTGAACTCACCGCTTTGGTCCGACGGCGCACTCAAGGAACGTTATCTTGCTCTGCCGGGCGATTCGAAGATCAAGTACAACACGCTCACCTATCCGCAGCCCGCGCCGGGCGCCCCCCCAGGCTGGCAGTTCCCCGACGGCGCGGTGGCGGTCAAGACGTTTGCGCTTGAGATGGAAGTCGGCAACGCAGATAGCGTGCGGCGGCTCGAGACGCGATTGCTGGTGCACGAACAGATTCCCGGCACGGACGAATACGGCGAGGAGCTCTGGCACGGCTACACCTATGTTTGGAACGATGAACAGACCGACGCGTTTTTGGCGGAAGCCAAGGGCCTCAATCGCGACTATGTGATCAAAGACGCCTCAGCGCCGGGCGGCGAGCGGACGCAGACGTGGCGATACCCAAGTCGCGCCGAATGCACGCTGTGCCACACCATGCCCGCCAAGTACGTCCTTGGAATCAACACGCGGCAACTGAACCGCGACCATGACTACGACGGTGTCGTTGCCAACCAGCTTGCCACCTTTGATCACCTCGGTCTGTTTGAAGAGCCGCTACCCGCAAAGCCCACGGATCTGCCACGCATCCATGATCCGTCGGATACAAGCGTCTCGCTTGACCTGCGGGCCCGCTCATACGCGGACGCGAACTGTGCGCACTGCCATCGGAAGTGGGGTGGCGGCAACGCCGAGTTCCAGTTGGTGCCCGATCTCCCATTGGACGAGTTGGGCATCGTCAACGTAGCTTTGCAGCACGGCGACTTCGAGTTGGACGATCCACACGTCCTCACACCCGGCGCACCTGACCGGTCGATGATGCTGCACCGCATGGAAATCCTCGGGCTCGGGCGCATGCCGCACATCGCATCCAGCATGGTGGACCAAGATGGCGTAGCGCTGATCCGGGAATGGATCACGCAGCTTCCGTCCAACTAGCGGGAAAGGGCAGCGACCGTAGGTGCTGGATATCGTCGGTAGGATGCTGACGTGGCGGTTTTTCCATCGCCCGATCTTTGTTGTGGGCGTAGCCCGGTCCGGTACCACGGCCCTGATGGGCGGACTCTACACGCACCCGCACGTCATCGGGGCGCGGCGCGAGTATCCGTTTAGTCGACATCTGAGCCATATTCCTCTGACCTTCCACCTCGGTAAACATCTCGAATGGCACCAAGGGAGCTTGGCCGTATCCGAATCATACTTAGACCACCAGTGCCGCCGGATGGCGTTCGAGGTGGCGCTGGGCCGCCACTATGGTGTCAAGACGCTGCTTCGTCGCGCGGCACGAGGCGACTGGCGTGTCCTCTGGAAGCGGGCATGGTGTGCGAAGACATACCTTGATGCCGACGAGTATCGCGGCGTGAAGCAGCTCTACCCGAATGCCAGATTGATCTACATCATCCGCAATGGGTGTGATGTTGTCCGCTCGCGATCGAAGTTTGCCTCGTTCGCCGACGACAGCTTTGCGTCCCATTGCCAAGCATGGGCTGAGAGCGTTGTTCAGTACCGATTCGTGCGGGACGCGGATCGAGCTATTCAGGTCAGGCAAGAGGACCTGGTTTCCGATCCCGAAGCGCTATTCGACAAGGTTCTCGATGTAGCTGGCCTGACCCGTCACCCAGCACCCGCGCGCTCCGCACGCGGCACGCTCCACCACCCGTTGAGCGAACCGGGGGCACTCCAAGTCAACGTTCAAGAAGCGCTGGCGTCCCGGCCGCCGGCTCACGCCGACTGGACTGCCGAGCAACGCTCGATCTTCCGGGACATTTGCGGTGATGCAATGGGCGAAGCAGGCTATGAGATGCCGTTCTAGAGTTGATACGAGAGTGCGACGATCGCTTTGTGCCGGGTTACACTCGACAGTAGCCACGAAACTCGAATCACGATGAAAATCACCCAAGTCGAACCCATCCCTATCAATGTTCCCCTCAAGCAGGGGCTCACGACCAAGACCGCTCATGGTGAGCACATCGACTCGCCGTATGTTCTGCTCCGGCTCCACACCGACGAAGGGCTCGTCGGGCTCGGCGAGGCAACCGTCGCACCGCGTTGGAGCGGCGAAACCAGCGCTAGCTGCATCGAGGCGCTCAACGCTCTCCTGTCACCCGTTCTTGTCGGCGAGGACCCCACACGGGTCTCGTTCCTACGGCAACGAATGGATCGCGCACTCAAGCACAACCCCTTCACAAAGGCCGCTGTCGAGATGGCACTCTGGGACCTTGCGGGCAAGGCTGCCGGCGTCCCTGTCTATCAATTACTCGGCGGGAGGCTTCGCGACGAAGTGCCCATCAAGATGGTCGTCGGCGCTTTCGACATCGACAAAGCGCGCTCACTCGCCGAGCGATTTCTCGATTGGGGTGTGCGCTGCCTCAAGGTGAAGGTGGGTCTCGATCCCGCCGGCGATTTGGCTCGCGTGAAGGCTGTCCGCGAAGTGGCCGGACCCGATATTCCGATCGGCATCGACGCGAATTGCGGTTGGAATGCCGCCCAAGCCCGCCGCATGCTGGCCCGGCTTGAGGACGTCGGTATTCTCTTCGCTGAACAGCCTGTCGGGACCGACGACCCCGCCGCCATGGCTGACGTCCGCCGTTCGACGACGATTCCTGTCATGGCCGATGAAAGCATTTTCACTCTGAATGATGCCTTCCACCTCACGCATAATCATGCCGCGGATATCCTGAGTGTTTACCCTGGAAAGCACGCCGGAATTCAAGCAACACTTGAGATTGGGCACGTTGCCCGTGCTGCCGGCATCGTCTGTGCGATGGGCAGTAATCTTGAGCTCGGTATTGGTACCGCCGCGATGCTTCATCTGGCCGTTGCCGAGCCGTCGCTCGATAGTGAGACATACCCCGCCGACTTGATCGGCCCGCTCTATCACGACGCCGACATGATCACGGAACCGCTTCAGCTCGGTCCCGAAACCGCGAAACCACCCACAGAGCCCGGCCTCGGCGTCGAGCTCGACGAAGATCAACTAGCCCGCTACCGCACCGACAAGTGAAGACCCGCCGCGGCGGCCCTGGTACCCTGAATCCAGCAAGGGGCTCCGGCAATTGAGCCACGAAAGTATGTACCGCTTTCATCGCCGCCAACGTCATAACAGCAACCGTCGGCCGAACCAGCAACCCGTGTCGTTGCGACACTACACTCCCGCGATCCCAGCAATCGTGCTCTTGCTCACGATCTGTGCCCCCCTGCCCGCGCAGATCACAGGACCACAATACCCCGGGCGTTTGCCCGTGCCTGATGGTTGCGGCGGGCGCGTTCCCACCACCCGTGCCCCAACCCCTTATCCATACCCTGGTACCGGCACAACAACCACCAAGACAGCACCTGCGCCCGATCTTCCCGACTATGCCGGCCCGCAGATCCACTACGGGAAGGTAGACAAGATCGAAGAGAAGAAACTCGTTGTCGTTACCGGCGACAAGCGTTTCGTCACATTCGATCTCTTCAAGGAAACGGAGGTCTGGCGCGAAGACGAACAGATCAAGCGGGAGGACTTGAAGGTAGGGGACACGGTCCGTGTTGAGGCCGACCGGTCTGAGCGCGGGTTCTTCACGGCTACCCGCATTTACATCGACAAACCCGCTGAGAACGAGGTCGTGGAACCGCCCCCCGCCGAAGAGGAAACGACCAAATCATCGCCCGAAGCCGGGGAGCGACCGACGCTCCGGACAGGTACGGATACGTGGGACTACTCCAAGCCACCGGCCGCCGAGCATATCCCGGTCGACGAGAGTGACCCCGGTCCGCCCACTCTGCGACGCAAGTCCGCCGAGGAATCGGCTCGCATCCAGAAAGAGCGCGCCGAGATGATTTCGGTTCCGCCGCCACAGCCCGCTGTACTCCCCGCCGTGGGCGGCGAAGACGTCGAGACATTTGAGGTAAGAACCGGACCGCCGCCGCCCAATCCCATCATCGAGAAAGCGCGCGCCCAAGCTGAAGCCTTTACTTCCAGTCTCCCGAACTTCATTTGCCGCCAGATGGTCACGCGGTATCAGAGCAGCGAGAAACCGGCCAACTGGGTGGCGATTGATCTCGTCGAGGCCGAGGTCGCATTCGAAGACGGAATCGAATCCTATCAATCCATCAAAGTCAACGGGAAGCTACTCAAGAAGCAGGAGATGAGCGAGCTTGCCGGCGGCTCGTGGAGCAAGGGAGAGTTCGGGACTGTTCTCAGCAATATCTTCGAGCGTTGGTCGCTCACTGAGTTCAAGTACCGCAAGGCTGAAACCTTGAACCGCATCAAGACCAAGGCTTTTTGGTTCCACGTCGAGCAATCCCGCTCCAACTGGGAAGCCCAGATGGCGGCGGTCTCGTACCTGCCCGAGTACCGCGGCTCCATCTGGATCGACGAAGAGACCGCGCGTGTAGTCCGCATCGAGATGGAGGCCCTGAACCTTCCGATCAGCTTCCCTGTCGACACGCTTGAGATGAATATTGACTACGACATGGTACGCATTGGCGGCCAGGAATACCTTCTGCCCGTGCACTCAGCGAACTTGGCGTGTCTACGCGGCGACCTTACGTGCACCTGGAATAAGATCGACTTCCGCAACTACCGCCGCTTCTCCGCTGAATCGACGCTCTTCCAGACCGAGTCGGAGATTAGCTTCGACGACAAGGAAGCTCCGCCGGCAGAACCTGAGTCCGAGCCGGACACGAAATAGCCCCCGCGCTAACGAACGCGTATGTAACCGCCGTCGTGGAGGCACCCGAGTCAAACCACACTCTTAGCCGCGTATAATTGGTGCCGACAATGCCCATTACGCGCCGCTCGTTCCTATCCGCCTCGCTGACCGGTTTCGCCGCGTGCTCGGAGCAACGCGAACCCAGTCCCGCGCCCGCCGCCGCCCCGCTTCGGGTCATCACGAAGGGGCCGAAGCACCATTGGTTCAGCTACTACGACAAGCTACAGTTCGATCCGACCAACCGCTATGTCCTTTGTATGGAGGTGGACTTCGAACACCGCACGCCGACCATCAACGACACCATCCGCATTGGCATGGTCGACCTCGAAGACAACGACCGCTGGATCGACCTCGACCAGAGCAACGCGTGGGGTTGGCAGCAGGGTTGCATGCTGCAGTGGCTCCCCGGCTCGGCGTCCGAGGTTATCTTCAACGACCGGGAGGACGGCGCCTACGTCAGTCGCATCCTCGATGTGAAGTCCGGGAAACAACGCACCATCCCACACCCCATCTACTCCGTTAGCCCCGACGGCAAGAGTGCCGTCACGCCCGACTTCCGACGCATCCAGGACGTGCGTCCCGGCTACGGATACGTCGGCGCGCCTGATCCGCATTCCGACGACCTGGCACCCGAGCAGTCAGGCATATTCCACATCGACCTAGAGACCGGCGAATCGAGGCTGATCCTTTCGCTCGCCCAGATCAGCCAGACGGGCGAGATACCGAACCCCGAGCCCGGCATCAAACACTACTTCAACCATCTCTTGTTCTCGCCCGACGGCTCCCGCTTCATCGCCCTGCACCGCTGGCGTTATCCCAAAGGAAACCGCCTTACGCGCATGATCACGGCCAATCCCGACGGCTCCGACGTTCGCATCGTCGACGGCAACGGCTACCACTCTCACTTCATCTGGCGTGACCCGACACACATCCTCGGCCGGTCGAACCAGCCCAGCCACGGCCGCGCCTTCTACCTGTTCGAGGATGGGACGGACAAGGTCGAGGCCGTCGGCCCTGACATCATGCAGCAGGACGGCCATTGCACCTATCTGCCCGGCCACAACAACGAGTGGATACTCAACGACACCTACCCCGACGACCAGCGTCTACAGCACCCCTACCTCTACCATGTGCCGTCGGCGCGGAAGCTCGATCTAGCCGCCATCCACTCACCCGAACAATACACCGGCGAATGGCGCTGCGACACCCACCCGCGCCACAGCCGCGACGGCAAGCTTGTCTGCTTCGACTCCCCTCATCGAGACCAAGGCCGCCAGCTTCATCTGGTCGACGTCAGCCAGATCGTATCCTGAATCACTGGCGCTTCCTGCAAGCGCCATCAGGCCAACCCTGATGGCGGCTATAGGATGCGGCCTTAGGGAGTAGTACGGCGTTCGTCGGATTGTCGTCCGATCCCGTTGCCTGAGAGACTGTAAGTGAGTGTGTCCCGCGACGCAAAGGATTCCTGCAACCTATGAAGCTCACAACATTCAAGGCCTCACATCTCCGCTATCTGGCTATGGCCATCGTGTTGTGCCTAGCCTTTTCCGGCGCGGTCGATCAGCTAAGCGCTGCAACGAAGATGGGCAAGCCGGCCAAGGTCACCTGGAGTCCGAGTCGACTCACGGAAGCAGATTTCACTGACGGTGTCGCGGTGCTCTCATTTACCAGCAGTCAAGATGTCGAGGAAGTGAGTATCGGGGCTACCCCGTCGCTCACGCCCTATCTCACCGTTGAGCCGGCCGGCATCGTCGGCGTGGTTGCCGGTACCGCCTACGAGGTCATCGTGACACTCGACGACCTCGATGAGCCCGTGGGGCACACGCTGGGAGGCACGATCAAGGTGAGAGAGGGCAACAGGACCCTCGCGAAGCCTTGCTCGGTGAGTATCAAATCCGAAACCGAAGAGGAAGACGACGAGGGTGATGGCGAAGAAGAGCCAGAGGGTGAAGAAGAGGGCGAAGACCCAGAAGATGAAGAAGAAGAGGTCAACACGCTCACATGGGTCCCGGAAGTGATAGACGAAACGCTCTTCGCCGAGGGCGAGGAAGCGAGTATTCTCTTCACCAGCACGAAAGACCTCGACAAGGTCTGCTTGTGGGTGACACCCTCCGCTCAGCAGTATCTTTCGGTCGAGCCGACGATGATCTCACCCGTCTTGGGAGATGGCACCGAGTATGAACTTCTCTTGACACTCTCCGGTCCGCTGGCCGAGATTCCCAAAGAGGAGTTGGGTGGGACGCTGCACGTCCGCCAATGTGATGAAAGTGGAAAGATGCGCCGTACCTACGATCCCCCCATCGGTATTCAGATCACGCCGGGAGACGCCGAAGAAACACCGGAGGCGGACCCTGAAGTCGTTGTGAGTAGTGCGAACTTTGAAGTCGGTCCTGTATCGCCGAACGAGATCGTAACGGTCTTTGGCGACGGTCTCGGTCCGGATTCAAAGGCTCTCGGCGCGAAGGGCCTCACCGTCGAGACGCTCGTCAACAATACCCAAGTGCTTTTTGATGGAATGGCAGGACCCGTGCTATTCACGCAGTCAGGACAGGTGAACGCCATTGTCCCATCGAGCGTTGCCGGGCAGAAAGACGTCACGATGCGCGTGATCTACCAAGGAAAGGTTTCCGCACCGTACGCCCTTGCGATCGCGGATACGTCGCCAGCCATCTACTCTCTCGATGGCTCCGGCTCCGGGCCAGGCGCGATCCTGAACAGCGATCTCACTGTGAACTCCCGCAGCAATCGCGCCGCGCGTGGTTCGTGGGTCGCGCTTTACGGGACGGGCGGTGGACTCGTGGACGACGCCCCCGAGGACGGGTCGATTCTGACCGAATCCATTCCGTTGGACTTGCCGGTAGAGCTAACGATCAACGGCGTCAGCGCGCAAGTCCTATGGGCAGGCTACCCGGCCGGCAGCGTGCTGGGCCTCGTTCAGGTAAACGTGATGCTACCGGAAGATCCCCGGATTGTTTTCGGCGACTGGCCGGTCGTCTTGCAGATCGGCGACAACGAAAGCACAGACGCGATTACCGTGGCGATTGAGTAAGCCGTCCCCACAACCGGAGTGGCCAACCCAGCATCATCAGCTCAAACCATCCGGGACCAGATCAGTGCCGTCAATCCGTATACCAAGCCGAACACTAGGATCACGCTGCCGATAGCGCGGTCCTCGTTCATTACGAACCACAAATAGAGCCCCGTCGCTCCTAGCAGCAATAGCCCGATCGAGCCTAGCAACGACAACGCGCCCCAAGCGCTTGCGGGTAGGAAGTCGTGGTGGAATCCGTGATTGACGTGTAGCTGCACGAACGTCTCCGTCCAGCCCCAGCGCATTGTCTTGAGTTTGACCTCGCTGCTTCCGGGGACATATTCGAAGTTAACGTGTGTGCCGGGCCGATTGATCTGAAACTTGATCAGGTCGTCTTCTTCTTTAACCTGCCGCAGATCACCAGCGAAATCGTGATTGCGCATCAGTTCAAGCGCCAGCGAGCGTGGCGACGTTGCCGTCGCGGCATCAATCTGAATCGTCTCTTCAGTGTCGACCCGCGCGTCCGGCAGCCAGGGCCGGTAGATGATCACCAGCGAACTGACAGCGAAGATGATCGCGAAGAAGAAGAACGCCAAGCCAAGTATCAAATGGGTATTGCGCATCCATAGAAACATTGGGTTACCTCACCGCCAGCCACATGATGATCGTCACAACCGTCGTCACGCCGATAAGAATCCGAGCCCAGGGCATTCCAGGCCGCGTAGCAACCCACACGTACACCCCCGAGAGCGACATGAACAGAAACGCCCACGTTGAGAACTCGTTGTAGACGCCGTACATCCGCGCGGAGAAATCCGGCGCTCCGCGGCGGGTGTGGGCCGTGTGCATCGACGAAAGGAATCCCGCTACTCCACCATCCCGAAACTCAACGAGTACGCGCTTCTCATCCTCGAAGTACGTGAAGTTGCGAGGACCGTTGGAGGTGAAGACGTTGAACGCCAGGTTCTGGTCGTCATCCCGGTGGACGTTATAGTGTCCGCCGGACATCTTGAGCTCAGCCGCCGCGTAGATACGCTTCGCGAGTTCCTTGTCGTCGGCACTGCCCGGCGCCTCGTACGGGAACTCCTGTGTTGACGAGACTTCCGGCGGCTTCCACTCACCGGGCGCGGGCAGGAAGACCGCATGAATCCCAGTAATCCCCCAAACGATAAACGCCGTGAAGGTCAGCAAGCCTGACCAGGTGTGGAGCCTCTTCATCCATTTGTAGAGCAAGCTGATGCCTCCTACGTCCGCTACGCCTTGTACTCGATGGCCAAGTCAGGCGTCTCAATCAACCTTGCGTTGTCATGGAGCGATTCCATTGCGAAGGATAGGATACCGGTCGTGAGCAGTGTCCGCTCCACGGGGTTCGGTAACACACCGTCCGCCACGAGGTTCTCGAAGTTCCGCGCCATGAATCCCCAATGGCCATGTAGGTGGAACTGAATCCGACACTCCGTCGACAGGATCTGGTCGGAGCCCTTCGGCCGCGCCGCGACGACCCAGCTTCGCACAAGCCCGTTCCCCATGAGCAAGCGCCCCTTTAGCCCGTCTTTGTAGTCGATGACGAAGAGAATCGGGTCCTTGAGCACTTCTTCAGGCCGGCCTTCGGTGCGCAACTCGGTCCGCGGGAGTGCTGCGCCCAGTAGGTCCTGCGACCACACGCCCTCATCCCGCAACTCCCAAACCTTCGGGCCACGAAACGACTGGACGGAGGCAATGCCGGTCTCCCCGCCCTTCCGCTTCTCGACAATCGCCTGTAGCGCCTCCATCGTATGGAAGCCCATGTCGTCGGTCTCGCCAAAGCCGACCGCCAGCGCTTCATCGAGTTCTTGGGTGTAGTCCAATTCCAACGGCGGATGCCGCCACGCCAGCGAGACCGTCGACCCGGCCATCAACGGGATGCCCATGGCCTTTGCCGTCTGATACATCTCGGACGCTTTGTCCCAGTCGTATGAGAGGTGCTTGTCAACGAAGATGGGACACACCACGCCGTCCTTCTTCATCACCTCGATGACCTGCATGAATAGCTCGTATCGCGGATAGAGGTGTTGTCCCTGGTCGTTGAATGGGTAGTCGCCGTGTTCACCGACGAGCGCGACGCCGTCCACCGCGAGGCGGTCACCGCCGCAGCGTAGAGCCTCGGCGATGGTCGGATACACCCCGAAGTCGTATTCCTCACCCAAGGCATGTCCGATGTCGTCATCAGGAACTTGGTCGAGGTACATGGAAGCGACATCGAGTCGTGGATAGTACGTCTTCTTGTTCAGCCGATAGCCGTGCAAGATGCGACCGAAGAAAACGTCGGCGTGCGTCCCTTCGCGGTACACGGTCGTAATCGCGGCGATACGGGGCTTATTGGGTGGTTCAGCCGCGGGCGGATCGGAAGCGCCGCAAGCAACAGAACCAAGGGTTAGGCCGGTAATGAGATCGCGTCGAGTCATCGACTCGCAAGTGTATCAAGCGAGCAGAGATTCGACCACGTTGCCATGTGGGGTAACCCAGGCGGCTTGGTCGCTTTGGAGTACCCGCGGACAGATTTGACCCTCCTACCTCGATCCGATACTCTCAATAGTTAGTCGGGTTTGGCTATCTTCCGAATAACCCAACGCGACATCACAACCCGCTCATGGACGTTTTTGAACTCACAAGAGCCTTTATCGACATCGAGTCGATCACGGGCAACGAGCTTGCCATCGGCCACTACTTCTACGACTACCTGAAGCCTCTCGCCGACAAGTACGGCGGTGAGATCGAGCGGATCGAAGTCGAGAAGAATCGCTACAACGTGTACGTCCGCTGGGGCAAGCCGGAAATTGTCTTTTCGACGCACATCGACACGGTTCCACCGTTCATCCCTTCCAAGGAAGATGAGGAGTTCGTGTGGGGCCGCGGCGCTTGCGACACCAAGGGCATTAGCGCGTCGATGATCAAAGCCACGGAGGCGCTGCTCGAAGAAGGCGTGCGCGACTTTGCCATGCTCTTTGTCGTTGGCGAGGAGATCGACGGTCTTGGGGCCCATTTCGCGAACAGGAACTCGCCTGGGCCGAAGTACCTCATCAACGGTGAGCCCACCGAGAATCAGCTTGCACTCGGTTCCAAAGGCAACCTGCGAATCGAGATGGAAGCCAGCGGTAAGATGGCTCACTCCGCGTATCCCGAACTCGGCGAACACGCGATTAACAAGCTGCTCGACAACCTCGAAAGGCTTCGCAAGCTGAAGCTGCCGGTCGATCCGGTTCTCGGAGACAGCACGTGCAGCATCGGACTGATCTCCGGTGGCCGCGCCGGGAATATCATTCCGGATCACGCTTCGGCAACCGTCGTCGTTCGTGTCGTCACCGACATGGACGAAGCGATCAAGCAGATTGATGCTGTGTTTGATGATCGCGTCACGGTTACCTATCCCGTACAAACGCACGCGATCCGGATGAAAGAAGTACCCGGCTTCAAGACCACGGTCGTGAAGTATACGACGGATATCCCGAAGCTCTCCAACTGGGGCCAACCGCTACTGCTCGGGCCCGGCACCATCGCCGTGGCTCACACGTCTGAAGAGCGGGTTCCCAAGAAGCAACTCACCGAGGCCGTGGAGCTTTATCGCAACCTCGTCAAGCAACTCAAAACGGATAACTAGACGGCAGGAACGTCTCCGGGTTCGTATCCCGGGGGAGAATACCGCTATGGAACGAAAAGTTGAAGTCGGCATTTTGGGCGCGACCGGTATGGTCGGCCAGCAGTTCATCAGCTTCTTGCAAGGCCATCCCTGGTTTGAAGTGACGTGGCTGGGAGCCAGTGAGCGCAGCGCCGGCAAAAAGTACAGCGACGCTGCAAACTGGGCGCTCGATGGTGACGCTCCCGCCGCCATCGCCAGCCAGACCGTCAACGAGGCCAAGCCGACGGACGGCGCGCCGAAGCTCATGTTCTCCGCGATGGATGCCTCTGTCGCCGGTGAGATCGAACAGGCGTTCGCGCGCGCCGGCCACTTTGTTGTTTCCAATTCACGGAATCACCGCATGGACCCGGACGTGCCGCTGCTGATCCCCGAAGTGAACGCGGAGCATCTCGGTCTGATCCCGGCACAGCGTAAGAACCGCGGCTGGGAGGGTGCGATCGTTACGAATCCGAATTGCTCGACGATCACGATGGCCCTCGGCCTCGCCCCCCTCAAGCAGTTCGGTATCAAGCGAATCATGTGCGCAACGATGCAGGCGATCTCCGGCGCCGGCTACCCAGGTCTGCCGTCGATGGACATTATTGGCAACGTGATCCCGCACATCGGGAATGAAGAAGAAAAGATGGAGACCGAGACGCAAAAGATCCTCGGCGACTATGCGGACGGCAAGATCATCGATCTCCCGGCCGCTGTGAGCGCTCACTGTAATCGCGTCGCTGTGATCGACGGACACACTGTTACCGTCTCGGTTGAGCTGGAACAGAAGCCGGGCGTGGAAGCGCTGAAGGAAGCGATGGCCGCCTATCGCGGCGTTCCGCAACAGAAGAACTTACCCAGTGCGCCGAAGCAGCCCATCCACGTGATGACCGAGGAGAACCGGCCGCAACCGCGCAAGGATGCACTCCTTGAGAACGGCATGGCCGCCTCAGTCGGGCGCGTGCGCGAGTGTTCCATCCTGGATTACAAGATGGTGATCCTTGCGCACAACACGATACGCGGCGCGGCGGGGGCGGCTGTCTTGAACGCTGAGCTTCTTCTTGATCAGGGGCTGCTCGATTAATCCACATCGTTCTTCGCGACAATCTTTGCGACAATAGGCGATTCCCTTCCTACCGAGGTGCCATGATGCGTTTTCCTTTCCGTCTTTTCGCGACGACCTCCGGCGCACTACTTCTTGCCGTCGGTCTTCTCACAGCGGACGTCCGCTTGCCACAGGTTCTGTCCGACCACATGGTGTTGCAGCGCGACGCGCCGGTCCGCGTCTGGGGCTGGGCGGATCCCGGAGAGTCCGTCACCGTATCGTTCGCGGGACAGACCTCCGCGACTCGCGCGAACGAGTCGGGTAAATGGGAAACGTTCTTGAATCCGATGTCGGCGGGTGGCCCGCACGAACTCACGGTCGCCGGTCGCAACCGCATCGCCCTCAGTGATGTACTGATCGGCGATGTTTGGATCGCATCCGGTCAGTCCAACATGGTCTGGTCCGTACAGCGATCCGATAACGCTGAGGCCGAGGCCGCGTCGGCGGACTACCCGCGCCTGCGGCTCTTCAAGGTCGCGCTCAAGGTTGCCGACGAACCGAAGGATGACCTGGAAGGTTCGTGGCGCGCAGCGACTCCCGATTCCGTGCCCGGGTTTTCAGCCATTGGTTACTTTTTCGGACGTGAGTTGCACAAGGAAACCGGTGTGCCGTTCGGCATCATCCAAACAGCCTGGGGTGGTACGCCGGCGCAGTCCTGGACCAGTCACGACACGTTGAAGTCAGACCCCTCGTTGCAGCCCGTCTTTGACGGCTGGGGCGAGATCCTGGCGAAGTATCCCGCTGAACAGGCCAAGTTCAAGCAGGCACAGAAGATGTGGCGGATGCAGGCGGCGAGAGCGAAGCTGGCCCGTAAGGAACTTCCCCGGCAGCCGCGAGCGCCCATCGGCCCTGGGCATCACCATAGCCCCTCCGGCCTCTACAACGCGATGATCGCGCCGCTGACACCGTTCGCTATTCGCGGGGCCATCTGGTATCAGGGCGAGAACGATGCGGGCCGCTCACGAGGCTACCTGTACCGTGAGTTGTTCCCGGCCATGATCGAAGATTGGCGGGATGCCTGGGCACAGGGAGCGTTCCCGTTCCTGTTCGTGCAACTTGCGAACTATGGTCGGGTCGGCGATCCGCATCACTGGCCGGAGTTGCGCGAGGCGCAGGAGATGACGCTCGGCCTGCGCAACACCGGAATGGCCGTAACCATCGATATCGGTGAGTCCGACGACATCCATCCTACGAACAAGCAGGACGTAGCGCATCGCTTGGCGCTTGCGGCACGCGGTGTCGCCTACGGCCGGGAAGTGCTCCACTCCGGCCCGAGCTACCGACAGATGACGCTGGAAGGCGACAGTATCCGACTGTGGTTTGACAACACGGGCGCCGGCCTCAAGTCGGTTGGTGATGACCTTGGCAAGTTCGTCATCGCAGGGGCGGACCGTCAGTTCCACAAAGCCGACGCGCGCATCGATGGAGATACCGTGGTCGTGTCGAGTGCCGGCGTGCAGGCTCCGGTTGCCGTGCGCTACGGTTGGGATGCCGATCCGAAGGCAAGCTTGTTCAACCGAAACGACCTGCCCGCGTCGCCGTTCCGCACCGACGACTGGCGGAGTGCGGAGATGCCTAGGTAGAAGGGGTTGTGTCGACGATCAGGCGATCGATTTACAGCTAGAGCGCCGACGCATACAATGGGAGGAGCGGTCAAACGCCGCAGTCCTTCGACCCGTATCCATATACGAGTCTTCCCGACGGAGAGATGGCCGAGTGGTTGAAGGCGCACGCTTGGAAAGCGTGTGTAGGGGTAACTCTACCGAGGGTTCGAATCCCTCTCTCTCCGCCA
>Ga0114996_10003865_pt1 | contig 18305 bp, 15 predicted proteins | sample ArcticOcean_MG_C_4_FD_87039 | JGI IMG/M metagenome (GOLD analysis project Ga0114996, IMG submission 87039) | Marine microbial communities from western Arctic Ocean - ArcticOcean_MG_CB4_134 | ecosystem: Environmental > Aquatic > Marine > Oceanic | place: Arctic Ocean: Canada Basin | collected...
CTATTGAAATAACGGAAGGGGTTTTTAATCCGTCGAAGCTACGGAACTCACCTTACCGGCTCAAGCCGCTTTACTCTGACAACGCCCGCCCTTGGGTTCGATGCGCAACTTTCCGTCTTCAGGCACAAGACGCACTTCATCAATTAGGCTGCGGATTATATCGAAGGGTGCTTTTGACCCTGAGCGGACTGACCCTGAGCGGACATCGGACTACTTGCAAGACCGGGTTTTCTAACACAGAGTGGTGACTATAGATTCCAGACATTCCATTGTTCTTGGTTGAACTATTCTACCGATAATAAATTCTTGAAAATAGCTCAAACACGGATTTAACAGCCAAGATGTGAGAGAGAGACAATGACCAGGATTTACGTACCCCAACCAATCCCAGAAGTCGCCGCCACCAGGCTCAGAGAACTGGGCGACGTGACTATATATCCACATGTGGATCGGCAAATCCCTAAAGCAGAACTGCTGGAAGTGGTGCACGACAAAAAAATTCTCTATGCAGTGGGGGAGGTTCCCTATGACGCGCAATTGATTAATGCTGCCACAGAGCTACAATTTATCTCTGCCATGCATGGGTCTGCAAAGTTCGTCGACTTCGCGGCGGCAACGGCGAAAGGCGTTCCCGTCGCGGGCAATCCTAAACTCACAGCCAAGACCGCTGCGGAATTCACCTTCGCGCTTTTAATGGCGACTGCGTGGCGGTTGCCGGAGGCCGATACATTCCTTCGTGAAGGACGTTGGCAGCAGAACCAATCGATGGCATTCCTGGGCTCACGGCTTTATGGCAAGACGCTCGGGATCGTTGGGATGGGTCAAATTGGACAACTTGTCGCCCGCAAAGCCGCCGCGTGCGACATGCATATTATCTACACCAAGCGTTCGCGACTCAGCACCGCGGAGGAAATTTCCCTCGGATCGGCTGAATACCGCGCAATTGAAGATTTGTTTATGGAGGCGGACTTCATCGCCTTGACCCCGATGCTTACAAAAGAAACCAAGGGCCTCGTCAATGATCAACTCATCTCCTTAATGAAGCCGAGCGCAATCCTTATCAATACTTCACGCGGACCAGTTTTGGACGAAGTGGCCTTAGAAAAAGCCCTCCGAGAAAAACGCATTCGAGGGGCGGCGCTTGATGTTTATCAGACTGAGGTTCCCGACCCCAATCCAGGACCGATAGAGGGACTTAAGACCCTGCCAAATGTAATTCTCACGCCACACATGGGCAGTGCGGCGCGCGAAACGCGCGATGAGATGGCATTGTATGCGGTTAAAAATATCGGGCTTTTCCTCGCCGGCAAACGCCCGTTTAACGTTTTCAACCCTGAAGTCTATGGTGAAGCCGCATTCAAGGACGAGCGTATCGGATAATGGCTGCTCTTAGCCCCCTGACAACGGAAGTCAAAATTAGCGACGTGGATTAGAGCCGTCATTTAAAGTGCAAAAGGCTTTTCCTTTGACATCCCTTCCCCTTACCGGCGACCAGCTTACGTCGGCGCGAAGCCGACGGACATGCCGCCGCATACGTGCAGCACCTGCCCGGTAACGTAGGACGCTCCCGGCGACAGAAAGAATTCGATCGCTGCGGCGATCTCGTCCGGTTCGGCAAACCGCTTCATCGGTATCCGACTGGTAAAGCTTTCCACGAAACCCGGCTCGGCGTTGTCTATGTTGTTGTGCCTGAACATTTCAGTCGCGGTTGGGCCGGGGGCGACCGTGTTGGCTGTGATCCCGTGTTCGGCCAACTCCAGTGCCCAGGTTCGGGTCATGCCGATCACCCCGGCCTTAGCAGCCGAATAGCCGGTCCGTCCCTCGCGACCCAGCGCGGCGCGGCTGGAGATATTGACGATCCGGCCGTAGCCCCTGGCCTTCATGCCCGGCAGGACGGCCTGGGCGCATTGGATCGCGGTGCGCAGATTGATGTCGATGACCTCGTCGAAGGCGTCGAGATCGACCTCCTCCAGTGGCTGCACACGGTTGACCCCGACGTTGTTGATCAACCCCGTAATTTCACGCCCCGCGGTTATTTCATCCAGCATGGCCGCGGTAGCGGCGCGGTCGGCCAAGTCGACGGCGTGAAATTCGCCGGGGAATTCATCCTCCGGCGGATTGCGGGCAAACCCGATTACGTCATGACCGCCACGTGTCAGCCTGTCCGACGTGGCCCGACCGATCCCGCGGCTTGCCCCTGTAATCAGGATTGGCCCGCCGGTTTTTTCTGTCATGGTTCCTCCGCTCCGCGAGCGCCGACTGTTTCACTTGCGGGCCACGCAGTCAATGTCGCCACCGCCTAAAGCGAGCCTGGCCGGGCGAAGCCATGAACCGGCACATGGCGATACGGGTATCAATGAAGGAATGACTCTTCCCCTGCCCGACGTAACCCTATAAACCCGGATACCCCATTGGGATCGCCATTTTCGTGACCTTTTAAAACGATACATATATAAAATTCAATATCTTATAATTTCCTTAGCGGTCAGATCATGGCATATCCGATGGGAAATTTTAAACAGGGATGCTCTCGGGCACGGCGTCAAGGAGTTAGCAACGAGTGATTGAGAACGCCGAAAGGCTGCCCGCGTCGATCCTGACGGGGTTCCTCGGCAGCGGCAAGACGACGCTGCTGAACCGGATTTTGCACCACGAGGACATGGCCAACACCGCCGTCATCGTCAACGAATTCGGCGAGGTCGGGCTCGATCATCTGCTGGTCGAGACGCCGGACGAAACCACGGTTTTGATGGACAGTGGTTGCCTGTGCTGCACCATCCTCGGCGATCTGGTGCAGACGCTGCAAACCCTATTGGCCAAGCGGATGACCGGCGCCGTTCCCGCCTTCGAGCACGTCGTTATCGAGACCACCGGCCTGGCCGATCCCGCTTCGATCCTGCAAACGCTGATCGCCGAGCAGGATGTTACAAAATATTTTGTGCTGGATTCGGTGATTACCGTGATAGACGCGGTCAACGGCGTCGGCCAGTTCGATACGCATTTCGAATCGGTCAAGCAAGCAGCAGTCGCCGACCGCATCGTCATCAGCAAGACCGATCTGGTCGGGGATGGCCAACTCGATGGCCTTTTGGCGCGGCTTGCGGAGATAAATCCGAGCGCCGAAATCCATCGCGCGGTGATGGGCGGGATCGAACCGGCCAAACTGTTTGGCGCCGGAACGGCGGACAAGGATCTGAGCCGCTGGTTGGTCGCGGGCGCCCGCAAACACGAACCCGGCCACCACCACAACATTCAAACCTTCTCCGTATCGCACAACGCACCGATTGACCCGGCAGGACTGCAACTCTGGCTCGATTTGCTGGGTTCTTATCGCGGCCCGAATCTGTTGCGCGTCAAGGGGCTGCTCAATGTTGCCGGGCGGCCGGTCGTCGTACATGCCGTGCAACACCTGTTCCACCAGCCCGTTGCCCTCGACGACTGGCCGGACGAAGATCGAAGTTCGCGCATCGTTTTCATAACCCACGGCATTGGCCGCGAGGATATAACCGGCACGCTCAAAGCTCTCGATTTCAAACCGGTTGGACCAGCGGACGGCTCGAGCATGGATCCGCAAAACTATGCGCGCTTTCTTTCCGTGGTGAAGGGTTTCGAAAATTCCTCCGGCTAAAATCGCCGATATGAGGATTAAATTTAGTTGTAAGCAGTTATTTCTAGGCTTGAGCCATCCGCATATTGTTCCTGGTGGACTATCCGATCTCCACCTTAGCTCCCGTCTTGGCGGATTCGTCAACCGCTTCTAACACGGCAATGCCGTGGACAGCGTGGTCGACGGGTACTGGATATGCATCCCCGCCGGAACATGCGTCGGCGAAGGCTTCCAATTCGGCTTTCAAAATATCCGCTTCGTCATAATCCCGAGTTTCGGTCACCTTATCCAGGTCGCTGACCACCAGGCAATGTTCGCCGCGCATTTCCAGCCAGCCCTTGGTACCCATCACGAAAATTCGCCAGATGTTACCGGTAGCGAAGATGGTGGACAAATATCCGGTAATGCCGTTCTTAAACTCGAACAACATTGAAGTGGTATCGTCCATATCGTTTTCGATGGCGCGGCGTTCGCTCATGGCATAGGCGCTGGAGACTTTGCCGCACAAGTCGATCATTAAATCCACGTTATGGATGCCCCGGGCCGCCATGCCGCCCGCCGGATTTTCCGCCCGGGTCGCGCGCCAGATGCCCGGCGGCGTACGGTATCCGGAGGGCCCGGAGTGCATGGATTCCACATGCAGGATATCACCGATAACGCCTTCAGAGATAAGTTGCTTCATGTCGGTAAATGCCGGCAAAAAGCGCCGCCCGAAACCGACACCCAGGGTCACGCCCGCGGCGGTGCAGGCCGCGGCCGCTTCGTCCGCCGTGGCCTTGGTTAGCGTCAGGGGTTTTTCGCAGAACACATGCTTGCCCGCGCCCGCCGCCTGTTTGATTTGTTCCACATGATGGGAGTGTACGGTGGCCAATACCACCGCATTGACGTTTTCATCGTTCAGCACCGCATCGTAATCGCCACCGATCGGGATGCCCATCTCGGTGCCGAATTCGACGTATTTGTCAGGCGTCCGGGCGATACCGGCCACAAATTTTATCTTATCGCTTTTCCCCTGCACTGCTTTGACCAGGTTTTGGCCCCAGCGGCCGACGCCGTAAATAGCTGCATTAATCAAGATGTTCTCCTCAAAAAATTCTTAAATGCTAGACCCGGTCAATTGGCTTGCAATAATTGGAAGGCTCAACTGACCTGCCCCACTTGAGTGGTCCGGTTTGAATGCTAGTGCATGACCGGTCGTCGGTCCATCTGGACGATGGCTTCCGGCACCGGAAACTATCTTGCCACGCCCTGCTGTCCAGGCTTACGCTGCCCCAGCCTGAACAGCAGGGCATAAACCCGCGCCAAACTCTCTCATAGGCTTTGGACCACTTCGTGGGGGCAGGTCAATTTGACGCCTTGATTAAAGATATTTAAAAAATCTTTAGAAAATAGGATGAATTGCTTTATGACCGCAACGAACACCAAAATAATAACCGGCAGCACGCTGATAGACGGCAATGGCGGCACCGTCCTGAAAAACCCCGTTATCGTCATCGAGGGCGACAGGATCAAATCGATCGGCGAGGCCGGCAAGGTGAAGGTTCCAAAGGGCGCCGAGAAAATCGACGCCAAGGGATGCACCCTGATGCCGGGAATGATGGATTTGCATATCCATCTGTGCATGTTCAACAACCGGACCTTCAAAAACTACCGCGTCGCTCAGTGGGAGGTCACGCCGGAATTGCAGCAAATGTACGCCATGTTCCATGGCCAGATGTGCTTCGAAATGGGTTTCACGACGTTACGTGATCTCGGTTTCGTCAGCAGCCGCGGGTTGATGACATCGCAGCTTTGCGCGGTGCGCGACTCCATCGACGCCGGCATTTTCGCCGGACCGCGCATGCTCGTCGGCGGCTTCACCTACATGACCGGCGCGCATCTTGATCTGATCCTTCCGCGCGCGGCGATGCGCCCGGGCTTCCAGAGCGCCGACGGCCCGTGGGAACTGCGCAAGCTGGCGCGCACCAATCTGCGAGACGGCTGCGATGTCATCAAGACCTGCGCGTCCGGCGGCGGCGGCACCGACAAGGAAGATCCGGATATCCGCAACATGACGCAGGAGGAACTCGACGCCATCGTCGATGAGGCGCACGCCCTACATAAACCAGCAGCCGTGCACTGCTTCACCCCGGAAGCCCACCGCATGGCGGTCAAGGCCGGTTGCGACACTATTGAGCACATGGTCTTTTATGATGATGATTCCCTCGAGAAGATCCTCGAAGCCGAGATCCCGATGACTCCGACGCTGGCACACCGCACCGACCATGCAATCGAAATCCGCCGCGAAATGGGCACGCCAAAATTCGTTCTGGAGAAGATGAAGACTATTCAGCCGGACTGCTACAAAACTTTCCAGGTCATGCATAAGGCCGGAATCAAGATCGCCATGGGCACCGATATGGGCTACGAGCCCAGCATGGGGCAAAATGCCTATGAGCTGGAAATCTACGTCGACCTGGGCATGACGCCGATGGAAGCAATTCAGACGACGACGAAAAATGCCGCCGAGGCCGCCAATATCGCTGACGATCTCGGCACCATCGAGCCGGGCAAACTGGCCGATATCGTCGCCGTTGATGGCGACCCGCTGGACGATATCCGTATCCTGCAGGAACGCAATAAAATCCAGATCGTCATGAAAGAAGGCAATGTTTTCGTCGACCGCCGGCCCAATCATTCAAAAGAAATCATCAACGTCGAAGACAAATCCTGGAAGATCATCGACGCCTGAGATCCTAATTTGGCGATGCCGCGGGTAGGGGCAGTCCCGTCAAAAATCGAAATTTAGGCAACCCCCTCCTTAATGCGAGCCAGCAGGGCGTCGGCGCCACGGGCCAGGATCGCCGTGTCGGTGCCGACGGCGACAAAGATGTAGCCCTCCTTGAGCCAATGGATCGAATCGGCCTCGGCGGCGGTCAGGATACCGGCCGGCTTGCCGGCCTTGTTGCATTTTGCCAGTCCCTCAGCCAGCGCCGCCTTGACATCCGCATGGCCCGGTTGACCGAGATGACCGAGATCGGCGGACAGATCGGCCGGTCCGAAGAAGACCCCGTCGATGCCGTCAACGGCGGCGATTTCCTCAACGCGGTCGAGCGCCGCGCGCGTTTCGATCTGCACCAGAATGCAGAGTTCGCGCTCGATCCCGGTCGTGTATTCCTTGATGCGTCCGTACTTGTTGCCGCGCTGGGCGAGTGAGACACCGCGTATGCCGTGCGGCGGATAACGGGTCGAGGCGACCGCCGCCTCTGCCTCCGCGACAGTTTGGATCATCGGGAAAAGCAGATTGAACGCGCCGATATCGAGAACCCGCTTGACCACAACGGGGTCGTTCCAGGGCAACCGCACCACTGCCGTGGCCGGTGACGGGTCGTATGATTGCAACTGGCTGAACACCACCGGCAGTTCGTTCGCCGCGTGCTCCATATCGACCGCGATCCAGTCGAATCCGGAATATGCCAGGACTTCGGAGCCGATATTGCTGCACAGCGTACTCCACAGCCCGATCTGTGGCTGGCCCTTAGCCAGCGCTTGTTTAAACGTGTTTTTCGGTAACTCCAAATCCGTATTCCTTCCATTCCAGGCGCAACCCCGCCGGCCCTAATGTATCTCGGGCTCCGGCGTGGGCGAGCCGTCCTCTAGAAAATCAAAATCACAGCCCGTATCTGCCTGGCCGATATGATTGGCAAATAGTTTGCCGTAGCCCCGCTCATAACGCGGCGGCGGCGGAGACCATCGTTGGCGGCGTTTGTTTAACTCTTCATCGCTGACATCCAGATGAATACGGCGATTGGCCACATTTGTTTCAATCATGTCGCCTGTTTCCACCAGGGCCAACGGCCCCCCGATGAATGATTCCGGCGTAACATGCAAAATACAGGCGCCATAGCTGGTCCCGCTCATGCGGGCATCGGATATGCGAAGCATGTCGCGCACCCCCTGGGTCAACAGTTTCTTCGGGATCGGCAGCATTCCCCACTCCGGCATTCCGGGACCACCCTGAGGGCCGGCGTTTTGCAGTACCAAGACCGTATCTTCCGTGACATCCAGGTCATCGCGGTCGATCTCATCTGCCATATGGTTGTAATCGCGAAAGACCAACGCTGGGCCGCGATGGTTCAGGAATTTTGCTTCTGCCGCCGCCGGTTTCATCACGCAGCCGCCGGGCGCCAGATTGCCCCGCAGGACCGCCGTTCCCCCTTCCCCATATATGGAATTATTCAGAGTGCGGATGATATTTGAATCATGGACCTCGGCCCGCGCAATATTCTCCCCAAGGGTTTTTCCCGTTACGGTCATGCAGGTAAGTGACAATAGGTCACGTACACAGCCCATCAATGCCGGCAACCCGCCGGCATAATAGAAATCCTCCATCAGGAATTCTCCCGACGGGCGGAGATTGGCGACGACCGGTGTTCGACGGGATATTTCGTCAAACCGTGAAAGAGAAAGATCAATTCCCGCCCGCCGCGCCATCGCAATAAGGTGAATAATGGCATTGGTTGACCCTCCCAACGCCATGTGTACGGTTACGGCGTTATCAACGGAGTCCGCGCTCAGGATGTCGCTGGGCTTCTGATCCTGCCAGACCATCTCAACACAGCGCTGGCCTGCCGAAAAGCACATGCGGGGATGGTTCGAGTCCGGTGCGGGTATGGAAGAAGCGCCGGGTAACGTCATGCCAAGGGCTTCGGCAATTGCCGTCATGGTTGAAGCCGTTCCCATCACCTGACAATGCCCATGAGAGGGGGCGATGCCGTTTTCGATCTCTTCCCAGTCCTGTTCAGAAATATTTCCCGCGCGAAGTTCGTTCCAATACTTCCAGGTGTCGCTGCCCATGCCGAGAGGCTTTCCCTTCCAATTGCCATTTAACATGGGACCGGCGGGAACGAAGATGGCCGGGAGATTGATGCTGATCGCCCCCATCAAAAGACCCGGCGTGGTTTTATCGCAACCGCCGAGCAGAATGGCGCCATCCACGGGATGGGAGCGCAGCAATTCCTCCGTCTCCATTGCCAGGAAATTCCGGTACAGCATGGTGGTCGGCTTAACGAAGGGTTCGGCCAGAGACATGGCGGGCAATTCAAGGGGGAACCCGCCAGCCTGAAGTATTCCACGTTTTACGTCCCCGGCCCGCGCCCGCAAGTGGGCGTGGCAGGGGTTGATGTCGCTCCAGGTGTTGACGATGGCGATTACGGGACGCCCGGTAAATTCCTCGCGGGCGTAGCCCATCTGTTTCATGCGCGCCCGATGGGCAAATGAACGCAGGTCTTTTACGCCGAACCAGCGGTGGCTTCTCAGCGTTTCAGGCTGTTTGACGGTTTTTTTCTTGGCCATGATTAATTCCTGTCAGAAGGCATCGAAGAAAAACGTAAACGGTAGAATAATTCAACCAAGAACATCGCAATGGCTGGTACAGACTTACAAGGACGCTCACGACGGGCGGGGCTCGCTACCCGATACCAAGGTAATGTCACGGGATAAAAATGGTGCGAATGTTGGAGCGGGTTTTGCGGTTCAAGTCAATGACGCCCACAAAATGATTTTCTCTTCAGTAGAACACCATATTATAAGGCTTTGCTCGAGCTTTTACGGGACAGTACTGAACTTAAGATTATGAGAGGGTAATAATGACTAAAATACTTGTACCTCAGCCGATCCCAGAGGCTGCGGCCGAGCTTCTCCAGGAACTCGGTGAAGTAACTATATATCCACATGTGGATCGGCAAATCCCTAGAGCAGAACTGTTGGAAGCGGTGCGCGACAAAAACATTCTCTATGCAGTGGGGGAAGTTCCCTATGACGCGGAATTGATTGAGGCCGCCACGGAACTAAAATTTATCGCCGCCATGCATGCGTCCGCAAAGTTCGTCGACTTCGCGGCGGCAACGGCGAAAGGCGTCCCCGTCGCGGGCATTCCGAGTGTCGGTCTGGCCAAGACAACGGCAGAATTTACGTTCGCTCTTTTAATGTCGACAGCGTGGCGGTTGCCGGAGGCCGATACATTCCTCCGTGAAGGACGTTGGCAACAAAACCAGTCGATGGCATTCATGGGCACGCGGCTTTATGGCAAGACACTCGTGATCGTTGGGATGGGCAAAATCGGACAGCTCATCGCCCGCAAAGCCGCCGCGTGCGACATGCATATAATCTACACCAAGCGTACGCGGCTCAGCACGGCGGAGGAAATTGCCATCGGATCGGCTGAATACCGCGCGATTGAAGATTTGTTTATGGAGGCGGACTTCATCGCATTGACCCCGATGCTTACCAAAGAAACCAAGGGCCTCGTCAATGACCAACTAATCTCCATGATGAAGCCGAGCGCGATTCTTATAAACACGTCGCGCGGACCAGTTTTGGACGAAGTGGCCTTAGAAAAAGCGCTCAGAGAAAAACGCATTCGGGGGGCGGCGCTGGACGTTTATCAGACCGAGGTTCCCGAACCCAATCCAGGACCGATAGAGGGACTAAAGACCCTGCCAAATGTAATTCTGACGCCACACATGGGCAGTGCGGCGCGCGAAACGCGCGAGGAGATGGCGTTGCGTACGGTTCAAAATATCAAACGATTTATTGCTGGCGAGCGCCCCTTCGATGTCTTTAACCCCGAAGTTTATGGCGAGGCAGCGATCAAGGACGACCGCATTGGATAACGACCAGTTGCGGCAATTATAGATTTATTGGCAAAAAGATGAACGCAATTAAGAACAACGCCGTTAGGGAGAATAAAATGATTAATGCAGCAATTGTCGGTCTTGGTTGGTGGGGTCAGGTCCTGGTTAATTCAGTTCAGGGCAAAAGCGATAAAATTAAGTTCACGAAGGGAACGACACGGACACTGTCAAAAGCAGAGGTTTTTGCCGGTGAAAAGGGGATCGAGCTTTTCGCCTCCTACGAGGACCTGCTGGCCGATCAGGACGTGGATGCAGTTGTGCTGGCAACGCCCCATTCCATGCATCGGCCGCAGACTGAAGCCGCGGCGGCAGCCGGAAAGCATGTCTTTTGTGAGAAGCCGTTCACACTCTACAAAGAGGACGCCGAGGCGGCGAGCGCAGCCGCAGAGGCGGCCGGAGTTGTCCTTGCGATTGGCATGAACCGTCGTGTTAACCCCGCCTTTCTCGAACTGCAACAACGGGTCGCGGATAACTGGTTTGGCACCGTTTTGCATGTCGAGGGACACATGTCGGCACCTGGAATTTGGAAATACACCCCCGGTAGCTGGCGGGTTGATCGGGACGAATGTCCAGCTGGTGGTATGACCGCCATGGGAATTCATTTGATCGATGCGATTGTCGCTATGTTCGGCGAAGTCGAGAGCGTCTACGCGCAAAGCCGGCGGGTCATCCAGAGCGAAGGCCTCGACGAAATTACGTCCGCCATGCTTAAGCTCAAAAGTGGCGTGTCCGCGTATTTGGCGACATCGGTCGCCACAGAGTGGTGTTTTTCGTTTCGCATCATTGGCGAGAACGGCTGGGTGGAAAGCCAGAACTTTCCGATGGATACGATGATTGTGAGGCCAAGAGGCGGCGAGCCGGAAGAGATCAAATTCGAGGCCTTCGATATGGAGCATGCTGAATTGGAAGCCTTTGCCGACGCGATCACCGGAACCGCAGACTATCCGGTTCCCATTGCTGACGCCATTCATGCGACGTCCGTAATGCGGGCGATCATCGACTCCTCCGAGCAAGAAAAGCCGATTGACGTTGCCTAGGTGGCAGTACCATTGCAAGAGAGGGCCGTAACAACATGACGACGTACAAAACCGAGACGCGGGATGACATGACCATCGACTGGGACGTTCCTATCGAAGTTGACGATGGACTGGTTCTCAGGTGCGATATTTACCGTCCCATCGAAGAGGGGCGCTATCCGGTACTTTTGACCTATGGCCCTTACGGAAAGTATCTGCATTTTGAAGACGGATACAAAGCCAGCTGGGACCCAATGGTCACAAAACACCCGGACGTCACCCAGGGGTCGACCAACAAGTATCAGAACTGGGAGGTAGCCGATCCCGAGAAATGGGTGCCTCAGGGTTATGTCTGTGTTCGGGTGGATTCCAGGGGCTCCGGGCGCTCACCGGGGTATCTGGAAGTTTGGAGTCCCAGAGAAACCAAGGACCTTTATGACTGTATCGAATGGGCTGCAGAACAGTCCTGGTCGACGGGGAAAATTGGCATCAATGGGATCAGCTATTACGCCATGAACCAGTGGCAGGTCGCGTCGTTGCAGCCACCACATTTGACCGCCATGTGCGCCTGGGAAGGGGCGGCGGATTTTTACCGTGATGGTTCGCATCACGGCGGCATCCTATGCACATTTATGAAGAATTGGTACGACATGCAGGTGACGAACGTCCAGCACGGGAAGGGGAGCCGCGGCTACCGGTCCCGGATGACCGGTGACTGGGTCTCGGGTCCACCAACCCTGACTGAAGAGGAACTCGGCGCGAACCGGGAAGACCTGGGTAAATCGGCATTGGAACATCCCCTCGACGACGACTACTGGAAGGCTCGCATGCCGGATTGGTCGAAGGTGACAGTACCATTTCTGTCGGCGTCCAATTGGGGCGGACAAGGGTTGCACCCGCGCGGTAACGCCGAAGCGTTTACCCGGGCAGCAAGTAAAAATAAGTGGTTTGAATCCCACGGTATAGAGCACTGGACTGAGTTCTATACGGACTACGGCCGGGAAATTCAGTTAAAATTCTTCGACCATTTTTTAAAGGGAGAAGACAACGGATGGGCCGAGCGTCCCAAGGTTCAATTGCAAATCCGTCACCAAGATAAATTTGTCGAGCGGTGGGAAGACGAATGGCCAATCGCACGGACCGAGTGGACTAAATTTTATTTACACCCTGAGGGATCTAGGCTCGCCGATAAACCATCGGACCAAGAGGCGGCAGTCACCTATGGGGGATTGTCTGACGGGGTAACGTTTATCTCTGACCCGATCGAACAGGATATGGAGATTACCGGGCCTTTGGCTTCAAAGCTGTGGGTTTCGAGCGCGACCGAAGATGCCGACATGTTCCTCGTTTTCCGCGTTTTTACCCCGGATATGAAAGAAGTCGTATTTCAAGGCGCCTTGGATCCTCACACACCGGTTGCACAAGGGTGGCTGCGGGCATCGCACCGCAAGCTCGATGAAGCATTGTCGGAACCCCACCGGCCTTATCATAGCCATGATGAAAGGCAGCTTTTAACGCCCGGCGATGTGGTCGAACTGGATATCGAAATATGGCCGACGTGCGTTGTCGTGCCCAAGTCCTATAGAATTGCACTTAGCGTACGCGGCAAAGATTACGTCTACACGGGAGATCCAGGAGCCGGTCTCGCTCACATGAAGCACCCGTTCACCGGCAACGGACCGTTCCTGCATAACGACCCGATCGATCGCCCGCCCGAGGTCTTCGGTGGAGACGTCACGCTCCACTTTGGGGCCGACAAGCAGGCTTACGTTCTGGTCCCGGTTATCCCCAAAAAAAATTAGCCAACACAATACTTTCGGTTACAGCGTCGCTTTAAAGGAGAGATCAATGGGAAATAAGCTTGGAATGATCGGGCTTGGAAAAATGGGACTCGCGCTCGCGCGTCAAATGATGGCGGACGGGCATGAGCTCTATGGCTACGACATAGACCCTGCAAGAATGGAAATGCTGAAGAACGAAGGCGGCACCCCATGCGCGTCGGCGAAGGAAGTCGCGGAGCATTGTGACATCACGATGAGCATTCTTCTGGCGATGAGCCACATCGAAGAAAATACCATTGGTCCCAACGGCATCATTCACGCCGACAACCCGCCCTCAATCCATGTCGAAATGAGCACGATGGTACCGGACTTACATATAGGGCTAGCGGAAAAATTGGCGGCCCAAGGAATAGATATGCTGGACGCACCGATTTCCGGCTCGCACGACAAGGTCGACCGGCGCATCATTACCTTCATGGTAGGCGGTAAGGAAGAAGCCTACGCGCGTGTCCGCCCCATTCTTGAGCCATTAGGCGCCGACGCGTCGCACACCGGGCCAAGCGGTTCCGGCTCGACGATGAAGGTCGTGACCAACCTCTTCGTCAATTCCACCATGGCGCTTTTGGCCGAGATGATCCTGGTCGGTGAACGCGCCGGACTTAGTCACGATGTTATGAAGCACTGCCTGTCCAAGGGGTCCGTGCAGGGATCGATGCTGGAAAATACTGCGCCTCGGGTCTTCGCCCGGGACTTTGCGCCACGCGGCGCGGTGGAGATTTTTGTCAAGGACATGGGTATTGCAATCGATTTGGCCAAGGAACACGGCATCGACCTCGCCGTCGTTCCAGCGGCGCGAAAAATGTTTCAGCGGGCCGAAGCCGCCGGTTGGGGTAAAGACGACGCGGGGCGTGTGATTGAGGTCTACGAAGGAAAAGACAAGGCTTAGTGAACGCATTATCTATTGAAAAAAAACGAATTAAATCTTTGAAATAATCAAGCGATCTTGTCTGTAGTGGCTAAGTCGGCTCTTGCGCATAGGTCCCATGATAACCCCAAAGTTGAGTTATCTGGGTCAGCCCCATAATCAAAGTCAAGTTCCTTTAATGATATCAGTAGTTGCCCTAGAATAAACTCGACCATATAGTTAGTATGTAAGTCGCCGATAATAATTCGGATAGGGTCGGACTGCGATTAACATACCTGGCTTTATTAACGAATAATCTGGGCGCAGGCAGTTGGAATGCGTCGCAGAGCGCACCGAGCCCAAAGAATTACGATAAAATCGCTAAACAATCAAAATGCGCAAAATCACAGGTTTTGTGCCATAATTTTTAAGGGAGGATTCTATACCATGTTTTACGTTAAACGAACTCTGTCTGTTGTCGCCTTAATTGCGCTATTCATGCCAATTGCAGCACAGGCACAAAAAGCTAAAGATTTCCCATCCAAGCCCATGGAATGGATTTGCACGACGCGCCCGGCTTCGAGCGTCGCGATTTATTGCCATGTCGTGGCTTCAGAGCTTTCCAAGGTTTTAGGCCAACCCATAAAGGTGATTTTTAAAAGTGGCGGATCGCAGCACGAGCCGGTCCTCTACATGACCGGAAAACCCGCCGATGGCCATAGGATTATGCACACAAGCGCAAGTTTCTATGGTTATTTCCATCTGCCACATTATAAGAAAAGCTATGAAGACTTTCAGCATCTTGCGCAGATTGAGAAACACGTCTATGGCGTCGCCGTTCGGTGTGACAACAAGTACGGGATCAAGACATACGAAGATTTGGTCAAGTACGTACATGCTAACCCCAATAAGTTGGCGATGGGCAGCAACAAGGTCGGTTCCAACCACCACCGCCATCAATTGTACTTCATGAACGATGCGAAAATGAAAATGCGCTTCGTTCCTTATCAAGGCGACGGCAACACGGTTAAAGACGTCGTCGGTGGCTTCCTACCGGTTGCCATGGCGTCGCCCAAGACATGGCGTCCGCATATTACGGCGGGAACAATTTGCCCGCTCGTGATGCTGAGTGAAAAGCGGTTGAGTAACGATCCGCAATGGAAAGATGTTCGCAGCGTCCGCGAAGTCGGCTTGAATTATGAAGTCAAGCACCACTGGCAGGGCGTTTTTGTCAAAAAAGGCACGCCAGAGCACATCTTGGATAAGCTTGCGGATGCGCTGGTACAGGTCGTCCAAGGCGACGTTTACCAGAAATATCTCAAGGATGGGACGCACATCGAAGCGGCGCTTCGCATTGATCGGGACTGGCTCGACGCGGACATGCGTAAGAACATGCCCCCGGTCAAGCAGTTCTTGATCGATAACAAGGTCATACCTGCCAAATAGGTAGTGTCGTTGAAATTGTGGCGGATGAAATTTCATCCGCCACAATGTTTCATCTCTTTAAGTACGTAACTTCGCTTTCGAACGTTGCATGAAATTGCGCGGCTCGGATTCACGTTGATTCAAGAAAGTTTCTACTTTGCCGGAAAATAATAAAGCACCATCGTCATTTGTATTAACTTTGCCCACACTGCCGATGGTTTTAATCGTAACGGGTTTGATCTTTTTGGGGTTCGCGTTTCTTTTCTATGAAACCTTCAATATGATGAAACCGGTCCTGCCGGGATATCCCGGCGATGCGTTCTTTCCGCGTCTCGCGGTCGGTTACACGCTCATTGTTGCCGCGCTCATTCTACTCCGTGGAATTCTTCTTCCCCGTTTTGCAGCAGCACCAGGTGAGTCGTCCCATGTTTCTGTGCACTGGTTAGAATTCCTGTCTGTCGCCGCGTTGGTATTGGTATACGCGCAGCTGCTGCCGCCCGTGGGGTTCGAACTGACGACTTTCGGTTTTATGTTGATCTTGTTGGTGCCGCGGTTTGTCGTGCAACACGGGCTCGTCCAATCCGTGGTCAAGTCCGTCGCCATTACGATACCGACGGTTCTCATTCTGTATGGTGTATTCGCACTTTTACTCGGAATTCATTTACCCCTCCTGTTCCTTCCCCGCTATATCCAATAAGGCCTGATAACAATGGACTTTTTCTTCAACAATATTGGGGGGGCCCTTGGCGCTCTTTCGTCGGTGAACTTGCTTCTGATTATGTTCGCGGGGGTTTCTATCGGGATTGTCTTGGGGGCACTTCCCGGTTTTGGCAGTTCGCAGTCTCTGGCGCTCCTCTTTCCTTTGAGCTTTGTGATGACTGTGGACCAATCAATCCTATTCTTCTTAGCGGTCTATTCGGCAGTCGAGTATGGCAGTTCCATCCCGGCGATCCTGATCCGAACACCGGGCTCTGGTGCTTCGGCGGTTACAGTGCTCGACGGCTATGCCATGGCACGGCAAGGGTTGGCCAAGAAGGCGCTTAGAATTTCGCTCTATTCGGCGGTCATTGGCGGCACCACCAGCACGCTGATCTTTATCGTCGCCGGTACGTCACTCGGCCATGCAGCCTTGTTGTTCGGTCCCAGCGAGCTTTTTGCCATTGGGGTATTCGGCTTGGCCATCGTCGGCAGCTTCTTCGGCAAGGACCCTTTGCGAGGGTTCCTCGCCACCGGGATCGGTCTCTCGATGGCGACGATCGGAAGTTCCGGGTTTGGCGGCGTTCGATTTACCTTCGATCAGAGCTTTCTTATTGATGGCATCCCGCTCGTGGTTGTGATTATTGCGTTTCTGGCGGGACCGGAAGCTTTTCGGCTTCTTGTCGACAATCGGCGCACAGTCGAGGACAAAAGCAAGGTTTTCGATGCGAACACCTCCGATGAAAAAAATAAAATTTCCGGAAGCCTGGTCCGCAAACTGATTCCCACCTGGTTGCGCGGCAGTATATTTGGAACGGCAGTCGGCATCATCCCCGGTGCCGGTGCTTCGGTCGGCGCGCTGTTGGCTTACAGTGAAGAAAAACGCTGGTCGAAACATCCCGAAAAATTCGGCACCGGCATCCCCGAGGGCGTGGCGGCGCCCGAAGTCGCCAATAACGCCGTTGTCGCCGGCACCCTTGTCCCGACGTTAACGCTCGCCATACCGGGCTCGGGCGGCGCGGCGATCCTGCTCGGCGTACTTGTTAGCAAGGGCGTCGTTCCCGGACCTAATCTCTTCCGCGACGAAGGTACGTTCGTTATGACCGTCTTTATCGGGCTGTTTATCATCAATGCCTTTATTCTGATCACCGGGCTGCTTGGCACGCGCATGTTCAGCCTTGTTGCCCGCGTACCGCTCAGGGTTCTTGGACCCTTCGTGATGTTGTTGATTATTGCCGGCAGTTACGCCATCGGCAATTACACCGCCCACATTGTGATGGTGCTCGTCCTTGGCGCGATCGGATATTTTTTCGAAAAGATAGACATACCGGTTGTCCCCATTGTCCTGGCCTTCATCATGGGGCCGATCATCGAAAAGAATCTCAGTCGCGCACTGACGATCAGCGGCGGCGTCCTCGAAGAAGTTTTCCTGCGCCCCATTCCGATCGTAATATTACTGCTGGCGCTGGCCACCTTTATCTACAGTATTTTGACCATGCTTCGCGCGCGAAACTTCAATGAAGGTACGGAGTAGACCGATGATCGCCCATAATCTTCACGACGAAAGCGCATTCGACCCCACGTGTCATGTTGAAAAAATACTAGGGACGTTGGATGGCGGCGACTTCACGGTCGCTTGTTGGGAGCCGGGCCAGGTAAGCCCCAACCACTGCCACCCGGAAGCGACTGAAATTTATTTCTGCTACCAGGGCGGCGGTGTCATGCGGACGCCGGACGGCGATACGCCGGTATCCCCGGGCTCGTTCATCGTGCACCCACCCGGTGAATTACACGAATACGAAAACGGACCCGAGCGCACGCTGCTGTTCCGGGTTCGCTACGGCGGCGACAAGACGTCGCATGCTATCGATTGGCGGGGTCACCCGGAATGGACCCAAAGCCCGGAAACCATCGCTTACTTCGAAAACAATCCTGTCGCTGACGATCAATGATGCTTCGTCCGCGGAACCTTACGGGAATAGAGAAAGCGGACGACCAAGCCACCCCGGCAAAATGAGAGGTAATTCGGGCCTCCTGGCAGGCAGCGTGCATATCCGTTTAATTGTGATTGTCGGTTTTTTGAAAGAGTAAGTTATGACCAAAATTTTTGTGCCGCAGGCCATCCCAGAACCTGCTGCGGACCTTCTCAGAACGCTCGGTGAAGTGACGATATTTCCGCATGCGGATCGTGTAATTTCAGAA
>Ga0114996_10003866_pt1 | contig 18303 bp, 15 predicted proteins | sample ArcticOcean_MG_C_4_FD_87039 | JGI IMG/M metagenome (GOLD analysis project Ga0114996, IMG submission 87039) | Marine microbial communities from western Arctic Ocean - ArcticOcean_MG_CB4_134 | ecosystem: Environmental > Aquatic > Marine > Oceanic | place: Arctic Ocean: Canada Basin | collected...
CAGGCCCCGGATCGGCAATAAAACTGTTCAACTTCGATAGGACAGCCTCTCGGTCCTCTTGGTGCAGCCGGGTCTCCCACTCTTCATAGCTGTCCTGGATCTCGTGATCCTCATATCCGATCTGCTGTTTCCATTCCGGCGAAAAGTATACTTGGTCGGTCCGCAAGTTCCAGTCCCAGAGCCCCACATTTCCCGAACTCACGGCAAGTTTTAGTCGTTCTTCTTGGCGCCACGGCAACTCGTCTCGAATACTAGACATCAACTTCTCTCCCGCCGACGTTCGCTATAAATACGAGATGGTCTGGCCAACAGAGCCAGTCCGCGGACATCGGGCCAAATTATACCATTACCGTCCGGTCGAGGGTTCAGCTAGAAATAGGCGGCAACTGACTGTATTACAAGCTGTTACGGGAACTATTTTTACTTGAATTGAACGTAAGAGAGCCCAAATTGCGGCATGGGAGACGAACGACAATGCCGATGAAGTCGGGGCGCACGGTACTCTCCAATGGATTGGCCTCTCTCCTGATCGCAACTTGCCGCGCCATAGTGCCGGCTACGGCGGCAAAACCCGTGCGTGAGTCACGCGGGTTGGCGGGGCGGCGGCGACGGGTGGATTCGGGTGCGGCGGGACCGCGCTTGTTTTGCGGTGATTCGTCTCCGAACTCTGGGTTTCGAGGTCGGAGCCACGATCTCGAGGGGGTGGCTATTGGCGGGTGGATCAATTGACTCGCGGAAACCTGACTCGCGGAAACCTGACTCGCGGAAACCTGACTCGCGGAAACCTGATTCGCGGAAACCTGATTCGCGGAAACCGCTTGCTTACGCGCGCGGCTCGGGGAGCGCGGCTTCTAGCTCATTCGGGGCGTTTATGTCAGAGTCGTTTTATGTATTGACATATCGTTATATATCGATATAATGATATATAGATGACGCAACCGACCGATGGTTTGTTGAGTTTGAAGGCTTTGGCCGACGCCGCCGAGTGTCTGCGCACGCTGGCGCACCCGCACAGACTGCGGATGGTGCAGATGATGTTGCACGGCAAATATACCGTAGGCGAGCTGGCCGAGGCTTGTGAGATCCAAAGCCACATGGCGTCGGAGCACCTCCGGCTGATGAAGCACTGCGGGCTTCTGGCGAGTTCACGTGATGGCCGGCGTACTTACTACCGGGTTGCCGAGCCCCACCTGGGTAGCATTATGAGCTGCATCGAGGAACGTTTTGGAGAAAACTAGACTACGCCAGATGGATCACAATCTCATGGGGATTCGGCGGCTGGCTAGGCGGGAGGTCTCAAGGTGACACGAACCGCATGGACGATCTCTTGCATATGGGCGGCGTCGGCGTTGTTAGCCGCCGCACAGACGCCGCTGACACTGCGGGAAGCGGCCCGCACGGCGCTCGAGTTTCACCCGGTCATTGAAGCCGCCGCGGCGGGTGAGCGCGAGGCCGAAGCCGGTATCGGAATTGCCCGCTCGGGCCGCTTGCCGAAGCTGAGCTGGGTGGAGTCATTCACTCGCAGTGACAATCCTGTCTTCGCTTTTGGGTCCCTGCTGAACCAAAAACGTTTCAGTGAGCAAAACTTTGGGATAGCGAGCCTGAACAACCCAGACTCGATTCAGAATGTCCAATCGCTTCTCCGGGTGGAGCAGACCTTATTCGACGCGAGGCGGACCAAGCATGCGATCCAGGCCGCGCGATTGGCTCAGGGCCTATCGGCGACAGAACGGCGCAGCCGGGAAATGGACGTTCTCTTGGGCGTCGTGCGGACCTACTTTGGAGTCTCCTTGGCCGAGGAGCAAGTGCGAGTTGCCCGGGAGAGTGTCCGCGGGGCCGATGCCGATCTTCGCCAAGCCTCGTCGATGTTTGAGACCGGGTTCACCACCAAGGCGGATGTGCTGTCGGTGCAGGTGCACCGGGCCTCGGTGGAACAGGAACGCATCCATGCCGTGAACGGCTTGGAGATGGCGCGAGCGGCGCTGAGCGAAGCGCTGGGTCTCGATCCCGGCGTGCGGCAAAGCCCGGCGACTGCTCTGACGCCGGCTCTGGAGCCTTCCAGCACGCTGGGGGACTACATCGAGCTGGCTTTGCGAGAGCGGCCGGATCTGGAGCGGGCTGCGCTGGGGCTTGAGCTTGCCGAGGCGCAAACGCTGCAAGCCAAGAGCTCACTATGGCCGACGGTCGTGGCTCAGGGTGTCTTGGAGGCCGACCGCGCAAGATTCGTCAATCAGGGCGGAGCGAACTGGCTTGCGGGCGTTTCGATGCGATGGGACCTTTGGAAAGGATCCGAAAACCGTTCCAGGCTCGCGGCGGCCCGGCACGCACGGGATCGAGCCGCGGCTATGGAGCGGCAGGCGGGCGGCGCGGCGGCTTTGCAGATTCGCCAGGCCTGGTACACGTTCCGGTCCGCGGCTGAGCGCCTCACCGTGGCCGAGGGCGCGGTCGAGCAAGCCGAGGAAGGCCGCCGTATTATCCGCAACCGTTATGAATCGGGACTCGAAACGGTGACAGGACTGCTTCGAAGCGAGACGGCGCTGACGAACACCCGCTTCCGCCGCCTTGCCGCTTTGTATGAACAACGCACTTCGCGTGCTGCTCTCGAACACGCGGCTGGGCGTCTGACTCTTGCCTCGGAGGTGTTGCAGTGAGAAGACTCGTGGTTGCTTTTGTGACTTTGTCGGTGGCCGGGGTCCTTAGCTCTTGCGGCGCTGAACGCCCGCCCGCAAGCTCCCCGGAGGCGGAGCGCAGTCCTATAGTCGTCAAGACGGAGGCGTTGCAGCTTGCCCAGATCAGTGACCGGATCAGCCTGGTGGGCACGGTCACGGCTCGCAGCGAAGCCGTTGTCTCGGCGAAGCTGCTCAGCTACATTCGCTCCATTGCGGTGCAAGAAGGCGACCGGGTGAGTGCTGGGCAAACGCTTGTCGTTCTCGACGACCGGGAGCTAAGGGCCCGGCTCGATGCCGCTCAAGCTTCCCAGGCCGAAGCCGAGAGCGCGATTCTGGCAGCGGGACACGGGATTGCCGCGGCTGGGTCGCAACTCCACCTGGCGGAAATCACGCATCAGCGATTCGAGGACCTCTTGGCGAAGGAATCGGTGTCGCGTCAAGAGTTCGACGAAGTGGACGCGCGGCTGAAATCAGCTCGCGCGGCACTGGAGCTGGCCAGGTCCGCAAAGAGCCAGGCAGACGCCAAACGGGCCCAAGCCGAGGCTGGAATCACGCAAGCGGAAGTGATGCTGAGTTACGCGGTTCTAGCCGCACCGTTGGCCGGGGTCATCACGGAACGGATGGCGGAGCCCGGAGACCTGGCCTCCCCTGGGACGCCTCTGTTGCGAATCGAAGAAACCGCCGCCTACCGCTTGGAGGTTGCCGCGCCCGAATCCCAGTTGGCGAACCTGCGGGCCGGCCAGCAACTGCCGGTCGCCATCGACGTTCTCGGCGCGGCCGGTCCCAGCGAGGGCCGTATCGTCGAAATCGTCCCGGCGGTTGATCGGCGGTCGCGCACGTTCACGGTGAAGATTCAGCTTCCGCCCAGTCCGGCTATTCGATCCGGCCTGTATGGGCGCGCCTTCTTGCCGGGTTCGCCGCGAGAGACTCTGACCGTGCCGGCGTCGTCGGTTCAAGAGCGAGGTCAGTTGCGGACTGTCTTCATCGTTCAAGATGGCCGCGCGCGGCGGCGGCTGCTGACCGTGGGCGAACGCACAGAAGGGCGCTATGAGGTGCTCTCCGGGCTTGAGGCCGGGGACCGGGTGGTGATCGAACCGGGCCGAGTCCAAGACGGCAACCCGGTCGAGAGCCCGGCCGGAAGTAATGATCGGGCGGGGGAGAGCGGCTCATGAACGAATCCGGGGGGGAAGGACGGCTGGGCCTTGCGGGCGTGATCGCACAAGCGTTTGCCGACTCGAAACTCACACCGTTGATCTTGGCGTTCGCCCTGGCGGCGGGTGTCTTCGCGACTCTGAACCTGCCACGCGAAGAAGAGCCTCAAATCGTGGTTCCGATGATTGACGTTTTCGTCTCGATGCCGGGGATATCGGCGCGCGAGGTGGAGGAGCGCGTCACCAAACCGATGGAGAAGCTGCTGTGGGAGATCCCGGGGGTCGAGTACGTCTACTCCACCACCAGCCCAGGCGGCTCGATGGTGATCGTTCGCTTCTACGTCGGCGAGGACGAGGAGGACTCCATTGTCCGGGTCAACCAGAAGATGTTCGCGAATTTCGACCTGATCCCGCCGGGCGCGTCCGAACCGCTGATCAAACCCCGATCGATCGACGACGTGCCGATCTTGGGGCTGACACTTCACAGCGAGCGCTATGGGGATTACGAGCTTCGCCAGATAGCGGGCCAGCTCCACGACGGCATCAAGCAGGTTCACGACGTCTCGGCTGTCGAGATCATCGGCGGCCAGCGCCGGGAGATCCAAGTGGAGCTGAACGAGGCAAAGCTGGCGGCCTACGGTTTTTCCGCGCTGGAGATTTCGGGCCGGCTCGGCGCGGCAAACCGCTCGGTCCGCGCCGGGGAGTTCGACTCGGGCAATCGCCGCGTCATTCTCGAGACGGGCCGCCTGCTGGCGTCCGCGCGTGACGTGGAAGATGTCGTGGTGGGAGTCAGCGGCGGCCGTCCGGGTTATGTTCGAGACGTAGCCGTGGTCCGGGACGGCGGCGAGGAACCGAGCCATTACGTGCGTTTCGCTTCGGCGGCGGACACAAGCTTTCAACCGGCGGTGACCATCGCGGTCTCAAAGCGGAAGGGCGCCAACGCGATCGATGTCGCCACTAGCGTTCTAGCCAAGGTCGAGCAACTGCGCGGCCGGTTCGTGCCGAGCGACGTGGAAGTAGCGATCACCCGCAATTATGGAGAGACCGCGCAGGAGAAATCCAGCGAATTGCTCGGCCATATGGCCACGGCGGTCGTGGCGGTGGCGGTGCTGATCTGGTTCACGCTGGGCTTTCGGGAGTCGTGGATTGTTTTTCTCGCCATACCGGCAACACTGGGCCCCACGCTGGCCTGTTTCTACATTTACGGCTATACGCTGAATCGAATCACGCTTTTCGCCCTGATCTTCTCGATCGGCATTCTGGTGGATGACGCGATTGTCGTCGTGGAGAACGTAGCGCGCCATGCGCGCATGCCGGGGAATCGCGGCCGGCCGCTCTCGAAGGTCGCGGTCGAAGCGGTCGGGGAGATTGGCAACCCAGCGATTCTGGCAACGTTCGCGGTCATCGCGGCGGTGATGCCGATGGCTTTCGTGGGAGGTCTGATGGGGCCCTACATGGCGCCCATCCCGGTCGGCTCCTCGTCGGCGATGGTGATCTCGATGCTGGTCGCCTTCATCATCACGCCGTGGGCGGCGATCCGTTTTTTGAAGCCGCAGGGAGAAAACGAAGCGGAGGAGAAAGAAGACTGGACGACTCGGCTCTATCGCCGGATCATGAGTCCGCTATTGCACCGGCCCGCGCTGCGATATGGGTTCCTTTTGTCGATCGTGGTCTTGCTCGTGGGTGCGATGGCGCTGGTCCGCATTGGCTTTGTGCGGGTCAAAATGCTGCCGTTCGACAACAAGAGCGAGTTCCAAGTGATCGTGGATATGCCGGAAGGCACGTCGCTTGAAAGGACGGCTCGGGTGACCGAGAATCTCGCCGAGCGCATTCTGGAGGAACCTGAAGTCGTCAACGTGCAGACCTACGCCGGCACTGCCGCGCCTTACAATTTCAATGGACTGGTGCGGCACTATTTTCTTCGGGGCGGGCCGCATGAAGCGGATATCCAAGTCAATCTGGTTCCGAAAGAGGAGCGTGACCTCCAAAGCCACGACATCGCCAAGCGGATTCGCATCGCGATCGCCCCGCTGGCGGTCGAAGCAGGCGCGCGCGTCAAGATCGCCGAAGTGCCGCCGGGGCCGCCTGTTCTGCAAACGCTGGTGGCCGAGATCTATGGTCCCGACAGCGAGGGCCGTGAACGCACAGCCCGGGCGGTTCGCGATATCTTCGAATCGACGGACGGCGTGGTCGACGCCGACTGGTACGTCGAAGACGACCAACGCAAGCTGCGCTACGTCGTCGACGGCGAAAAAGCGGCGCTTCATGGTGTCAGCACGGAGCAAATCGCGCGATTGCTTGCCATGGCTTCGAGCGGCCACCAGGCGGGTTTGATTCATGACGCGGACGAAAAGGAAGATGTTCCGCTGACACTTCGCCTGGAGCGGGCGGCGCGCTCCTCCACGGCTCGTCTCGAGCAACTGCGGGTGGCGGGGCGTGACGGCGCGATGGTTCCGCTGGGCGAGCTAATCCGCAAGGAAGAAACTCTGGAAGACAAGAACATCTACCACAAAAATCTCTTGCCGGTGACCTATGTTACGGCCGACGTTGCGGGCAAGATCGAAAGTCCGGTTTACGCCATGCTCGAAGTGCAGCCCAAGGTCGCCGAAATCGATACCGGCGAGGGCTACGAAATTGAGCAGCATACCGCCAGCCAGCCTTCCAGCGGCGAGCGATACGCTCTGAAATGGGACGGTGAATGGCACATCACTTATGAAGTCTTCCGGGATCTCGGCCTAGCCTTCGCGGCTGTGATGGTCCTGATCTATGTGCTGCTGGTCGGATGGTTTCATTCGTTCTCGACTCCGCTGGTGATCATGTCGGCGATTCCTTTCTCGCTGATCGGTATTCTGCCGGCCCACGGTATGCTGGACGCATTTTTTACGGCCACCTCGATGATCGGGTTCATCGCGGGGGCGGGAATCGTCATCCGCAACTCGATCATTTTGGTTGATTTCGTGGAACTGCGCCGCCGTCAGGGCATGGCCCTGGACGAAGCGGTGATCGACGCCGGAGCGATCCGGTTTCGCCCCATGATGCTGACCGCGTCGTCTCTGATCGTCGGCGCGACGGTGATGCTTTTCGACCCGATCTTCCAGGGTCTGGCCATTTCCCTGATGGCGGGTGAAGTGGCCTCGCTGCTGCTTTCCCGCATGACCGTGCCAATCGTGTATTTTCTGACTCAAAGGAGACAATTGTCATGACTGTTGACCGCTATCTAAGAATGGTTGCGGGGGTGTTCATCGTGGCCAGCCTGGGGCTTGGACACTTTGTGAGCCCCTATTGGTATTTATTCACCGCGTTCATCGGATTGAATCTGTTTCAGTCGGCCTTCTCGAACTGGTGCCCGATGATGACGATTCTGCGGAAGCTGGGCGCAAAAGACGCTCCGCAAGCCGGCTAGGCGCGGGCGTTGCAGGGTAGGCCCCTGCGTCGGGCCGGGAACGCCGGCCGGGGGGCCGACGCTGCCCGCCCGGAGGCGCGCGCCACCTTGGGGACGGCCTCAACGCAGAGTCCCGCCTCTCTCTTCGCTGCCTAGCGCAACCATAGTAGTGAACGCTACGATAAATCTGGCGAGCGAACATGACCCACTCGGTTCAACTAGCCGGTCTCGACTGGAATCACCCCGAAATTAGCGACGCCATTCGGCGTGCGCTTGAAGAAGATGTCGGTCCCGGTGATGTGACGACCGAGGCTTGCGTCGCGGCGGAGACGAGCGCGAAGGGCTTTTTTCTGTCCCGCGAACCGCTCGTTGTGGCGGGTGTGGAACTGCTCGATCAGATCTACCAGGGCGGGGAAGTCACCTTGCTCAGCCAGAGCGGCGAAGCCGTCCCCGCCGAGGCGATTTTTGCCAGGGTATCGGGCTCGGCCCGGCGGCTGCTCACGCTCGAGCGAACAGTACTCAATTTTCTGCAGCGGTTGAGCGGAATCGCCAGCACCGCTCGGCGCTTTGTCGAAGCGGTCGAGGGGACCGGGTGCCAGGTGCTCGATACGCGCAAGACGACTCCAGGTCTGCGGCGGCTCGAAAAGCTGGCGGTTCGAGCGGGCGGCGCCACGAACCATCGCTTTGGCCTCTACGACGCCATCCTTATAAAGAACAACCACATCACGGCGGCGGGCGGTGTCCGCCAAGCACTGGATCTGGCGCGCGCTCAAAGCTTGCCGATTGAAATCGAAGTCCGCAGCTTTGCGGAACTGGACGAAGCGCTTGCGGCCGGCGCCACCCACCTGCTGCTGGATAACTTCTCTCCCAGCGATGTCGCGGCGGCCTGCGCGAGAATAGCCGGGCAAGCCAAGGTGGAGGTTTCCGGTGGCATCAACCTGGAGAACGTTCGTGAATACGCCGAAAGCGGTGCGGACTTTGTTTCCGCCGGGGCCATGACCCACTCCGCGCAGGCCGTTGATATCAGCTTCCGGCTGGAGTAGGACTCTGGCTCGCGAAGTTATGCTCCAGCCATTCACGCGAAGTTATGCTCCAGCCATTCAAATGACAGATACGTTGTCCAAAACAATAGGGTCCGAGACACCCGGGTCCAAGCCGCCCCGCTTTGGCCATCCGGTCTATCGATTCGAAACGATCGACACGACCATGAAGGAGGCCACGGCCCGCGCTGAGAATGGCGAGCCGGAAGGAACGCTCATCGTGGCGGATCAGCAAACCTCGGGCCGCGGGCGGCTGGGACGCGCATGGGTTTCCGAGCCCGGCGTCGGGTTGTACTTTTCTCTGGTGCTGCGGCCGCCGGTCGCGGCGGCGCGATCCTCGGTGCTGACTCTGGCGCTGGGCCTGGGCGTCGCTCGCGGCATCGGTGAGGCATGCGGTGTTCAATGCGACATTCGCTGGCCCAATGACGTTCTGCTGAACGACAAGAAGTGCTGCGGGATTCTGGTGGAGTCAGTTGCCGAGAGCGGTTCCTTGCGGTATGCGATTGCCGGTATCGGCATCAACGTCAACCAAGCGGCCATGCCACCCGATCTGGCGGATATCGCGACGTCGTTGCGCATTGAAACAGGCTGCGAATACTTGAGGGAAACGGTCCTGGAGGCGGTTCTCAAACACTGTGAGCGGTACTATGAGATGTTCATCGAGCGTGGCGCTCTGCCGGTCGTGGAGGCATTTTCACGTACGTCGAGCTACGTCCGGGGAAAGACGGTTGTTGTGGAGCTAGGCGACTCACGGATTTACGGCACGACCGCTGGACTCGATCCGAGCGGCGTCCTGTTGCTCAAACGGGAAGACGGCTCGATTGAGGCGATCCTGGCGGGAAGCGTTCGGCCCTGGACCAAGTCAGGCGAGGAAGGGCTCTGAGATGCTATTGGCGGTCGACGCCGGCAACACCAATCTGACCCTCGGCGTGTATCGCGGCGAGAAGCTGACGCGCCATTGGCGTCTGAAAACGGACTCGGGGCAGACGGTTGATGGCTGGGGAGTGCTGTTCCGCAACCTCTTTGCATTGGGTGACCTACATGGGGGTGACCTCCATGGGGCTGACCTCGATAGGGGTGACCTCGATGGGGCTGACCTCGATATATCAGAGATCGACGGTATCATCATCTCGTCGGTTGTCCCGCAACTGGATTTATCGCTGCGGCAGATGGCGGAGCGATACTTCGCAACGAGTCCGCTCTTCGTCACGTGTGAAATCGACACCGGGCTCACGATTCGCGCCGACAATCCATCGGAAGTTGGAGCGGATCGAATCGTTAACGGAATCGCGGCCTTCGAGAGTTACGGCGGCCCCTGCGTCGCGGTGGACTTTGGCACCGCCATCACGTTCGATGCGATTTCGGAAAACGCGGAATATCTGGGCGGCGTGATCTGCGCGGGGATTGGGATTACTTCCGAGGCGCTCTTTCAGCGCGCGGCGCGGCTGCCGCGGGTGGACATTCGCGAACCGGCGGCGGTGATCGGGACCAACACGGTCGCCAGCCTGCAGTCGGGCTTGTATCACGGGACGCTCGGAATGGTGGACTCGATTCTGGAAAAGATGGTCGATGTGCTTGGCGAGGAAACCAAGGTCGTCGCTACGGGCGGCCACGCGCAGGTGATCGCGCCCGGGTCGCGCTTCATTCAAGAAGTCAGCGAGCACCTGACGTTGGAGGGTTTGCGAATCATTTGGGAGAGGAATCGACCTGAGGTCAATGGGGATTCGGCACCGGGTTAGCGCTGCCGTTTGCCCTCGATATTATGAAACGACAAAGACGAGTCAAGGCCACCCATGGGTAGACGGACGGATCGTTTCAACCAGCTCGTTCCGTGGCCGATTCGCCTGGTGATGGTGGTGGCGGTTGGCGCGGGAATTGTCTACTCCGGCGCCCTGGAATATTGCATCATCACCGGATGGGTGGCCAGCCTGAAGGTTCGCGGTACGGCGCCGGACTGTCCTTGGCGAAACGTCGCGACCTATTACTGGGACCTGCAGGGCTTCTCGGATCGTGTCGAGGGTCACACGAAGCAGCTCAAGGTAGAACAATACGATCCAGAGTTCGATATAGAACTGATTGCCCATCCCGCCAGGAGTTTTTGGATCCGCAAGAGTGGCGGCTATCCAGGGCTGAACTTGCTCGGATATCACTTAGCGGAGCAAGATTGGCTGGCGTATCGAAAATCTGCCCAGTCCGTCCGGCCGGGCGATATTGTCATCGATTGCGGGGCGCACGTCGGGACATTCGTCCATCAAGCGTTGTCGCTAGGGGCTGCACGCGTCATCGCGATCGACCCGGACCCGACACAAGTCGAGTGCCTCCGGCGAAACTTCGCGGCGGAGATCGATCAGGGCCGAGTCACGGTTGTGCCCAAGGGCGTTTGGAGTTCCGAAGGCACGATGACGCTCATCGTAGGCGAGGAACACTCCGGAGTCAGCACCTTCATCGGGGAAGCGGGAGAAAAAACGCTCGAAGTTCCGGTGCTCCGCATCGACCTGCTGGTAGAAGAGCTGGGCCTGGAGCGAGTGGATTTTATCAAGCTTGACATCGAAGGGGCCGAACGGGAGGCCCTGCGGGGAGCGGTTCAGGTGCTAAAGAAATACCGTCCCCGGCTGATGATTGACAGCTACCATCTGCCCGATGACAACATTGTGCTGCCGGGGATCATCGCCGGTGCTCAGCCGGATTACGAATCGAGCTGCGGGTTCTGTGATTATTCTGATAAGGATGAACCTGGGCTGATTCCCCACACGGTGTTTTACGAGTAGCGCTATCATCCATTGAGGCAGCTTTTCCGGCAAAGGCCGAAAGACCGGAATCAAGAATAAGATGGCCGGCGCGGAAAGTCGGGGACCTGGGGAGAATCGAATCAATGACCGCCGAAGAAAATCTGGAACGCCTCGGAATCGTGTTGCCACAGGCTCCCGCCGCCGTCGCCAATTACGTCGCCTGGATGCGCACCGGCAACCTGGTGATCACCTCGGGCCAGTTGCCCTGGGAAGGCTCGGTGATGAAATATACCGGGCGCTTGGGAGCCGAACTGAGCACGGAGGAAGGCTACCAGGCAGCGCGGCTTGCGACCATCAACGGCATTGCGCAAATCAAGGCGGCCGCCGGAGACCTTGAAAAGATCGTGCAAATCGTCAGGCTGGAGGGGAACGTTCACTCGGCGGATGGGTTCACCGAACAACCCCAAGTTCTCAATGGAGCCTCTGATCTGTTGATGGAAGTTTTTGAAGAGCGGGGCCGCCACACGCGCACGGCTTTGGGGGTTCACGACATGCCGTTGGGCGCCGCGGTGCAGCTTAGCTTTTTCGCCGAGATTGGCCGCTGAACCGTGAACACGTTGGTCGGCTGCCAAGTATCCCCTGGACTCCAGATTTGTCACGTCAATTAGCGATTTCAAAGCCATCGAAAGAACACCGCCAATCGGATCTTGACTACGGTCCACCATGAAAAGTGGGCACGTGTGACACGCAGCAGCCACTCCGCCCGTCTGTGCCGGGTCAATAGTAGATGTTTGGTGGCTTCACCCAGCCTCAACTTGAGCTGGCCTTGGCAGAGTCCCGTCAATAGTGCCTTACCGTGCTCTCGACTTGGCGGTTGCGAGTTGATCCAATAAACCGCGTGGACGAACGTCTCTGGGGCGCCGAGGAGGCTTGTAATCCCTACCCACCGCACCGAATCAACAAAACTGCGAGCTGCATCTCCCAAATCGGCGGGGAACGCACTAAAAAAAGCTTCCGTTTCCCGCCAGTTGTGAGCATACGCCGCCGCCATCGCGTTAGCGAACCCTTGGTCCCTGTCCGTGTCAACAGCGAAGACGAGTGCGTCCCACGCCGGACGCCTGTCTTCTGATGGAGAGCCTTCGACGCCCTTTCGCAGGAAGGATAGCAGGTTTGCTGGGTCTGTCACGAGATAGTTGATCAGGCCTTGCCTCAACCTCAACGCAAGACCGTCGAAAACCTCAAATTCGGCCGCGTCGATTGCTTCAAGGACGTCCAAGATCAGCCCCGGCCGCGTGTCGTAGAATCTCACCATCGCGTCCAGGCACCGCGTTCTTGCCTCTTGGCTTCGCTCCTTGAAAAGAAGGCGATCGAGCATGGGTCCCGACTGCCTGTGATCCTGTTGATGTTGCATCGTTCTTAGGATGGCGATCAAGACTGGTTCCGGGTCCTTCTGTAGCAACTCGCCCAAAAGTTCATACCGTTGCTCGGGGCGTTCGACTGCGGCCTTGTAGGCGACCAGGAGGTGGTACGACGCGCTCCAGTGCAGTGTGGGCCGCACGGATCGGACCCACTCAAGAAGTAGCTGCGAGGAAAGATCGGCTTGCTCTGCCAGGTAGAGTGCGCGGGCCATGGAAGTTTGGGCACGCTCTTTACCTGACGCGGCAAGTCTTGTTACAAGGGAGCCCATTCGTGGGAGCATGCCGGCCCGAGCCAGGTTTTCGACCACGATGGAAACCGATTTTAAGACCAGCCCCCGATTATCGTCGGCCAAAACCTCGAGAAGCCGGAAAGCACGGCTCCGCTCCCCTGAGTTTTCAGCCGCGCTAATGAGGTCACCGAGGCAGTTAGCAGCGGTACACGCCTGCCATATTCCGTCTTGACTGTAGATCGCCCAGCCCTCCAAGACTTGGAGCGCCCGATGTCGCCCATCAGAGTGACTGAGGATTTCTCGCACCGCGAGTTCTGCCAGTCGGCGGACTGGATAGATCGGGTCGTTTGCCCACTGCCCGATCAGCTCGAGGGCAACCCGTGTGCCGCGCCGGAGCATTTGACCCGCCAGTCTTGCCACGTTACTACTTTCGTGTGCCCGCCCTTCAAACGCGGTACGTCGGGGAGCGTGACCGACATTCTCCGAGTCTGCCACCGTTCTTGGAATGGTAAGCCTTTCCATTTCGGGCGCCAGTAGCCTTAGGTATTCGTAGTAATCCCTTGCGAGTACTCTCCGCACCGCCTGAGCGACCCGCTCATCTGTGAACTGCATCGATTCTTCAGCCAACACATACTCCCCGCAGACGCGACGCGAGGCTTCCAGAGGTTTGAGTGTCAAATCGGGATACTTTGAGCTCATCCGCACAAGGATACGCTCGTACCCGTCCAGGACTTCGTCATAACTCAGCCCTTCATACAGCACAACGGCGAGCACGAAACAGAGGGCCGATTCGTCAAACGGTTTCAGCCAGCCATTCACAAGTTCATCAAGATTGGCATCGCGGCCCACATACGCCAGCCAGTCCTGAGGAGGGTTCGGCGAATTGCGGGCAGATCTTAGGAATCCGCTTAACTGTGGCGGCCCCCAATCCGATTGAAGATGATCTCGCAGCCTTGCGGCGCATTGATTGCTCGGGACCTCGTCACCAACCGCCTCGGCCAGTGCTAAAAGCGATTTTTTTGTGTGAGGTTTATTGTACGGGTGCTCCGCAGCCGCTCTAATCAGGGGAACGTACTTGTTCGAATCATCAGCGAAAGAATCCCGGCTCAACTGCCAAACCTCAAGGCCTATGGCAGGCCACCCAATGGCTTCGAGGTTGCGTTCGATTTCTTTGTAGTCCTCGGGCAGCGCCGTTAGAACGATTCGGTTTCCTCGATCCAGCAGGCCACGCAGATGCTCGAACTCGTCATTCAACTCCGCCGACCCCGCCGCTTCGTCTAATTTTCCAGAACCCGAGGAAAAGTCCACGAAAATCAGAACCGACCCTTCGACTCCCGTTCTCTCCACCGACGAGAAACTTGATTCACTAAGGCAGTAAGCTTGCCCGTGGTCGAGACTCAAGCCCAGGGCCAGAGCGGTATGCTGCTTGCCGATGCTGCTTTCTCCGATCACACAGACAAGCCGGCCCTCTGAAAGAGCCGCATGCGCTTCTTGGAAGCCTTTGGGGCGCACGAAGCTGGAAAGGCATGACTCTCTCTCATGCTCTGCGATCAACCGCCCGCCAAATTGACTAGGCGGACGGCGAGCCGAGGTATCGGCGCCTGGGTTCTCGACGGCCCTTAGAATTTCGCTCAGAAGCTGCGCGTTGTGGCGCTTCCCCTGCCACTGGATGAACTGTCGGCCACCCACCCGTATCCGCCATTTGTAGTCGAGGTTGCTCTCGAATGTTGACGGCTCAATAAAACAGATCGGAAAGATTCGTGGATCGCTGGACTTCTCATAAGCTCCCAAAGCGAGATCCACTTCCACCCCGACATGTTTGCTGTCGAGCGCAGCTTGCGACAGAAGGGCGATGAAGTATTTACTCCCTTCGATTTCCCTTTGAATCCTATCGTGAAACTTTTCCCCGCCTGTGATGTTACTTCGATCGACAAAAACAGAAAAGTCTTGTTCATTCAGTTCTCGCTCTAAGTAGTCGGCCAACGCACTAGATTGCTCTTCATGCTTGTAACTAACGAAGACCTTGCGGAAACTGTCCTTTGGATGTGCGTCTGGTTCGACGCCGCTGGGCGTTGCCGCAGACACACTGCTCTTTTCTTTACCTGGTTGAGGTGAGCTGCTCATTGATCAGACTGGTTAGAGTCTACTCGAACGTTGAACTCCATTCAATAGAGATTTTCGAGTCTCCCGCTTCTCGCACCAATCTCAACGACCCGCCGTGATATTCTGAAAACGCCATGGCCGAAGACCTCCTCGTCGAACTTTCGCCACCCATTGCCACGCTGCGTCTCAACCGCCCCCAGCGCCGTAACGCGCTTTCGATGGACCTGATGCAAACGCTCATCGGGGCGTTGCGGGATATCTCCTCCAACAAAGAAGTCAAAGTCGTCATCGTCGCCGGCGAAGGCCCCGTCTTTTCCGCCGGGCACGACTTGAGTGAGATGGTAGGGCAAGATCTCAGCGACTACCGCCGAATTTTCGACGTCTGCACCGAATTGATGACGAGTATTCAAAAAATCCCCCAGCCGGTCATCGCGCAGGTCGCGGGAATTGCCACGGCGGCGGGCTGCCAGTTGGTTGCTTCCTGTGACCTGGCGGTCGCCTCCCAAGACGCCCAGTTCGCGACTCCGGGTGTTTTGATCGGCTTGTTCTGCAGCACTCCGATGGTTCCCCTTACCAGGGCCATCGGCCGCAAGCGCTCCATGGAAATGCTGCTCACCGGCAAACCAATCGATGCCCGGACGGCTCTTGAGTGGGGGCTGGTCAATCGCGTTGTCCCGCAAGAGGAACTGACGGAAGCGACGCGCGAGCTTGCCTGCGAGATCGCAAAAGCCAGCAGTCTTGTCCTCGCCATCGGTAAGGAAGCCTTCTACGCCCAGATCGATCTTGACCAGCCCAAAGCCTACGCCCACACCAAAGAAGTCATGAGCACGAATGCCGCGGCAGCCGACGGCCAAGAGGGAATGACCGCTTTTCTCGAGAAGCGCCCAGCCTGTTGGACGAATCGCTAACCCCCAAGTCGTGACCCGAGACGATCCGCGGTCTGTCGGCGCCCTCCAATCACTTAGCACTCGGCGAATGGCCTATGACCTGAGTCGTAGATGCAAACCCTAACCGAAAACAGTACCCAGGTCCTATTGCCCAAAACGGGACGATGGTCCCAAATAGAGAAGAAGGTACTGCTATCGGATGAGTGTAACCCCTGACACCACGTTCCGTTCGCGAAAACCCAGTTTTCGCTTCCTCACCTCAAAGAGTTGGACCGTTGCGTTGCGTCTCGCTTTGCTGCTACTGGCCTCGGGCTGCGTGCTGTGGCAACTAGCGGAAATGTGGCGCGGAAACTCGGTTCTGCTGCCCGCTGTCAGCGCGGCCTTGATCACTCTGACGGGGCTCTATTTTGTCGTGCGAGGTAAGAGGTGGCCGGCATGGCAGGTCGTGCGGGCTTGGATTGCGCCCTGTGCCGCCTTGGTTCTGGTGCTTTTCTTGACGTTGTCGGCGTGGCACGCGGTGGAATACGAAAAAGAGACTCTGATCCGTGCCGCGTTTGATCGGGACGTAGACAACGCGCAGTTCGCTCTAGCGAACCGCGTACATCACTATTTGGATCTCTTGGAGGTTGCCGAACCTCTGTTCAATAGAACCGCCCGGCAAACGGATGGCGCCAGCACGGCATTCGGCAGCAGCCTGCTGCGCGCCGAATACCCCGCTATAGCCGCATTGGGCGTACTAGAAGAAACGGTCCCGATAGATGGGGAGTTGAGTGGGGGCCCAGTCTCCGATCCGGCAGGGAAGCGCTATAGGTTGCGGAACCTCCCGGAAGCGCCGCCCTCGTGCGGCGATTCGGCTGATCTCCCGCTACAGGCGCGAGTCGCGGAGCTGATGGCCCGTGCCGCTGCTGAGAACTCGACCGTTGCCAGCAGCAAGCTATTGATGGACTGCGGGTCCGGTTTGCAGGATTACGTGTTGCTGATGAGGCAGTCCGCCCGGTCGCCGGAATCGCCGAGCTGGCACGCTGCTCTGGTGCTCCCAGCTCAGTTATTGAATTCACCTTGGCGCAACGGCGAACAAGACCTCGACTACGCGGTCGCCGAGAACGCCGGCTCGGATCCAGATACGGTGCTTTATTGGGCCGGCCGCACGATTTCGGATGAGACGGCCTGGTTTCGCCGGGACATCCCGCTCGAGGTTGGAGGCCGGATGTGGACCCTGCGTTTCCAGAGCAGAGATTCCTTTGAGACCGCCTTCGATAGGGACGGCGCCAATGGCGCGCCGTGGTATGGGCTGATGCTGGGCTGCGTCGCCTTCGGGCTGGTTTGGTCGTTCACGCAGGGCCGCAAGAGCACCATCGCTCCGATAGTCGATTGGAATGCTTCTGAATCAGAAGCCTGTGCCCAGGCCGTTCTTCGGCACACCACCGACGGAATCCTGGGAGTGGATGAGCGGGGCCTTGTGCGATCGCTCAATCCCGCGGCGCGAGAACTGTTTGGCTACCTCGACGGCGAAGCTCTGCAAGAGGACGTTCGCGTACTTCTCAATGTTCCACTTACCGAGGGTGTTGGCCAGACCGCTGCGGTTTTGCCGGCGCTGCGGCGCGGTGATTGGGCTGACGGCTCTGAACTGGGGGCAAGACATCGGGACGGTTCCGAGTTTCCGGTGGAGGTTCGTGCCGGTGAGTCTCCTTCGAACTCGGGTCGAAGTTACACGATCATCGTTCGGGATATTCGCGCCCGCAAGCAAGAGCAAGAGCAGCTTGAGCGGCTGGCCTCGTTCCCAGACAACAATCCCCAACCGATTGTTGAAACGGACTTGTCCGGGAAGATCACCTACATCAATCCGGAGGCCGCACGCCGCTTCCCGGAACTTCGTGATCTGAAGGCCGGGCATCCGATGTTTCGAGAGTTCAGTTCCGCTGTCGACAGTTTCAAGAAAGGCCGGGAGCGGCCTGTTTTGCAGCAGTTCGAGGTGGACCCGGCGTCCTACGAACAGCACCTTTGTTATGTGCCCAAGGGCGATTTCATCCGCATCTATATTTTCGATATCACCGACCGGCAGCAGGCCCTGGAGGACCCGCTTACGGGCCTTCCTAACCGCACATTGTTCTTAGACCGGTTGGGCCAAGCCTCCAAATCGGCGAAGGCGGACAGTGCGTACCGTTTCGCGGTGCTGTTTCTCGATCTGGATAATTTCAAAGGGGTTAACGACAACTACGGCCACCTGGTCGCCGACCAGCTCTTGAAAATCGTGGCTCGCCGATTGGACGGATGCCTGCGGCCGCGGGATATTGTCGCCCGGCTGGGCGGGGATGAGTTTACGATACTGCTCGATAATGTGCGGGAAGTCGAGTCGGCACAGATCGTGGCTGCCAGGATTCAAGAACGTCTAGGGGAGCCGTTTGAGCTTGCCTGCCACCGGTTCCACACCAGCGCGAGCATTGGGATCGCCATGAGCACGACACAGCATCAATCGCCCTCGGACTTACTCTCCTACGCCGATGCCGCCATGTACCGAGCCAAGACGTTAGGCAGGGCACGGTCGATCGTTTTCGACCCGGCCTCGCATAAAACGGCGCTCACGCGAGTGACGTCGGCCTAGCCCGCATTTCTCACCGGCCGCCGGGCCAAGCACATGAGAGGCCCGCCATTACTTCGTTGCGCTTGCTCGCCGTGCTTAACGGACTGTGAGAG
>Ga0114996_10003867_pt1 | contig 18301 bp, 15 predicted proteins | sample ArcticOcean_MG_C_4_FD_87039 | JGI IMG/M metagenome (GOLD analysis project Ga0114996, IMG submission 87039) | Marine microbial communities from western Arctic Ocean - ArcticOcean_MG_CB4_134 | ecosystem: Environmental > Aquatic > Marine > Oceanic | place: Arctic Ocean: Canada Basin | collected...
CAGACGGATGGCGATTGGTTCGCGAGTACGAGGTGGAACCGACGTCGACAGGATTTACGTACACCTACACCGATGGGGCGATCGCCGATGGCCGGTATCTCTACCTGGTTGAGTTCAGCACAGGTGTGACACATCGGGTGCGCGTTGTGGATGCCGTGGATGGTCACTTCGTTACGGAATTCGAAAGCGACCAGATGGAGACCGATCTCCTGTCCGGGCAGTATGACCCCGTGAACAATCGCGTCTGGTTCGGCCAGCTGGAAGGGAATGGCATCATCTCCTATCGCGGCCGGACACTGCCGGCGTTTGGCACGGTGACGACCCGTCCAATCGGACCGGCGACTGCGTGGGGTTTGCTGACGGCGCTGCTGGAAGGCGTAGGTGGCTCTGCCAGTGCGGAACTGGACGTGTTGGGGGAGACGGCGACCGGGTCTTATCTGCCCATCGACGGGTGGATGTCGCTGGACCCTTCCCAACCGGTGGATCTCAGCCCGATCCGAAACGCGCGTTTGAAGCTGCGCCTGCGCCTAACAGGTGAGGATCTGGGGCCTTCGCCTCGGTTGGCGCAGTGGTCGGTTGACTATGAGCCGGTGTCAGATATCGTTTTGCGGCTGCTTACGGCTGTTCCGCTTGAGGCCGAAGAACTGGCTTCGGTGACTCTCAATGTCACGGTGGCGAACCTGGCGCCAGTGGACAGGGCATTCGGCACAACCGTCGCCTTCTACGCCAGTCCGGAGGTTCCTTCGGCGTCGGCCGCGACGCCCGGCAGGCTGATCGGGCGGGTGTCGGTACCGGAATTGACGGAGCTCGGGGTGAGCCGGACGCTTTCATTCCTGTGGGATACGGCAACTTTCGCTGGAGAGCACCGGGTGACGGCGCGGGTTGAGGATACGTCGGGGAAACCATCCGTACTCGATCGACGGCTGACGATGCCTCAGACGGTGACCGTGCAGAGCAGCGGCGATACGGATCCCCCCCTGGTGACGATTGTGGCGGTGGACGCGCTGGGCGATGTGCGCGAGGGAGATTTTCTTCCAGCGGAGACGGCCTTTCAGATTGTCCTGACGGACGCCAGCGGCATCGATCCCCAGAGTTTCGAGATGGTGGTGGAGGAGGCGAGAGGTGAACGCCGACTGTCGCTAGGCTCCCCGATCTTGGAGGAGGAGTCGCGGACAGACACCTCGCTTGCGCTCCGCGCCGAGCTGAGTTTTGAAGATGGCCGGGTGTCCCTTTCCGCTTCGGGCGAAGATCGCCTGGGGAACGGCCCGGGAACCAAGGCCGTCGCATTCCAGGTGGCGTCGGACCTGGCCATTGAACGGGTGCTGAACGTCCCTAATCCGATGTCGTTGGAAACGACGTTCACGTACCTCCTTTCACGTCCTGCGGACGTGAAAATCCATATCTACACGGTCGCCGGTCGACTGGTTCAGCGGTTTGAAGACCTTGCCGGAAAGGCCGGCTACAACCAGGTGACCTGGAATGGCCTGGATGGCGATGGGCATGCCCTTGCAAACGGCGTCTACCTGTACACGGTTTCGGCGGATGATGGAGAGACGGTGGTGCGGGTGAAAGAGAAGCTGATGGTTTACCGGTAGGCGGGAGCGAGTTGGTGGAGTTGACGGGTGCGGGGGGTGAGCCGTAGTTTGGGGGTAGCGATAATCGTAGGACCGGCCCTTCGACAGGCTCAGGGCAGGCACTCTGGCCGGGAGCGTACAAGGCATTACTAAAGTACAGAGTACAAATTACAAAATGAAGAACCGGCCTATCGGGAGGCAGACGTGGTTGCTACCGAACTGAAGCGCGCGGATGAAGGGCAGCGGAAGAGTTGGGATGAAGAAGGCTACGTGTTGCTGGAGAACGCGATTACGGGCGATCCCCTGAGCCGGCTTCAAGAGGCGTTCGAACGGTGCTCCCACGAGTCGAAACCGGAGTGGCTGGAGGCCGTTTCGGAGGGCCGGCGATCCTCATCCTTTTTCGACATTCCCGACCCGCTGGAACGAGACGATGCGTTCGTGGATATGATTGACCATGGAGGCACTCTTGGGCTCCTCAGGGACTTTCTGGGGGAGGATATGACGTTTCGAGGGCTTGGAGCGCGGACGGTTCCGCCCTGCCCCATCAGCTACGTCGGGTGGCACCCAGATGTTCACCGCGACCGTACGCCTCTCCATATCAAAGTGCAGATCTATGTGAACGATGTGGGCGAAGACCGAGGGCCGTTCGCTTATGTTCCGCGGAGCCACCTTGAAGGCGCAGGCCCCTATCCTCGCGTGAAGCACCTGGACGCAATGCCGGGGCACAGGACGCTTCCTGGTAAGGCAGGAACAGCGGTGATGTTCAACTGCTACGGGTGGCACACGAGTATGATCAATCGGACGCTGGAGCCTCGGAAGTCGCTGATTATCGGCTACGGTGTGTTCGATGAATCGGAGTATGCGGTAGACAAGAAGCGGAAGAACGACCGGTACGGTGCCCTTCGCGAACGGCTTTCACCGAAGCGGAAGTATCTGTTTGGATTTGATAGGTGAAGGCAGGGCAAAGGGCAGAGGGCAGAGAAGGGCAAGCCTTCACGTCTCGCGTTTAGCGTCTAGCGTTTCGCGGACGTAGCCAATAAGAAATACGAAATGAGAATCATGGAGGCCTACCGATGGTGGCGATAAATCGAGCGGATGAAGCGCAGTGGAAGAGTTGGAAAGAAGAAGGCTACGTGGTGGTGGAGGACGCGATCGGGGGAGATGATCTGGCGCGGCTTCAGAAGGCGTTCAACCGGGGCGTTGAGGAGTCGAAAGATGCCTGGCTCCAGGACGTGGCGGCGGGCCATCGGTCTTCCGCCTATTTCGATATCTCCGATCCCTTCGAGAAGGATCCAGTTTTCCTCGACGTGATTGATCACCCCGGCACCAACGGGATTCTGAAAGATTTCCTGGGTGACGACATGTTGTCGCGCGGCCTGACGGCGCGCTCGGTTCCACCCTGCCCGATTAGCTACGTGGGGTGGCACCCAGATATGGATCCGAAGACATTCCCGCTTCACATCAAGGTTCAGATCTACGTCAACGACGTCGCTGAGGAACGAGGCGCGTTCGCTTATATTCCTGGCAGCCATAAGGAGGGGTCGGGACCCTATCCTCGGGTGAAGAGATTGGACGCAATGCCCGGGATCAAACCGCTTCCAGGAAAAGCGGGTACGGCTGTGATTTTCAACTGCTATGGCTGGCACACGTCGATGATTAACCGGACGCTGGAACCCCGCAAGTCGCTCATCATCAGCTACTGTGTGTTCCACGAGATGAAGGACGTGTTCAGCAAACGAGGCCCGGAATGGACAAAGCGCCGGGAGGCGCTGCTGAAACTGCTGACGCCGGAGCGTCAGTATTTGTTCGGGTACGGACGGATTCCGGAAGCTTGAGAGCAAGGCGGGAGACGGAAGTCAGAGGTCAGGGGTCAGAAGTCAGAAGACAGAAGTTAATGGGAACACCGTTCAGGAGGCTTGTGTGGTTGCTATAGATGCTGTACGGGCGAATGAGGAACAGTGGAAAGGGTGGGAAGAGGAGGGCTACGTGGTGGTGGAGGGCGCGGTTTCTGGTGAATCGCTCGCCCGGCTGCAGAGCGCGTTTGACCGCGGCGTGGAGGCGTCGAAGGCGGCGTGGTTGGAAGATGTGGCCGTGGGACATCGGTCGTCTTCCTATTTCGATCTCCCGAACGCTTTTCAGCAGGACGACATTTTCCTGGACATGGTCGATAACCCCAATACGCTGGGTCTGCTGCGAGACTTCCTGGGCGAGGATATGATTGCCCGCGGGCTAACGGCGCGTTCGGTTCCGCCATGCCCCATCAGCTATGTGGGATGGCATCCTGACATGCATCGCGACCGGCATCCGCAGCATATCAAGGTTCAGGTATACGTAAACGACGTGGCCGAGGAGCGTGGCGCCTTCGCGTACGTTCCGGGTAGCCACAAGGAAGGCGCTGGCCCCTACCCGCGCGTGAAGCATCTGGACGCTATGCCGGGGCACAGGGTTCTTCCGGGAAAAGCCGGAACAGCGGTGATCTTCAATACGTACGGTTGGCACACGAGCATGATCAATCGGACGCTGGAGCCGCGGAAGTCGCTGATCATGAGTTACTGCGTGTTCCACGAGCTGAACGATCGGTGGAGCCAGGCCCCGGAACGAAAGCGGGCGCGCGCGGAGATGCGGGCGAAGCTGTCGCCGGAACGACAGTACCTGTTCGGCCATGACCGAGGGGATGGAACGGGCAAAGGGCAGAAGGCAGAGGGCAGAGGTAGGGCAGAAGACAAGAAACGGTGAACAGTGCTGTAATGAGCCATACATAATTGAGAAGTTGCTCTTCACTTTCCTTTGACTCGCCGCTGAGGCGGTCATTCATGCCGAGGTAGACCTGGATGAGTAAGATCGATGCGTTGGCGCATGTGTTTGTGAAACCTTCTGCTGAGTTTCCGCGGGAGACGTCGGAGGGGCTGCCCGAAGAGCGGGAAGCGCCGGTTGAACTTCTTTTGGAACAGATGGAAGCCAACGATGTGAGCCAGGCCGTTCTGGTGCAGGTCGGCGGAGAGGCGATCGAACACCATGCCTACCTGCTGAAATGCCTGAAGGATCATCCCGGACAGTTCCGCGGGATCGGCCGTATTCCCAACGATGTTTCGGATCCGATAGACCATATGAACCGGCTTGCGGGAGAGGGAGACATTATCGGTTTTCAGCTGGAGCGATTCGGCGGTCCACTGGATCCGCTGTCGCCGATGAACATGAACGAGTGGGCGATGACCCCGGCATGGGAGCACGCGGCCGAGAAGGATTTCGTTCTGTACGTCTACCCGGATGCGTCTGAAGTGCATATGGTGCCGTTCTACCTGGAAGCTTTTCCACAGGTAAGGGTCGTTTTCAAACACATGATGGTCTGCCCCGGTCAAGGCGGTGCTACATGGAAGGATGGTCAGCCGCATATCGAGGTGCGAAAGCCTTCGATCACCCGGCATACGACGGCGGAGTTCTACCAGTTTGAGAATGTCTATTCGATCATGTCTGGAGCCTATGCCATCAGCGATGAAGACTACCCCTACAAGGACCTCTCGGGCTGGCACGCGCCGGGATCGTTCGTAGGACGCTACGGGGCCGATCATACGCTCTGGGGATCCGACTTTCCGTTTATGATGAAGGACCCCGGCTACGCGAAGACCGTTGAGTTGATGCCGACGCTCCTGGAGAATGCCGCTGAGCGGGACCTGGCTCAGGTTATGGGCGAGGCCGCACAGCGGATTTTGCGGTTCCGGGAGGAGTGAAGAAGAGATGATGAAGGAGGCGGGTGGGGCGATAAGAACCAATGGCGATAAAGAGGATGACGTCGATGACGGTTGATGTTGCGGACGGTGTACGAGAGCATCTGGAAGAGACCGGCTATGTGGTTGTGGAAGATGCGATCGTGGGGGAGGAGCTGGCGCGGCTGCAGGAGGCGTTCAATCGGTTTTCAGATGAAGCGAGGCCCGGGTGGCTGGAGCAGGTGGCTCAAGGTCGGGGTTCATCGGCTTTCTTTGACGTCGGCGGGTCTCTCGAAAAGGATGATGTTTTCCTTGGCCTTGTTGATCACCCGAGCTTTTTTCCGATTCTGATGGATGCCACTGGAGGCGAGCTCCTCTTCCTGTTTCCCCAGGTTCGAACGGTCCCGGTGAGCCCCGTCAGCTACGTCGGGTGGCATTCGGATATGCCTCATACGAACCCCCTGCACCTGAAGGTTCAGATTTATGTAAACGATGTGCCCGCTGACCGGGGCCCGTTCGCCTATATCCCGCAGAGTCACAAGCCGGGCGCCGGACCCTATCCGAGTGTGAAGAAGCTGGATCACATGCCGGGGCACCGCCCGCTTCCGGGAAAGGCCGGAACGGCAATCGTCTTCAACGGCTACGGGTGGCACACGTCGATGGTAAACCGGACGCCGGTTCCACGGAAGTCGATCATTCTGATCTACGAGAAATGGAATGAGGCGAGGTGGGATCCGGAGCAGTGGCAAGGTATTGAGGAGAAGCTGACGACGCCGGAGCGGCGGAAGCTGTTTGGGATAGAGCGGTGAGAAGCGAACGGCAGAGGAAGGCATGGCTTACGGTGGCTGAGGTGCTTGTGAAGATTGATGCTCATGTGCACGTGTTTTCGAAGGTGACGGCGGAGTTTCCGCGTGAGGCGAACGATCAGCTTCCGGCGGAGGACGAGGCGCCGGTTGAGCGGCTGCTGAAGACGATGGACGATACGGGAGTGGATCGGTCACTGCTGATCCAGATCGGCGGTACGTCGATTGAGCATCATGCTTACCTGCTGCACTGTCTCTCGACGTACCCCGAACGCTTCCTGGGGATTGGGCGGATTCCGGACGATGTGGACGATCCGGTGGACCATATGGATCGTCTGGCCGAGACCTCTGGAGTCATCGGTTTCCGGTTGTTCGGCCTGGGTGGTCCTGAGCCGCTTCAGCCCGTGGACATTCGCGAGTTCCGGACCTATCCGATCTGGAAGCGGGCAGCCGAGATGGACTACGTTATCTGGCTCTACCCCCGATCGATCGACGTCCACCTGGTTCCTTTCCTGCTGGAGGCCTTCCCTCAGGTGCGTGTGGGCTACAACCACCTGATGGTGAGCCCGGGAACCGAGAACTTCCAGATGGAGAACGGTCGGCCGCGGATCGAGACGCGGATGCCGCCTGCTCATCGACAGTTCGTCCGCGGGATGAGCCGCTTCGAGAATGTGAGGGCCCTGATCTCGGGGCAGTATGCGTTCAGCAACGAGGCGTGGCCCTACGCCGATCTTCGGGATTGGCAGCACTACCTTGCCCGGTTGTTCGGAGCAGACCGGTTGATGTGGGGATCCGATTTCCCGTTCGTCACCGAAGAATATGGCGATGAGGCCGGCTATGGCGGACAGGTGAGGCTGGTGGAGGAGGTCTACGATGAGTGGACGGGGGAGGAGCGGGGGATGATCTCCGGGGGGAATGCGGAAGGGTTTCTGAGATTCAAGTGAATCTCAACAGGATTCCGATCGCACAGAGTAAATCAGAACAATTGAAGATTGATCATTTCCCGTTGGCAATTTTCAGTTGGGAGTATGACGATGGTAGCTATACCGAAGGACTATCGGGAACAATGGGATGAGGAGGGCTACATCATCCTGGAAGATGCGTTGGAGGGGGATCACCTGAAGGAGATCCAGGACGCCTTCAAGAAGCATGCAGACGCAGCGCTGCCCTCATGGATCGAAGGCGTTCGGTCGGGGCGGCGCAGCGCAGGGTCCTTCGATATACCGAAAGCTATGGAGAAAGAGGACGCGTTCATCGATCTGGCCGACCACCCCAACTGGTTCGGCCTGATTGATGAGTTTTCCCAGCGCGATCCACTCTTCATCAACGGACAGTTTCGCACTGTCCCCCCGAATCCGATCAGCTATGTCGGCTGGCATCCCGACATTCCGTACGACGGGCCGATTCACCCCAAAATGCAGATCTACCTGGAGGACGTGGGACCGGGCGAAGGCGGCTTCGCGTTCATTCCGGGGAGCCATCGTCGGGAGAAGGGTCCCTACTTCCGGCCGCAGCGGCTGGAGACGATGCCCGGCCATAGGGAGTTCACAGGCCGGGCGGGTACGGCCATCCTGTTCAACGGCTACGGATGGCATACATCGACGATCAACCGGACAGGACATCCTCGGCGGTCGGTTATTCTCATCTATGAAAAATGGAATGAGAACCGGCATGATCCGGAGCGCCACAGGGGGATTGCAGAGAGGCTGACGCCGGAGCGGAAGAGGCTGTTTGGAGTCACAAGATAAGGCAAAGGGCAGAGGGCAGAGAAGGGCAGAGAAGGGCAGAGATAACAGCAGGCTTCGCCTTCGATATGAAAAAAGCGCATTCCCAAGGTTCGGGAGATGCGCTCTTGTTGTTTTTGCCCTTTGCCCTCTGCCAGCCCTATCCCTTAAGATGGGACTCTATAATGTTGGGGATACCCTTCTGGATGGGGGGCTTTGCTTCCGCGCGGCCGACCGCGGCGAAGACGATGCCGAAGCGGTGGTTCCAGAGGACGTAGGTGCCTCCGGCGCCGCTCGCCCATGCCCAGGCGGTGTCTGCGTCTGGATAGTGGTCGCTCGCAGAATTGACCCAGGTCATGAGGCCGTAGGGGCTTTCGGGGAAGTGTTCCTCGTCCAGATCCACCTTGCCGTCATCCGGGCCGTTGTAGTTGACCTTTATGCCGGCGGTCTGCTTGGTCTCGAGCATTTCGATGAAATCGGCGGGAATGATCTGTACGCCCTGCCACTTCCCTCGGGTGAGGGCGAGCATCCCGAGTCGACCCATATGCTCCAGGCTGAAATGGAATCGGATGCCGTCTTCGCGGACCGACGACTCCCAGCCAGAGAGCGCGATAGTATCGAAATAGGCCGCCTTCACCACGGCGTCGTAGCCTTCGGCGTAGCCGTCGAGGCCGTGTACGCGGGCCAGGGCGTTGCAGAGGTGGTGGGGGTTCTTGTCGGAATAGGTCCATATTTCGCCCGGCTCAAAATCCGAATAGTCGCCGTGGGGGTAGTCGAAGCCGGAGGATTGTGTGAGGACGTGCCACCAGGTGGCGCGGGCGTGAAGCCCCTTGAGTTCCGGGCACCAGCGGCCGATGGGGTCGTGGATCGAGCTGATGAGCCCATCCTGAATGAAAGCGCCAACCGTCATGGCGTGCCACGTTTTCCGAAGGGACTTGACCTCTACCGTTTTGGCGAGGTCTCCTTCGACGTGGACCAGGCGTCCGTTGCGCCAGAGTGCCCAGCGGTCGGCAGAACCCTGAAGGGCCTGGATGACGTTGGAGCGGAGGTCGACGCTGTCGGGCGTGGCGAGCTCCTGGGAGTCGATGCCGCCGCCCGAGCGAGGGTAGTAGAATTCGGTGGAGCCATCCACGTGTGACAGGGTCATTGGGGATGCCAATCCTGGGTTGGTCGGATGATCCGGGAATGATCATTGAGATGATCACGCTAAAAGATAACCTGAGATTCCAGGCCAGAAATCGTACGGGTAGAAAATCGAGGCAGGAGGAGGATAAGGCAAGTGAGATCTCAGATGGTTGGCGAGGAGAACAAGGGGAACGGAAGTAGCCTGCAGCAACCTGCTCGGGGAGAGCGACGCACCCCGAGTACGAACCGGGGATCCGGCTAGTCGCATACGCGGTGGACGATGAGGAGAACGTATCTGGGCTCATCGAGGTGATTCCGACCAAGGGTAAGGCCGCGAAACTGGCGGTTGCAGCGAAACCGGGGGCAGAGGTGGTGGGCCCTGCATTCGTGAATCAGCCCTTTTTGACTCTCGCGAGGACGGAATGGAAGTCGTTGAAGATTACGTTCTTCGGTTTGTGCGGCAGCGGTGGGAGGTCGAACTCCGTTTCGAGCTTGTCGACGAGTACACGCATTCGCGCCATCCGGTTCTCGCCAAAGTCGATGGTGACTAGTACATACATTTTGAAGCCCTCGGACCCGCCTTCCTGTTTCACCTTGCAGTGAGCGATGAACTTCCCATCGGGTGATTTCCGGGTCTTGTACGAGAAGCGATAGGTTGGCACTTCGGTTCCATAAACCCACTGGGCGAAGAACCACTCCATGTCCATACCGGCATGCTTCTCAACGATGTCTTGGAAGTCCTTCGTGGAAGCAGCCTTGTGGCGGTAGGTCTGGTAGAAGTCCCTCATCATCTTCTTGAACGCATCTTCGTTGAGCGTGTTGAGGTCGATGAAAAGGTTTCGGAGCATGTGGAGAACCCATGCGCCCTTCAGGTAGACGACGAGGTCGTAATCGCCGGCTGTCTCAGAACTCTGCGTCCGGTAGCCGAGTGAAATAGGGCCTGCCTCCTGGCCGCTCCCGAACCGATACTTGCGATTGTCGAAGATGGCGTCGCGCCAGGCGTCGAGGGTCTTGTAGAAGCGCTTGCTGTCTCCCAGAATCCACTGGACGTACCAGAGGGCGGAGTACTCCGAGAACCCTTCGCTGATCCACTGGTCGTGATATGTTGCGAAGTTGACGGTGCTTCCCCACCACTGGTGGGCCACTTCATGTGCTCGAAAGCGTTCCGCGCTGGCGTCCGGACTGGCGATCTGGAATGTGATATAGGAGAGGTGGAGGAAGCCCGGGTAGCTGATTCCGTGGCCAAACGGTACTTCGGTCGCGAAGATACGGTCGTACGGGTAGGGACCGTACAGTTCGCTGAAAAAGCGAATGCTGTTGGCAATGTCGGCACCCACCTGCTGGTCCATGTTTCGGCCGCTGGAGATGCCCTGCTGCGCAAGGATGCGGGCGATGGCCGCAGCCCCCCTTCGGTCATCAGGATGCTTATGGGAGGAACGCCATTTGCGTGGACGTCGTGCCGCTTGAACGGCCCCATGTTGAACGATACGATGGTAACCGGCACCTCCTGTTTCCAGCCGCTGACGCGTGTATCTCCTTCAACCCGGTCTTCGAGTCTCCGGCCGACGGATACAAGCGAGTCTTAGACAGGGACTCTGAATGTGAGATCGAACGTCGTACGCTCCCTGAACCCCAGCACGGGGTACCAGTTCCGGCCGCTGGCCGATACGGTGCCCAGTTCACTGATCTTCCCCTGGGCTTCGATGGCTCGGACGGTCCGTTTCAGGTTCTGGATGTCGTATCTGAAACTAAGCGTGGAGGATGAATCCCGGACCAACGGTGGGCCGAAGAAGACGCTGACGTAGGGCCCGTCTTTATGGAAGGGGACGTCCTCTTCTTTGGGCCCAAGGACCGAGTGTACGTCTGACGCTTGCAGAGCGAACTTAAGAGATCGAAGCGTATCGAGCCGCACTTTGAAATATACCCGGGCCGTGGCTTCTAGTTCCCCCGCGTCCGAGAGTTCCGCCTCTATATCGTAGTGACGGAGCCGTACCTCATCTTTCTCTCCAGGTTTGACCTCTGGGATGCGACCGCTGGCTCTGGGCGACCTGTTGAACCGGCTGACGGTCTGCCTTCGGAATGTGGTGCCCCACCTGTTCTCCAGCGCAACCTCTTCAACCTGCCCCGGATCGTATGTATAGATCAAAGGTTTGGGTAGAACGCCGTCGCGGGCGTTGAGCTTGTTGGCGATATGGGCGTAGAAAGACGCGTCGTCCGTGCGGTTCAGCAGGTCCCGGTAGAGGCTGTAGGTAAAGCGGTCGTTTGACCAGCTGTGGAAGAAGAGACCGGCATAGTGGATGGCCTCTTCCAACTCATGGGGGACAGGGCCCGAGTCGAAAGTGAGCATTCGCTCGAGTTCTGAGGACGTGGAATCCGCGAACCGAAGCAGGAGAAACCGGAAGTCGTGGCTGAGGGTTTCTTCCTTGTAGAACCGGGCCAGCTGCTGGCGTTCTATGTCGGTGGGTGGGGTGAAGTGGAATGTGCCCTTGCCGAGAAAGACAGCTCCAGTTGTGACCGTGTCGTCCTGGAAAGGGATGGACTGGAGGAGGAAGAGCCGCCCCTCTTTCAGCTCGAACCGGGCGGCGTCTCGAACGAGTTCCAGGTTGCGGACGTCGGCTGTTCGGGAGGAGTCGACGGCCGGCATTCGCAGGCTGCGGTAGGCGAACCCCCAGGGGTCCGTTTCGGAAAGGCTGACGTCGGCGTCTGTGCGAGACGAATCCGCGTAGGCAGACGTGGGCACTTCCACGGAGGATGCGGCCGACGCGAAGAAGCAGAGAATGAGCGCAGAAAGGGATACCTTCATACCCGCCTCCGGGAGTGGATAAGTTGCGTTTTGATGCTTCCTGACGGTACCTCATCAGGGGGTGAGATGTCAAGCGCGGAGGTGGAGGGGATGCCGTGGCTTTTGCGTGGGGAAGCCGGTGACTATATTGCGGCCATCGATACATGAGTACCACGACCGAACAAGGAGGTCCATTCCAGTGCTAAGAGGCATCCCTAACATCCTCAGTCCGGAACTCCTGAAGATCATGATGGAGATGGGGCACGGCGATGAACTGGTTATCGCGGACGGCAATTTCCCCGCGGCCAGCATGGCTCAACGGCTTGTGAGGGCCGACGGCCATGGTGTGCCGGAACTCCTGGACGCCATCCTCCAGTTCTTTCCGCTGGATACGTTCGTGGAGGCGCCGGTGGCGCTGATGCAGTTAGTAAAGGGGGACGAAACGGTTCCCGTGATCTGGAAGACGTACAAGGAGATTATTGACCGACAGGCGGGAGACGAGAACCAGGTAGACGTGGTGGAGCGGTTTGCCTTCTATGACCGAGCAAAGGAGGCGTACGCCATTGTTGCGACGGGGGAGGGGGCGTTGTACGCGAATGTGATACTGAAGAAGGGTGTTGTTGCTGAGGGGTGAGGGAGGAGCAGTACAAAGTACAAAATACAAAGTACAAAGAGTACAGAACATCGGTGCTGTTGCTATCGGTTGGAGAGCTGCAGGATGTTGCCGTCGGGATCCTTGAAGTCGCAGGATTCGTACTCGCTGGCCACATGGTGCTTGCCCATTCTGACGCCACAGTCGATCAGTCGCGAACGCGCGGCGCTGACATCGTTGACGAGGAGGACGAGTTTGTTGCGATTCCGTTCGGGACATCCAGGCTTGCCGGCCTTATGGATCCCGACTTCGAAGCTGCCGCTCCGGAGCTGGACCCAGTCCTTCGGGCCGTAGTCCATCGCTTCCGGCGGTGCGACGACTTTCATCCCGAGTGTGTGGCGATAGAATTCGACCATTCCGCTTACGTTGTTCGTGAAAAAGATGTATCGACCTATCCTCATCGACGGCCTCCTGGGAACTCGGGTTCGAACGTTCCGGACACTGCATTCTGGCGAGTGCCAGCCCGAATGTCAACTCATTCGATCCAAGCCGTATCACGAAAGGCCGGACGCCCGTTGGGGCGCTCCGCGTAACGCTTCTTGAACGTCACTCCTTACGTCATGATGCTGGTGATTGCGATGACGACGACCGCTGTTGGAGATCCTGTGAAGCTCCCTCCTAATCGCTGGACGCGGCTGGCCGTTGACGCAGATGGCGCTCGCCGCCTTTCGTCCTTCCGGTTCGTCGACTCGCTGAAGGGATTTCTCCTGTGGGGCTACCTGTCGCGGGATGTCTATACCTATGGTGGTCCTCACGCTCCCATTGCGGACAATGCCGAAACCGATCTGGTCAGGTTCGACCTCGCAGACGGAGGCTGGCGCAGCGAGATACCCGTAGGGAGGGATATCTGGGCGCACGATCCGCCTCCCATGTACCCGGCCCGATCCTACCACGGGATTACGACCGGCAGCTATCGATCCGACCTCCGGATGCGAGATGGCGTGTTCAGGCCAGACCTCAACATCGTGTACGACCAGGTGACGTACGATTCGAAGCGGGATCGTATGGTCTACTTCTCAGGGGGGAACACGTTCTTCTACGAGGTGTCGACGCGAGCCTGGTCAGATCTACCCGCGGAGGGAGGGCCGCCGCCTGTGCTGGGTGGATCGCTCTGCTACGACCCGGTGAATGACGAGGTCGTCCTGTTCGGCGGCGGGCACGTGGTGGAGGAGGGGGTGGAGGGGCATCCGGTAGGTCATACGGGGACCTGGATTCTGGATTGCGACAACGGGCGATGGCGGCAGTTGGAGGGGGCTCTGGAGCCTCCACCCCGAATGGCGTCCCGATTGGTGTACGACAGCCGGAACGAGGTGATGGTGCTGTTCGGTGGTGATGGTCAAAGCCACTGGCTGGGCGATACGTGGATGTACGATCCGGCTACGAGGATGTGGCAGGCGTCGCAGGCGGCCGCCGGTCCGGGCGCGCGTGCCGGACATTTCAGCGTGTATGACAGGTTGACGGGATGGGTGATCGTTGGAGGCGGCCATGACGGAGAGTATCCAGAGGGTGACCTGACGGATATGTGGGCGTTCGACGCGGGCGAGGATTCGTGGAGGCCGCTCAAGGGTGACGTGCCGACCGGATGGTATGTGACGGCCGACGTGGATCCTGAGCGATCGACGATCGTGCTGACGACGGCTACCGAGTCGCCGGAGATCCAGCGGGGGTGCGACCAGATCTACCCGGTACGAACGACCTACGCATTCAAAATCGACCGGGAGGGGTTGGTAGACGGCGCAGCGACGGTTGGCTCCACCGAAGCACGTGTCCCGAAGCGCTCGCCTGCTGATGCGGCCATTGGCGCCGAGCCTGACGCTTATCGCGAGGCCCTGCAACGTTCCAGATTGGCGTCGATGCCGGGGAATGAATGGACGGAGCTGGTTGACCCGGTGCGGACAGCCCCGGTGCGGACGTGGGGGTCCTGCGCCTTCGACTCGGACAAGGGGCGGATCGTCTACTGGGGCGGTGGGCACTGCGGCTATGGTGGAAACGACACCGATTTCTACGATGTTGGCGCGAATGCCTGGAGGTCAGCACCGACACTTCCGGAGTACCCGGAACGGGGATGGAACCAAGGTGTGAACCTGGCGGGCGTGACATTCCGGGGCGCGCCATGGGTGCGGCACGGCCGGAAGATCTACGCGTACGATCCGGTGAGCAGGCTGATCGTCAACACCAAGGTGATCTTTCTGACCGGTGGCTACGAACCGGAACCCCTTGCTGGGTACCCGGCAGTGGACGACTTTGTGACCGATAGAGGCAGCACGCCTTCGGGCAAGACCGTATGGGCAACGTGGACGTCCGACCCGGAGAAGGGGACGTGGAACCTCCTCTGTTCGGGAGCTGAAGGTCTAGACCTGCTGGTGAGCACCCCTCACGGCGTGATGGGCGTGGACCACAACTGGCGGCTGGCAGACATTGCCGCAAGGGCCGGGTCGACATACGGTGAGGGAGAAGCGGTGAAGGAGAATGCCGTCTATCTGTTGGACGTCGCTGGAGGGGAGTGGCGGAAACTCTCCACCGGCGAGTTCGGCCCGCAGAACCTGTATGAGATGACGGCCCTGGTGTACGACTCTCGACGGGACCAGTTGATTCTGCATGGAGGCGGCCCGAACCGGGACGAGGTGTGGACGTTCTCAGTCGACGATGGAGCCTGGCGGAAAATGGAGCCGGAAGGCTTGGCGCCCGTCTGCAGGCGGGAGGCGATCTATTTGCCCGAGGCGGATGTGATGCTGACCTTCGGTACGCCTGTGGGGAACGACGGGGAACCTGGGGCCTACGCCTACGAGGTTGCCGCGAACCGATGGACGCGTGTGACGATTGCGCCGCCGAGAGGGCGGGATATGGGGGAGGTAGTGGGGCAGAACCGGGCGATGACGTACGATGCGGAGAGGGATCTGGTGTTGATGGTGCTGGGTGGGAAGGGAGGGGATCGGGGAGAGGCGGTGGTGTATGGGATGAGGTATGAAACTGAGCGATGAGCAATGGGAAGACAGAATCAGGGGCGACGCGTTTTCAGCCTTCTGATCGCGGGAGTTGAAGGCAAGTTTGGTTTCGTACAGACGAAGGCCCGGCGTGGGGATGAGCCGGGCCTTCTGTATTTTCGGGTGTCGAGAGACCGCGTCAGGCGGCGGGGCCGACGACGTAGCTCTTCAGATCCTCGTAGTAGTTCTTGATTTCCGTGAGCCGTGCCTTGACGGCGTCGCCGATGGAGACGATTCCGACGATGCTCCCGTTCTCGATGACGGGCATGTGGCGGAACCGATTCTCGGTCATCACTTCCATGACATATTCGATATCGTCGTCCAGATTGCCGGAGACGATATCCTTCGTCATGACCTCGCCCACGGTTTTCTCTTCCAGCGTGACTTTCAGATGGACCTGGCGCATGAGGTCGCGCTCGGTGATAATGCCCAGAACCTCGCCGGTGGTGTCGAGAACGGGGAGCGCACCGACTTTGTTGACGGCAATGGTAGAGAGGGCCTCTCTGAGCGAAACCTGCGGGCCGATGAATATGACGCGGCTTCCCTTTTCCTCGAGGATGTCTCGTATCTTCATCGTTCCTCCTCACGGGGTAGAACTATGTGTGGGGAATCTTACGGGAGCCAAAAAGGGGTGGGTCATGATAGCCGGCCAGGGAGGTGTTGTCAAGGCGAGATTATGGAATGGATAAGTATAGCGAATAAATTAAAAAGGGAAATAGAGGGAGGCTAATGGGGAGGGATGGGGAGTGGGGGGTGGGGAGATGCAACAGGGAAAGGCCCGGCGAATTGAGTGATCGCCGGGCCTTTTCTACACGTCCGGAGAGGAACGGTCAGGGGGAGTCGGAGCCGTCGTTGAGGCCTGGGAAATGGGATTTGGCGATTTCTTCGATCTGTTCGGGTGGAATAGGCCGGGACATGCCGATGTGGAAGGCCAGGTACCACATGACGAAGATGCCGTAGACGAGGAACAGCAGCTGCCAGATCCAGAGCGAGGGCAGGCCGAAGGGCGCCCAGGTGGCCGGCAGGTTCGGATCGGAGAAGAGCGAGTTGCCGACCACGGCGAATGGACCGAAGCCCACAAGGAACCAGACGATGGTGAGGACCCAGGCCAGCGGAACCTGCCTGCGCCGGTCTTCCGGAACGCCGGAGACGGCCTGAAGGAAGCGGTGGCGCTTGTTCTTTGTTTCCTGGACGTCGGGCGCATCGGGCGCCAGCAAGGTGAACAGGCCTACGACGATGAGGTTGGCGAAGATTCCCCAGCCTGCGCTGTGGATGGTGAGGGGGTACGCGCCCCAGGGCATCGGCCCGATCGAGGCGTCGAGCCACTCGGGCAGGAAGACCTTGAGCAGTTCCGGGAAGACGACGACAGTGCGGTCGGTGAGGGTTACGGCCAGCAGGCCGGCCCCAAGGCCCCAGACGATGCCCTTCCGAGGCAGCTTCGGGAAGTAGCAGAGCCCCATCAGCGCTGGATACATCTGGAAGCCGTAGGCGACAGCGAGGCCGCCGAGCATGACGATGGCTTGCGTGGATTTGGCGGCCACGACCAGGGCGGCGACAGTGACGACGATGACGAAGATACGTCCACAGAGTTTCTGGACGGCGTCGGTGGCGTCGGGTGCGATATACTTCCTGTAAAGGTCGCGGGTGACCATGCCGCTGAAGGTGGACATGTAGGCCGCGCCAGTGCTCTGCATCGCGGCCAGCGCACAGACTGCAAGCAGCCCAACAAGCCAGGGAGCCGCTGTGCCCATGAGGTTGATGAGCTGGGGGACCAGGGTTTTGTCGTTGACCTCGGTGAAGACGCCGATAGAGGTCAGGATGTTTCCACCCAACCCCTGGAAGATGGTGAAGGTGAAGAGGATGACGCCAATGATGAGCGATGAGGCGACTACCTGCTGCCAGCGGAAGGCTTCGCAGGTTCTGTTCGAAAAGGACCACATGGAAAAGGCAGGCGACGCCTGGATGCCCATAAGGGCGAACATGTAAGTCATGCACATCATGCCGGTCCAGATGCCGCCGGTTGCCTTCGATCCTGCCGATACCGCCTGGATGGATCCGGGAATGGCAACGTAGTGCGAGTAGCCGTCGGGAGTGAGGCCCTTCCCCGATGCCAGGTCGGATTTGACGAGTGAGGCGATTCCGGCGGTGAACCCGCTCCAGCCGCCTGCGAAGTGGATGGCGACGCCACCGAGAATGACGATCCCGAGTGCGAGGAGGATGCACTGAAGGGAGTCGACGTAGGCGACGGACCGGAGTCCGCCCGCAGCAACGTAGACCATCACGACGGCGGAGAGGGCGAACATGCCGACCTCGACGCCGACCATGCCGTCGGTAAGGACATGAAATAGATCGCCGGAGGCCCGCAGCTGGACGCCCAGGTATGGGACGCTGAAGAGAAAGGCGACCAGGACGGTGAGGAGACGGATGGCGTTGCCCCCGTAGTAGTCGCTGTACATCTCACCAGGAGTGATGTACTGGAACGCTCGACCGAGCACCCACTGGCGTCGGAGAAAGAGGACACCAGTGAAAGGGATGGTGAGCGCGTAGAACGATGCAAAGGCGTAAGGCAGTCCGTCGCTGAGGATCTTGCCGGGATGACCGATGAAGGTCCACCCGCTGAAGCTGGTGGCCGTTGCGGCCAGAACGAAGACCCAGACGCCGATGGATCGGCCTGCGACGAAGTAGTCGGCGGAGGTTTTCGAGCGAATGGCCCCTTTGACCCCCCAGAAGAGGCAGTAGGCCCAGTAGATGCCGACGAAGGCGAAAAGCCAGATGATTTTCGGTTCCAATCTAAACCTCCAAGCGACAGTAGGCAGTAGTCAGCAAAGGACAGTAATCAGTTGTCAGATATCAGGGGTCAGACAAGCAGACGGCAGACAAGCAGACGGCAGACGGCAGACGGCAGACGGCAGACGGCAGACGGCAGACGGCAGACGGCAGACGGCAGACGGCA
>Ga0114996_10003868_pt1 | contig 18301 bp, 11 predicted proteins | sample ArcticOcean_MG_C_4_FD_87039 | JGI IMG/M metagenome (GOLD analysis project Ga0114996, IMG submission 87039) | Marine microbial communities from western Arctic Ocean - ArcticOcean_MG_CB4_134 | ecosystem: Environmental > Aquatic > Marine > Oceanic | place: Arctic Ocean: Canada Basin | collected...
AGCCGGTTTCGCGTAGCGCGGCTAACATGTCCGGCCAGACCTCGTCGTGACGAGATTTGTACTCGTCCAGGCGGTCGGGCTTGACCTGCAATAGAAAACAGACGCGTTCCAAATTAGTTCCTCTAGACGGGTTTATATTCGGGCTCGGACCACGGTTGGTCTATCCGCCAGGCGGATAAATTTTCGATCCATTCTTCCCGCTTCGCTCGCATCGTTTCGAGCGTCGCCGCATGCTCAGCCGAACCAACCAAGTTAGTAAGCTCCTGCTTGTCGGCGGCGACGTTATACATCTCTTCATAAACGGGCTCGGCTTCGGGATAGACGAAATACTTCAGATCCCCACTGCGCACCCCCTCGCTTTTAGGGACGCGTGGATGCTCGAACAAGTGCTCGTAAAACCATTCCTGTCGCCAGGCCGGCTGCTGCCCTTTGGCTAGTGGCATCAGATCGCGGCCGTTAACAGACTCAGGAATATCAAGGCCGGCGGCGCTCAAGATCGTCGGCGAAACGTCGATGTTGAGTGTCATCTCATCACGCGTCGTGCCGGCGGTTTCGGGAAGCCGCGGATCGCTAATGATCATTGGCGTCCGAATTGATTCCTCATGCATATACCATTTGCCGGCCCATCCGCGCTCACCCAAGAAGAAACCGTTGTCGCCAGTGAAGACGATGACGGTGTTGTCGAGTTGGCCCATTTCCTCGACCTTGGCGAGCATGCGGCCGATCTGCACATCGACTCCGTAAATCAGCGCGTAGTGACGCTTGACCGACTCCTCCCACTTCTCGGGTGTGCCAAAGCGGCGTTCCCAGCGAATGCGGCTTTCGGTACCGTCCTTGAGGAATTTGGGCAATCCGTCGTAATACTTCCCGTCCATGTGCGGGAACGGCGGTAGTTCGACTCCGTCGAACAGGTGGTCGTAGGCCGGGTCGTTAATGAAATATGGCGCAACGTTGTCTTGAACGTGCGGCGATTTGAAACTGACGGACAGGTTCCAAGGCTGTTCCGGCGACGAGCCATCGAGAAATTCCAGGCACTGATTGCCTAGAAATATGGTCATGTGTTCTCGGCCTTCAACCAGATACTGCCCCTGGCCGGGGAAGCCCTTGAAGTAGTCGTAGCGACTCGCCGAGGCATCAATATGGTCGGCGCTACCCACTCCGTACTTGCCGACAAACCCCGTTCGGTAGCCGGCATTGTGCAATCGCACCGGGTAGCTCAACTCGTGCAATTCGTCGCTCAAAGGCGTCTCGAAACCGTGGATACCGTGGCAGCGGGAATACAGGCCGGTAAAGAAGGAAGACCGCGAAACCGCGCAAATTGACGTCGTCACGAAATTGTTCGTGAAGCGCACGCCCTGCCGCGCGAGCCGGTCCATATTGGGCGTCTGGAGAATGGGATGTCCGGCACAGCTCATCTGCTGCGCCTGCTGATCGTCCGTCATGACGAAGATGATGTTCGGACGGGGATGACCGGGCTCGGAACCACAGCGGGTCAACAACGAGGCCCCTGCCGCGCCGAGGCCTCGCAGCGCGTCGCGGCGAGTCGGTTTGAGGGATGACGTGTCGCGCATTACCGAAACAGTGTACCCGATGGGACCGTGCGTACCGGCCCGGCCCCTCCTAGCAAGACCCGTATGCGAAGATTGGGACGGGATCGGCGGTGATTGAGGCCCGCCCGCGAGTCACGGAATGAACTGTCAGAAATGTGGCCGACAACTTCTTGAGACTGAGAAGTTTTGTATCGGATGTGGAACGCCCGTCGCGGCGACAACCCAGGCAGCGCCGACAGCCAGCCAGACGGAAGCGATGATTCCCCCGGAAGAGGCGCCTCCACCCGCCGAAGTGCGTTGTGATTCGTGCGGCGAAGAACTCACGACGGATGACCGCTTCTGCCAGTCGTGTGGTGCGCAGGTTGGCGGCCCGGCCATCACCGAAGGACAGGCAAGCCGCCTGACGGAACCCGTGGAAGCGCAGTTCGAGGGAGTGGATACTGCCGGCGTGGAGCCAATGGGCTCGCGGGCAGCGGTGGCTCCACCTGCGGAGAAGAGTTCAAACAGCACGATCTATACACTACTGGGCCTCGCGTTCGTATTGATTGCCTGCGCCTACTTTGCTTACGACTACTTCTCTACCCCACGTAGCCCCGGCTTGGCTACGACGCCGGGGGAGCAAATCGAGTTGGCGCAGGATGGAACGACTTCGGCCGCCAGCAGCGACGCCATTGACTTGCAGAGTCAGAGCCGTCTCGACGAAGCAGCGCCATCCGGATCGCCTCCTCCGAGCACAGCACGCAAGCCCGCTACTTCAAGTCCTCGGCCAACGCCGCCGAGAACCACGCAGCGGACATCGCCCGATACCTCACAAGAGGGAGCTGCGGGCCGGCTGGATCCACCTCTATCACCTCCCCGGGCCGCGCCCCCTGCTGCAAGTCCACCGCCCAAAGCACCTAGCAGTGGCGTGCTCATGCCTGGGGGGACGGCGTCGAAACGCACACAATCGCCACTGCGTGCGAACACGCCGCCGGTCAAAGCGTCGTCCGCCGCACCTCCACCCAAGCCTCCGCTCCAAAAGGGAACGATCTATTGGACCGGGAAGCTACAGAAGAATCAGGTCATCGTTATCGAGAACGAAGAGGCAACCATCGGGATCGCGGATGGAGACTATTTCACGGGAATTCCGATCGACGTGCACCTGCCGTCGCCAGCCGTCCGCCTCGTCGAGCGCCCCACCACGCAAAACAACTGGAAGCGTGTCGCCTTCCGTTGCTTGCGAACCACAAAGCAGTCCGTCACCATCAACATTCAGTGGAACCTGCTTCGATAGGGGCCGCCATTCCGCGGGGCTATGAACGAAACTTCTTACTCGCATCGCACTGATTCCGTTGCTCGAAAGATTGAACTCCTCCAGGAGGCCCTCGCGGGTAATCGGCACGAACTGGCGCGTTCGCTTGCTGAGTCGATCCGCGAAACCATCACGTTCCAGCAGCAAACCGACGAGTCGCCTGGAGACGTCGATATCCAAGCCGACAGCGGCCAGCCCATCAGCGAGTTTCCTACCCCATGGCGGGATTGGGCCGCAGGCTGGCGGCGCTTCGCGGTCTTCGCTCTCGATGAAACCGTAGGGCTGGCCCGAAGCAGCGAGCCGGTAGAGATCGACGTTCGATTCGCCGCGAACACGTGCGCCGGACTATTTCGTGACGTCCGGCTTGTCAAGGTGGACTCGGATTCAGGAACCCTGAATGAAATTCCGAGCCAGTTCCTCAACGAACGTAGACGGGGCGCATTCCGCTACGGACGCCTACTCTTTCAAGCCGACAACCCCGCCCATCAACGCGTCACGTATCTGCTGCTCTTTGACAACCCTGACGCCGAGCTGCCGGACTACGAGACGGATCTTCGCGTCGAAGGGGAAGGCTACAGCCTCGATATCGAGAATCGTTTCTACCGCGCCTCGCTGTCGCGGCAGATGGGGCAATTGGAAAGCCTGCGATACAAATTCGGCAGCCAACTCAATCTCTTCTCGGCGGGAGACGGCCATGGCGAACCACCCGGCATCGATTGGGCGCATGACTATGTCGCGTCCGACGGCTATCAGAAGATGCGCGTCACCAATTGGGCGGACTGCGCTGACTATGAAGTGATTCGTGGCCCACTCTGCACCGTCGTCCGCCGTTGGGGATTTCCACACTCCACCGTTCATCCGCTCTTTACGCCCTCACGAATGCACATCACCGTCGAGTATCACTTCTTCGCCGGCATCCCCTACTTCACGAAACGCGGCTCGATGGAGGTGCTCCAAGAGATGGACATCACTTACCTCCGCGACGACGAGTGGGTGTTCTCGGGGAGTCCGGTCACGGACACAGATTGGATGGCAAGCGACGGTAAGTTGCGGACGGGTGAAGTCGACGAAGCGCAGAAAGACAACCTTTGGGCTGTGGGATTCTTCAACGACCGCACCCGCGACGCGTTCATCGCATTGTTTCTAGAACACGAGGCCGAGAACTTCGACGGTCTCAAACACAGCGGTCCGCCTGTTCTGCACTACCAGAGCGGCGCTCAATTGTGGAGCCGCTGGGCCGCGCGCGGCAGGCCCACCCTCAAAGCGGGAGCCAAGCTCAAACAGCACAACGCGTACCTGACGATCCCTTTCCCGGAGGAGAACGGGAAGCAGATTGTCGAGGACCATCGCCACAGGCTTCTGAATCCGCTCTCACCGGCTGAGAGCGACCTCACCGGCATCAGAGCACAGCGCTCTCCGACAAGACTGGCCCGCCCGGGCGAGCGCGGCGACGCTGCTATTTCAAAGCAGGCTCTGTGGGATGCTCTCCGAGAGGTGCGCGATCGCCAGCTCTACAAGATCGACGCCAATGTCGTCGACATGGGATATATCTACGATCTGCGCGTCAACAGTGGGACGGTCCACATCGTGATGACCATGCCTCACCGTGGCCGGCCGAAGTTCGGCTTCATCGGCACACCCATCCGAGAACGGCTGATCCAGGTTCCCGGCGTTACCGAAGTCAAGATCGAAAACGTCTGGGATCCTCCCTGGGACGCGAACCGCCTCAGCGACGAAGCCCGCGAGACGTTCGGCTTCTGACTAGCCGCCCGCCGTGGAGTCCGGGTCAAGGTAGCCGACTTCGTTGCGGACCGTACGATAGAAATTGCGGAAGCGGTTCAGCTTTTCTTTCGAGATCAGTATGATGCTCTCTCCGCGCGGCCGCTCTTCTGCGCTTTCGCCATCTCGTGTGGGCATCTCCATGACAACCGGCTCACGGTCGGTCGCGGGCCAACGCCCTACACGTACGATTCCCTTCTCGATGAACGAGCGGACCGCCTTTCGAGCGAGCCCCATACCCCGTACCTGATCCTGAATACGTAGGTACATCAGCTTGTCATTGTGCGTGAGGGCAAACCCGACAGCGATATCCAACTTTTCGTCGGGCCGGAAGGGGACATCAACGCGCACGATGATGGGAAGGAGCTCGACCGGTGACGTACCACCAACGGCCGACTTGGCTAGGTGGTCCACAAGGGCCCTCACCAGCTTGACCTCGACGAAGTTCAACTGGAGAGCGTCATTGCACTCGTCGAGTTGCTTGATGCGCGCCTGCTCGGCCCAGTCAAGCGACACCGGAGTCCCCAGGCATACCCGGCCGGCCTCAAGCTCAAGCCGCCGCTCGCAGAAATCACGGAACCGTGCGCCGTAGACGCTTGACGTGATTGCCCACGTCGTGCGTAGCATGCCGGCCCACGACCAGTTCTTGAAGAGATTCATCCAACCCTGGTTGTCCGGGTGGTCCCATTCGCGGTCCAGGTCAAGGTCTAGATACACGCTCTCCATGAGCTGGATCATGCGGCTGCACACGTAGTATCCGGCTCGCAGTTCGTGATAACTATCAGGCAACCAGTAGCGGTGAGCGGGCGTGCCGTCCACTTCCTTCGCAAGGTGTCGAAGACTCGGATTGATTTGGGTGTCGAGGAACCGCAGACTCTCCGTTTTGCGAATCTCATCGCTCAGCTCTTCGTAGTCCTGAGCGTGCTGCGTGAACGTGCCGGCGGCACAGCCCGCGGGTGGATGCCACTGCCGGTCAAGGCGAACGAATAGGTCTTCGGTCTGCATGTCGGCCAAGTCGCTCGGGTCTCCGACCACGCTCAGTACTTCCTGCGTAATGTGGTACCCGAGCGCCCGGTAGCTCTCGAATTGCGTTTCGTCGAATGATTGATCCAGCGTGCTTTGGTGCGGGAAGGCGGGATTCTGATCGCGATAACGCAGTACGTCCGTCGGCTCATCTCCGTTCATGGACGACTTGATGTACAAGAGCCTACCCGGAGGGGTATCAGGGCCGTAATTGATCGTGCCCACCGCGCAGTGTCTTCCTTCCTTTGGGTTGTCAAGCGTGCGACGAATCGGGTCGACATTGATCCGAATATTGATGCCGAAGTCGGTCCGGCATTTTTCGATGGCATTGCCGAGCGCATCGAACTGCAACTGCCCGTCTTCTTCCGCATCACAGGCCACAATAAAGCGGCAACGGCGCCGCACAAGTTCGTAGATTCCTAGGTTTTCAAAATGTCCGCCATCGGACAAATAGACGTAGTCACGCTCGGCATTGGTCATTCCAAAGAGTTCGAATAGCAGATAGGGAAGGCCCAACTCCGGCCCCTGATGACTCGCCTTGACGGATACGGGATTCCCGATCCACCTTCCCAGACGAACGTTGAAGACGGTCATGAGGAAGGCCAACGGAGCCGAGGAATGGTACCCCATGCTGGGACTTGCCGCCGCGCCGGAAATCGTCGCCGCGGCGCCAATCGGTATGCCGTCTTGGTAGTCAGGCGTCGGAAAGTATCCGCGTTGCTTCTCCGGTATGGTCTCGCTATCCAGAGTATCGCCCTCTAGGGGCTCGGATTCCGGTGCGAGCATAGCGGCATCGAAACCCGAGAACAGCGGTGAGATAAAGAACGACATCGCCATTCTCTTCTGCCATGCGAGCTTTTCGCCACCTACGAGATTGAGCGCCGTATTAACAAGAAAGTACGGGCCCTCATACGGAGGCTCTTTGGCAAGAGGTTGTTGCTGCTCGGCCCTGGAGGCCGCCGGATCACCGTTCGTTTCGGGCCGCTTCTCCGGCTCAACAACGAGCTCATGCATCCGAATGCCGTCTTCATGCGGGTCGAACCCTGTGAACGGATGCGCGTTTCGGCCCATATTCGATGCTCCGAGGTAGCAGCGCGTCAGCCGGTTCCGATAGAAGTTGTACATCGAGAAATCGTTGATACTCACTCGCCAGGACAGCAGCAACGCCACCGCCATACAACCAGCCATCCCACCTAGAATCCACAAGGGGTCATGCAACCTGCCGTCCCCTAAGAGTTCGAGAATGTACGACAGAGTCACCAACAGGCCAACGATGAAGACGTACGGAGCGACCAACGCCACCACCTCAAGCCACTTCGACGACTTCTTTCCGCCAGTGTCGCCGCTATGGCCGGCAAAGAGCCCTCCAATCGTGGCGCCGATCCATCCCGACGCAAGCAAGCCGCTTCCCCAGGGAGCAAGTACCTCAGCAACGAATCCCCTCGCGCCGAACGCGATCAAGAACAGGGCCACCCACCCGAAGGAATAGACCATCATCCAAGCACTCAGACGGCCCCACCACTCGCGGGCATCCGTGTCGAGAATCGTTCCCATCAGGCCGATGTAGAGCGCGACCATTACCGAAAACACCAGGACCGTGAGTGGGATACCCCATACCAGTACGGCTTGCTCTGCATCCATGATCCCCAGGCCTCGGTAGCCGACCCAAGAGAACCCTTCGTCGACCTTCGGCAGCAGCACCCGCCACAGCAGTGCCGCCCCGGCGCAGCCGCTCAGAAGAACGAAGACCGTCACGAACACAAGTTCCTTTGGATCGGAGAAACTCAGTACCGCCTGCGTCAGGACGATAACGACCAAGAGCGTTCCCAACGGTAGTAAGACGTCCGCGTCATACTCGAGCAGGAAGCCCGCCCGCGCGGTGGCTAACCAGGCAATTACGAAACCGGGGACGACGATCCCGCGTTGCACCCATCCTTGGCAGGATAGTGTCGAGTACTCGTAGGGTGATTCGCTATGCTCCGTTCGCTCCACAGCAGCATTCTTGATATCCCGTAGCGCCCTGAAGACCCACCACGACGCGACGGCCACAAGCAGCATTCCGAGTGCCATGGCTCCCCACCAAGGCCCATCGTGAACGAGCCCTGTCAACCACTCGACAAGCCTCGGGAGCAGCAGCACGGACGACAGCGCCATCACAAGGATTGTGAGGTTAAGCAGGACGTTGCGAACATAGATCGCAGCGCCAGTCCAGGTATCGGCACTCAGCGCGCCGGTCTTCGGAGTGAGGTAATTGCTAAACCGCCGCAGATAGGTGATTTCGGGCGGCTCACTGGTTCGGTCCTCCGGCTTCTTGTGCTTGAGCCCAGACACAACTGTCTTCAGGTCAGTACGCTTGAACCAACTCGTGAGCCAGCTTCCTATGTAGCCGCCGCCCGACACCGTGGACAGATAGTCGAAACGCGGAATGAGTCCGTACTTGGCGAGTGCTTGCAGCACACCGAGGTTAAACGTGGCGCTACGTATCCCCCCACCTGAGAAGGCGAGGCCAAGAAAATTGTGCCGGCCGGCTTCGCGGTATGGCGATGGTTTGTCGCGTGACTTGGTTTCGGGAACCGGCGCGTTCCCCAACGCCGCCAGAGTCTTGGGTACGATACCTCTCGCGGTTAGGCCGCGAAGCTTACGGGACCTCCTAATCGCTCCAATTTCCGCCCACAAGACGTCCCTAAAGCCCTTTGCTCGCGGTTCTGTATCCGGCATCAGTATGGCCTCGTCATGGCGTCGAGATCCACTTCGGCGACACTCACTGGTTTAGGCGGAGTTTCGGGCACCAAGGGACCACACGCTTCCTCTCGTTAACTGAACATCATCACTTTCCCGTCAAATCACTCTCATTGCGCCCGACAATTCTCGCAAATCCTAGACTGTTCGTGTGTTTCCATCAAGACGCCCCGTCGAATAGCCTGTCGGCTACGATCTCGGCCACATCCGCCACAACAAACTCTTCCTGCCCCGCGTGGCGAGCGGCGTCGCTCAGCATGATCGGGCAGTACGGGCAAGCGACCGCCACGGTCGACGCCCCCGTCCCGCTAACCTCGGCGAAGCGGCGGTGATTGATGCGGCCGCCAGGGGGCTCCGTCTTGTCGTCCGCGATGAAAAGCTGCGCTCCACCCGCCCCACAACAGAACGTATCTTTGCGGTTCCTCTCCATCTCGGCGATCTCGATGCCCGCCGCCGCTAATACCTGCCGCGGCTCTTCGGTGATTCCGCGACCCCGGGCGAGATAGCAGGGGTCATGAAACGTGACGAGTTCATCCCGCTTGTCGAGTTTCGCGTCGAGGCGCGGGAGTAGCTCGGCGAGCAATTCCGTGTGATGAACGACGTTGACACCCAGCTTTTCGTAGAACTCGTTCTGTCGATAGTCCACGTCCAACATGCGCGTGCAATGCGGACAACATGTGACAAGATTCTTCACCTTCGTTCCACGAAATGAGTCGATGACCTTCTCGGAAAGCTCCATATAGAGATACTCGTTGCCGGCCCGCCGCGCCGGCTCACCGCAGCAGGTTTCCCGCGCAAGCACACCCCAGGTCACACCAGCGGCATCGAGCACTTTGCGCATCGCCCGCGCGACGTCTTGGCCGTGCGGATCGTAGCTCACGCCGCATCCCAGCCAGAACAGCCATTCCTGGCTCCCGTCGAATATCGGGAACTCTTCGGCTTCAATCAACTTCCGCCGCGTATCGTGCGCCAAGCCCCAGGGGTTGTGCGGCGACCGTTCCATGGTCGTAAATAGCGCATTCAGCTTGTCGTTGTTCGTACGGCCTTCGCTGACCAAGCCGCGCCGCATATCGAGAATCTTCGGCCCGACATGTTCAATCCCCACCGGACAGGCCTCTTCACAGGCGCCGCACGACAAGCACTGGAACAGGTCGACTTCGCTAATCGAATACTCGCCGGCTTCAACCTGCTTCGGCGTTCCCGCCAAAGTACCCCCACCGGCGAGCAAGCCGTGCTGCAGATCGAGAATAATTTGTTTGGGATTGAGACTCTGCCCCACGCTACTTGCCGGACATACATCCGTGCATCGGCCGCACTCAACACACGCATTGATATCGAGAATATCTTTGGGCGCCAACTCTCCGAAACTCAGCAGGCCAAAGTCATCGTCGTCATCCCCACGTAAAGCGCGCATGCCGCTCGTTCTTTCCGATCCGAAAAAGATTGCAACCGGACCGAGCAGCAAATGCAGATGCTTGGACTTCGGGATGACCCACAGCATGGCGAGCAGCGACAGCGTGTGCAGCCACCAGTTCACCTGCCAGTTCGCACTCCCGGTATCGAGACCACGCCATCCAAGCAGGTACGTAGCCATGAGAACGACGATCAGCACGGCGACGATTCCCGACGACATCGAGACCGCACCGAGCACCTTCGGTCTCAGGACAAACCGCCGGAAACTTAGCCCTATGATTCCCACCAATACGGCCACGGCCCAGACTGCCGCGAAGGAACCGTACCACGTTCGATCCTGCTGAGCGGCATCGAGCCCGCTGAACCCGTGCATCATGTGCTCAAGGCTGACCCAGGCGAAGGCGAAGAACCCCCACATCACGAGCGCGTGCAAAGTCCCCGTGACGGGCCGTGTGCGAATCACCTTGGTTTGCAGAAACACTTCGAGGAACACACGCCATAGCCGCCTTCCGATGTTGTCCCAGGGAAACGCTTGGCCCGACGATTTGGCGAACTGCAGACGCCCGCGCACGATCCATCCGAAGCACAAACAACTCGCGACGGTCAGCAGGATTGAAAGGAGCGGAGTCAACATCAGGGGACAGGGAACCTCTACGGGATCATATCGAAGTCCGGCTTCCTGTCTCCGAGCCGAGCTGGCGGAGCGAGCCGGCGCGATAATCAATGTGAGACGAAACACCGCGGCCGTCCGACTTAGGATCAAGACGGCCGCGGCCACCTTTGACAACGCCTTCAGATTGTTAGACCAAGCCGATTACGGCCCGGAACGCCTCCGCGACCCTAGCGCCGTCCGCGTCTCCGAGCGCCGCGCCGCGAACCGAAGCCCGTGGCACTATCCGTGTCGATCAGGTTCAGCCCGACGGCTTGGCGTGCCGGCGTAGCCAGAGCCAATGCTTGTTCGAGGCTCGCCAGAGCGACCAACTGCTCACCCGAGAGGATCGCTCGAGCATCTTCGCCAAAGTCCGCTCGTGTCGCCGCGATCTTGTTGGTCAATTCCGTGATCTCGACCTGAAGCTGCCCGACGATTGCCGCGTTCGGGACCTCCGCGTTCAACTCTTCACGAAGCTGCATTTGTAGGGTACGGATCTGCTCGCGGTCTGCCTGCACCGCTTCGCCCAATGACGTCTTTAGGTCTTGAAGGTCCTGTACCTGCACGTCACTCAAGGCCAGGATCTCTTTCAACTCGGTAGGGTCTGACACTCCAACTTCGTTCGCGGCGCCAAGCACGACCACACACAGAAGCGCAATTACATACTTGATTGATTTCATGTCTTTTCTCATCCTCCGCTTTCATTCAATGCGTCAATAGCGGCGCATACAAGTTCGAACCCAGTCACGCATTGCGCGTTGCGGTGCTCGTGTTAAATGGAAGTAAAGCTTGCCAAGCACGCATGATTGGCCTCGGCGCTAGCGGTCTAGAATAGCCACCACATGGTGCTTCTGGACTAAATTCTGATCTGGCTGCGGTGCCTCGGTGCGCTACCGCACAAACATCAGACGCCAGTGCGAATGAGCGGTTTGGATAAACGACGCGTCATCCTGCAAGAATGAAGCGAATGCCGGACCCCGCACTCGCTGACCCTAAACGGGAGTACGCCTCGCGGTTAGCCGCCCGCCAAGCGGCCGCCGCCGCTGAGGAGCAGCGTCATCAGAGACTGGGATACCTGAGGCTGGCCCTCTTTGCGGCCGCCCTTGCGATTGGCTTCCTCGCGTTTGACCAAGGAGTGCTCTCGGGCTGGTGGCTATTGTGTCCCGCGGTCGCTCTTATCTGGCTAGGCCATCGTCTACGCAATGTCGAAGATGCACGCACGCACGCGCGCCGCTGCGTCGAGTTCTACGAGCGATCGATGGAGCGTGTCGAAGGGCGCTGGGCGGGAACAGGGGAAACCGGGCTGCGGTTCCTCGACGAACATCACCTGTATGCGCAGGACCTCGATCTCTTCGGCGAGGGCTCGATCTTCCAGCTAATCTCCGGCGCGCGCACCAGCATTGGCGAGCAAACCTTGGCGGGATGGCTGCTTGTGCCCGCCTCTCCTGATACGATCCGCGCCCGCCAGGAAGGTATTACGGAACTCGCCGCGACGCTTGACCTCCGGGAGGACATCGCCGTACTCGGCGAAGACGTTCGCAAAGGTGACGAGCCACTACGTCTGGCGGCTTGGGGGGAAGCGGATCCGATTCTCAAACCGTCGCCCTTCCGTATTGTTGCCGCAGTTCTTTCACTATGCGGCTTCCTAGCGATTTTTGCCTTTCTGGCTTACTTATTCGCACAGATGGGTTTGCTTGATCTCCCCCCACGGACCGTGCTCTACCTCCAGGGGTATGCCATCGTGACCGCGCTGGTGCTCGGCGTTGTCGTCTTCTACTTCCGACAACGCACCGAGGCAGTGATTCAGGCGCTGCACGAGGCAGTCTACGAAGTGAGTCTCCTCGCCGGTGTCCTGAAGCGGCTCGAGGTGGAGCGCTTCAGCGCGCCACGCCTCGCCCAGCTTCGCGCGGATCTTGATGTCGAAGGCCATCCCCCTTCAAAACGTCTTGCTCGGTTGGGTGTTCTACAGGACCTCGAAGAATCTCGCCACAACCCAATGATGGCCGGACTGAGTTTGCTCGTGCTTTGGGATCTCCATCTCGCGTACGCCATTGAAGATTGGCGACGCACTTCGGGGCCGGCCCTACGCCGTTGGCTGATCGCAGTCGGCGAGATGGAAGCTCTTTCGTCGCTCGCCGGCTTTCGTTATGAACACCCTGAATATATCTTCCCCGAGTTTGTGGATGGTCCGCCCTCGATCGACGGCGAAGCTCTCGGACATCCCCTACTGGGAGGCCAACAAGTCGTCACCAACGATCTGCGAATCGGAGGGCAGCCGCAAGTGCTCATCGTCAGCGGCTCCAACATGTCCGGCAAGAGCACGATGCTGCGAACCGTCGGCATCAACACGGTGCTCGCCCAGGCCGGCGCTCCGGTTCACGCGAAACGACTGCGACTAACGCCGCTTGCCATCGGCGCATCGATCCGTATCGTCGATTCACTGCAAGAGGGCACCTCGGGCTTCTACGCCGAGATCAAGCGTTTGCGCCAGCTCATGGACGCGACCGATGGGCCGCTTCCCGTTCTATTCTTCATCGACGAGTTTCTTCACGGAACGAATTCACACGACCGCCGCATCGGGGCCGAGGCTATAGTTGCCGGACTGGTTGATCGCGGCGCGATCGGGCTTGTCACGACACACGATCTCGCGTTAGCTCACATCGGTGAGACACTCGCACCGCGGGCCGCCAACGTTCACTTCCAAGATCACCTCGAAGACGGCCGTATGCGGTTCGACTACAAGATGCAGCCCGGTATTGTTGAGAAAAGCAACGCAGTCGAGTTGATGCGCTCGGTGGGCCTAGACGTTTGACATAGAACCCGCGACTGCTGATCGAACTACCGGCACTTCAGAAGCTGTAGCGCATCCGGAACTCGATCACCCGGGCACCGAGCAGCGTACCGGTAATTCTTCCAAACTGGGTCGAGTCAAGAAAGTGGCTACCCGAGAAGAATGCCGGATGATTCAAGGCGTTGGCGATCTGTGCGCCCACCAGAATCGAGTGCACCTCGCGAAAGCGAATCGACTTGTTGATCGCTAGGTCGAGCCCGAACGCGGATGGCCCGCTAAACAGCCGCCGTTGCAGCACACCGAGTTCGCCTGGACCGGGATGCGAAAACACTTGGCCCGCGAACGCCGGATCTCCGTCGGCGGATACACCCGTGTTATCGCGCGGGTTGATCTCGCTTTCGGTAATGAGAAACGATCCATCCGGCGTCATGCGAAATTGCACGATCTCATCGAGTTCCGGTTTGGTCAGCGATGTGGCGGCTGTATTCTCCAGCGACCGAATCGCTCGATTGATGGTTCCCCGCCCTGACAAGATCGACAACGGCGCGCCGGACTGCCATGACAATGTCGACGCAATCGTCCACCCACCGATGACCGAACTGAGTGGAGCGTAGTCCCAACGTCCGTCCTTGCCGAACGGCAGCGGTCATACGAAGTTCGCATTGAACACGTGGTTTAGATCGAAGTCCGCTCGCGCCCGTTCAATCTCAGGACTATTGATATCCAGGAACGGATCGAACCGGACGAGCGTTCCGCTCGAATCGGTCAGCGTCTTACCGTAGGTGTAGTTCGCTTGGATCTGTATACCCGCGGCGGCCCTACGTCGCATCTGTACCTGCAAGGCGTTATAGCTGCTGTTCGAATCGTTCGTAAGCAAATCGGAGACGAACGTATTCTCGTTCGGGACAAATTGGATACCGCTATCCTGCGCGAAGCCGAGCCCATAGTAGGTCCCGGCGAGATCCCCCACTTCCCCTCGCTGAATCAGTGAACGAACCACCGTGTTCGCAAGCTGGCCGCCGTTGAATAGCCTTGGAAATATCGTTAGCCGCTGGCTCCCCGAGATGCCCGGATTGAACGCGGGGTTGAAGACTCCGTTGCCCGCAAGCGATAACGCACCGTTCGATCGCGCTCACTGGAAGTCGTCCAGGAATCCGTTCTCGCGGATGAGCACTTGATTTAGATCAAACCCGCGCCAGAGCTTCGTCCCCTTGTTCCCGACATAGCGGACTTCAAAGACGGTGTCACGAAGCACCTCATGCTGGATGCCAAAGCTCCACTGCTGCACATAGGCAGAGCGAATATTGGGGTCGACCGCGAACAAGGCCGCAACCGGGTCCCCCACCAGGTTGTCGGACGCCGTGCGCGGGACTTTGAACTCCGGAGTCGCGAACGGGGGCAGCGGCTCACTCACTCTTCGGTCGAGCAGCGGGAAGCCTAATGACGCCACCAGTCCGCCGTTTGATGTCGCCGCATTCTCGACCGCTAGGATCGCTTCGTCGTTCACATAGTTGATGCTGTAGCCCGCCCTGAGCGCCGTCTTGCCGTTCCCAAACAGGTCGTAGGCCAGCCCGATGTTGGGCGCGAAGTTGTTCAGATCCTTTTCATAGAGAGCCCGGCTCACAGCACTCCCCGCGAAATCGAGCGTCGCGTTGGTAAGCAACGTCTCTCGGATATCTCCCGATTCGATCACTGGGCTGAGCCACAGTCCATCCCGTTCATCCGCGCGCCCGGTGTATTCCCAGCGCAACCCGAGCGACAGCGTCAATGTTGGGCGAATCCGCCAAGAGTCTTGTCCGTAGAAGCCATAGCTATTCAACGTATAGCGCCGACGAAACTCCTGACCGGGGATGAAGCCCGAGTTTCGATCGGCGACATTGAACGTTTGGCTGCCCGCGCTAATGAGGCCGCCGAGAGTGGTCAGCAATCCCTCCGCCGCATCGACGTCTTGACTGGATATCCCGCCTGCGAATTGCGTTGCATCGAGACCGGTTGGATTCAGAAAGTTGATTCCCAGTCCGTATCCCGGCGTCGTCCCCGCCGAGTTATACGTCTCGACGTTCACCCGCTGGGCCGAAACCCCTAAACGCACCGAGTGCGTCCCGGCCTGCCAAGACGCGTTGTCCATAAAGTTGTAGGTGTCGGTGGCGCGGCCTTCCGGCTCAAAGTTCACGACGGGATTACTGAATACGAATCCGCTCAGGAAGTAGGGTGGAAGCGTATCCGTCGTGCGAAACTCGCCCGGCGCCAGGTTGAACCCAGCCCTTAGTTCGTTCGTCCACTGGGGGCTCGGCGTCCAACTCCACCCGAGCGATACGAGTTGCGTGTGACTAAACTCCTTCACTGGCGGGATGCTGCTATAGCCCGTCCCGGCCCCCAGACGGTCCGGTTGGTCCCTCGTGAACTGATACGTACCGCTGAGCCAATGTCGATCCGAGACGACGTAGTCAAGTCTGCTCGTCACCGCGTCGCGATCATTGTTGCTCTGCACATTGAATCGATAACCCGCAGTATTGCGCAGCAGTGTCCGGTCACTATCGCCCACATCAAAGTTGTTGATCGCCTCCGGCCCAGGCACATCGCCCAACAGAGCCCTGACACCCGGATCTTCGGGCACATTGGCAAGCTGAAGAACGTTCGCTTTGCGCACCTGACCCTGTGCGTCCCGATAGGTGAAAAGGCCCTTCCGGGCATCCGTCGTTAAGATTTCGCGATTCGCCAACACCTCGGCCCGCTCCCGCATCAGCTCATAGTTCGTGTAGAAGAGCAGCCGGTCTTTGAGGATCGGCCCGCCGAGCGATCCGCCCGCTTGATTCCGATTGAGAAACGGTTTTGCCGTCCCGGTTCGATTGCTGAACCACTGGTTGGCGGCAAACTTCGTGTTCCGGTTGTGCCAGTAGAGGTTGCCGTGAAAATCGTTCGTTCCCGCGTGCGTCGTGAAATTCACCTGCGACGACCCACCGCCAAACGCCGCGTTCCCGTTCTGTGTCGTGATGGTAAATTCGCTGACTTGATCAACAAGAGGCCGGTTCGGCGTGAAGCTCAGTCCGTTGTCGCGGATGTAATTGTCTTGGATATTGATGCCATCGAGCGTCACATTGCTAAATGACGTTCGCTGACCGTTGATCACGGTCGGGGTGCGTCCCTGAAACGCCACTCCCGCTTCGAGATAGATCAAGTTGAGCGCGCCGCGACCGATTAGCGGCAGGTATTGGATCTGATCCATCGTCACCGTCGAGCTGATCTCGGCGGTGGTCGTTTGGACTTGGGAAACGCCGCCGGTGACCTCGATCAATTCGGTGATCGAGCCCAGTTCCAGCCGGATGGGAGGCAGCGACGTCTCGCGGGCGACGTCAACCTTCACCGTGCGCACGATCCGCCGCTGGAACGCCTCGGCCTCCGCTTCGACGCTGTATTCCCCAGAAGGCAATGCCAAGGCTTTGAATCCTCCCGACGCGTCCGTTTCCAGCCGGACCGTGAGACCCGACGTCTCACCGCGGATCCTCACGGCCGCGCCGGGAATCACCGCGCCCGACGCATCAAGCACCGTCCCCGAAAGTCGGCCTGTCGCGGTCTGCGCGGTCCCGACGATGGGGATCATGAGCAGCGCCAACAGCATGGCGACAAAGCTACGCGGCATCAATTCCATTAGGGCACAACAGCGTCACTACTACCAGAGAGAAAGAACCGCAAGGACCGAGAAGACCGTACTTAGGCCCAGTTCACGAAAACCGATCGTTCGTAATGGTGTCTTGCGGCGCACCGGGTCATTCATACGACGCAGATCGAATCCGTGGACGAATGCGGGTAGGGACAACGCCGCACCCATTAGCCAGAATCCGCCAACGCAGAAAGCTAGCGCGCAAGTGATTTGGAACGCGAGCCACATCATCGCTCCCCGCTTCGCCTTCCGATCGGTGGCTGTGCCAGCGCGATGCTTGCGAGCTTCGATGAGGGCGTGAATCTTTAGCACCGAGCCGGTGTAGTACACAGTCTGAGACACCCACAACAGCAGTAGGATGAAGTCCGGCTGTCGGCCGCCGGCCAAGTACGCCAAGGCAACGGAAGAAGTGAGGCCCGCTGCACCCACGATCTGCAAAGGGATGGATCGCTGACGTCCATGGACAACGGCGCGGACGTAGACGAGCGTGAGGACAACCGCCGCCCCACCTAGAATGCTCAACCAGAACAGCGGTAGTGTCCAGCAAAGCCAAAGCCCGGTCACCGCAAGCGTGCCGCCGGTTAGAAACAACGTACGCCACGCAGCCGTCCTGTCGGGCCGCCCCCTCCAGAGAACGACGATGGGCTCCCGAATCAGAAAGACAGCCAGGGCCGCCAGAAGTGCCGGAAAAAGCAACACGTTCACACTTCCCGCCAGAACCGCTCCGGATACAAAGGGGAACAGCAACATGCCCCAAGATCCGTGCTCACGCGGCAGGCATAGCCAGTGCGCGCGAGTCTCTGGCCGGCCGGCTACGCGACCACGCGCGCCCGGCTCGACTGCTCCCGCTTTGATCGTAGTAGCGCTCATCAGATTTGTGACTACTTGAGAAGCGCCGCTAGCTCAGCTTTCCTTCGGACGCGGCGCGCAAGACAGCAGCAATCTCGTGATGTCCCTTGTCTTCCGCCCACATCTGAGGCGTCCAACCCTGTCCATCTTTGAGCTCCGGGTCAGCACCGTGTTTGAGGAGTGCACGGACTACACCGATGTGCCCGCGATCGGAGGCCCAACTCAGTGCGGTACCCCCATCAGGATCATTCGCGTCCACCTTGGCGCCGCGTGAGATGAGCGTCTCGGCCGCTTCCGCCTGTCCTTCCAGCGCAGCCCACATCAACGCCGTGCGGCCTTGCGTGTCCGTCGAGCCGAGATCCGCGCCGACATCGATCAACGCCTCTAGTAAATCAGCTTCACCCTTCGCCGCCGCCAGGAGCAATTCATCACGTCCCTCGGCATCCGCGACATCCGTTGCGGAATCGGCGTCGACGCGGGCCTTGAATGCGAAAAGCCGCACGAGCCGTGTGTACCCCATGTGCTCAGCAAGCGACGCAGCACTGTTTTCGCTCGC
>Ga0114996_10003870_pt1 | contig 18296 bp, 12 predicted proteins | sample ArcticOcean_MG_C_4_FD_87039 | JGI IMG/M metagenome (GOLD analysis project Ga0114996, IMG submission 87039) | Marine microbial communities from western Arctic Ocean - ArcticOcean_MG_CB4_134 | ecosystem: Environmental > Aquatic > Marine > Oceanic | place: Arctic Ocean: Canada Basin | collected...
AACGCCGAACGCGGGGCAGTGGTACTGAAAGAGCATTGGGAGGAAGGCATCCGGGGCATGCCTTTTGTGGAGACCAGGGAGCTGCCGCTCTACGACCCCGATGGACCCACCAAGCTACAAACGATGGCGAGCGAGCTCAGCGAGGCGGACTACATCGTTTTCTTCAGCAACCGGCTCTACGGCACCATCTCCAGGCTGCCAGAGCGGTACCCTCTCACCCGTCATTACTACAATCTGTTGTTCTCCGGCCAGCTTGGTTTTGACCTGGTGCACTACGAGACGTCCTACCCTCGGCTTCCAGGCGTGGCCCTCTTGGACGACACCTTCAACCGACCAGACCTGCCAACACCTGTCGCACTGCAAACGTTCAAACCCGAACCCATCAGCCTGAACCTTGGCTTCGCGGACGAGAGCTTCACCGTCTACGATCATCCAAAAGTCATGGTCTTCCAGAAGACCAATGCCTTCGACGAGGCGTACTACAAAGCGTTGCTCGACACGCCCCCCTTTGCTATCAGCGGGCCCCAAGAAGGGCTGATGATGACTCCCGAGGTAGCAGGCGTGCAACAGGCCAGTGGCACCTGGAGCCGCCTCTTCGACCGGGACAGCATCGTTAACAGGGTGCCCCTGTTGTTCTGGCTCCTCTTCGTTCAAGTGATCTGGCTTGTGACCATCCCTCTGGCAATCACAGTCTTCCGGCCCCTGCCCGACCGTGGGTTCCTTCTAGCATTGCCCCTTGGGCTGCTGCTCGTGTCCTACATCGCTTGGATACTGGCTAGCCTCCATTGGCTGGCCTTCTCACCCGCATCCGTCTTCTTGGCCATCCTTGCTGTTGCCGGGGCCTCAGTTTTCTTACTGCGCAGCCGCGGCCAGCAAATAAGCGAAGCCCTACGGGGCAAAGGCCGGTTGTTCCTCATAGGCCAGGGAGTCTTCTTAGCGGCATTCTTGGCTTTCTATCTTGTTCGTCTCGCAAATCCCGACCTCTGGCACCCGTGGCTCGGCGGCGAGAAGCCCATGGACTTCGCCTACCTCAATGCCGTGGTGCGGTCGGTGTACATGCCGCCCTTTGATCCCTGGTTCTCCGGCGGGTACCTGAACTACTACTACTTCGGCCAATTCATTGTTGCCACCATCATCAAGGGCACGGGCATCCTGCCTGAGGTGGCCTACAACATGGCGGTGCCGCTCTTCTTTGCACTGACCGTCACTTTGGCTTTCTCAATCGTCTACAACCTGGCTGCCAGCATCCGCAATCGCGGCGGGTTCTTCGCCTGGCCGCCGTTAGTGGCTGGGGGCATAGCTGCCGTTTTCGTCACGGTCCTGGGCAACCTGGACGGGGCGGTACAGCTGGTGCAGGGGGCCTGGGCAAGTGTCGTCAGAGGGGACATCTTCCCAACGTTCGATTTTTGGCGCTCGTCGAGGCTGATGCCAGAACCAGAGGGAATTGCCTCGGCGGGTCACGAGATCACAGAGTTCCCGTTCTTCACCTTCCTTTTCGCCGACCTGCACGCTCACCTGATGGCGCTCCCCTTCACCTTGCTGGTGCTGGCTCTGGGGCTGTCATTCGTCCTAGGGATGCGGCAAGGCCGAAGCTGGAAGGGCCACGCCTTGGTCTTGGGTTTGATGGCTCTGGCTATCGGCGTCCTCAGGGCCATCAATACGTGGGACTACCCCACATTCCTCGTTATAGGCGGGGCGCTGATTTTCGTGGGGCTATACGCCGGACGAGGGCGGCTTTCATGGGGAATGGTCTGGAAAGGGCCGGCTCTGGGTCTCGCCGTCCTTGCCGCCGGGTATCTCTTGATGTATCCGTTCATAGCCAGCTACGAGACGTTCTTCACCTCAGTCGAGCGCAGCGAATGGAAGACTCTTCTGTGGCAGTACCTTGGCATCCACGGCCTGTTTGTTTTCATCATCGTTACCTTCCTCATCTTCGAAGGGCTCCGCAGGTTCCTCCCTCGCTCTGCCGACGGGCAACCTCATACATCGCACAGGCTAGATTTCTTTAGAGGTCAGCGGCGCATCGGGGTCGCCCTCACTGCCACTGGCATTGCCATCATCCTTGGAGCCCTCGTCGTCACGGGCTATGCCGTGGTGGCCATGCTGCTCGGCTTTTTGGGAGTCGTCGTCCTCCTCGGCTTGCGGCATTTGCTGCGGCCATCGGCCGACTCCCCGGAGAGCCTGATCATCCTGGTCTTGCTAGCCGCGGGTCTGGGCCTCGGAATCATGGTCGACTTCATTACGTTGGAAGGCGACATCGACCGGATGAATACGGTGTTCAAGTTCTACCTTCAGGGATGGGTGGTTTTGGCTCTGGTGGCTGCCTTCGCTCTGGCGCGCATGGGCATCCCCACGGCAGGTTTGCGGCGCAATTGGGCCGCGATGGGCAAGGTTGCTTGGGTCGGCATGCTGGCTGTGTTGATATTCTCAGCGTCCATCTACACCGTCCTGGGAACCCGTGACCGCCTGAGCAACCGCTTCGACACCAGTTATATGGCCGCCAACGGCACTGCCTACATGGACGGGAGGGTCTATCAAGATCAGAACGGCCCAATTGAACTGGATTGGGACAAAGACGCCATCCACTGGCTGCAAGAAAACGTCATAGGATCGCCGGTGATCATAGAGGGCCGCTCCCCTCTGTACCGTTGGGGGGCCCGCATATCGATCTACACCGGACTTCCAACTGTCCTCGGCTGGGACTGGCACCAGCGGCAGCAGCGGTGGGGCTATCAGTCAGCCATTAGCCGCCGGATGAGCGACGTACGGCGGTTCTACACAACCCTTGATGTGGGGATTGCTCAGAACATACTGGACCGGTACAACGTTCAATACGTCATCGTGGGCCAGCAAGAGCGGCTCTACTACGAGGAAGAGGGGGAGGAAGAAGACGGCATCACTAAGTTCGACCAGATGGTGGCCAGAGGCCAACTTGAGCTAGTCAATCAGGAAAACCCGCAGACACATATCTATCGGGTGATCAGGGGGTAGAGGGAGTGACGGGCAGTTTCCGGTTAGTGCCATCGGGATCTTTATCGGCAGGGAACGATCAAGACCGGCACGTGGGAGCCATGAAGCACAGCAGAGGCCACACTGCCGAAGGCCCCTTCTGTGGCCCCGGTCTCTCCGTGTGAGGACATTACCACCAAGTTAATGTCCCGCTCCTCAACCTCGAGGGCAATCTCCAGCCCTGGGGGGCTTCCCCTCCGCAACACCGGCTTCGTCTTCGCTCCCTGCTCGGCGAGCGCTGCTGCTATCCGGTCGAGATAGCCCGTCAACTCTTGACCAACTTCTTCGTGGGAAGATTTGGAATGGAATATGGAGACCTCTGCCCCAGTTTTTTGGCCCAAATACCGAGCGTAGGGCAGAGCCTCTTCCGCCAACAGCGACCCGTCCAAAGGCACAAGGATCCGTTCCACCTTTCCTAGACGTGCTGGGTTCCGGCCGAAGGGAGGGCGCACCAACAGAACGGGAAGCGTTGTAGCACTGAGAATTGAGTCGGCAACGCCGCCCACAACCGACCAGTCCGCGCCGGTCCAACCGTGAGTCGCCGCCATGGTAACGTCGACGTCTTGGGAAACGGCGAATTCCAGGATGACCTCGGCAACGCTTCTGCGATCCTTGTGAATTGCGCTGCTCTGCACCGTTGGCGTGGAAGCGCCGGTACCTCCTAAAGACTTCACCACAGCGGCAACCTTCTCTTGAAGGTAGGCCTCGGCGGCCTTCAGTTCCGACTCATCGTCGCAGACTCTCAAAAGTGAAATCTGTGTTGCAGAGACGGCGCCAGCGAAGGAAGGGACATAGTCGAGGATGTCTTCGGCGTGCTTGGAGCCATCAAGAGTAATGAGAATGCTATCCAACATGATGGCCCTCGTTGTCAGCAGGATTCGTGACGCGGTGCTTGTCCGTGGAACGGCACTCCGAACAGAGCCCGCTTATCGTGAAATGCTCGGTGTGCGGCTCGAAGCCGACTTCGTTCAGCAAAGTTTGCCTTAAGGCATCGAGGTATTTGGGCGGTAGGTCGAAGGTGTTGCCGCACTCCTCGCAAACCATGTGATGGTGGCGGGTACCCGGCTCATTGATCTCATACCGGGAAGCGCCGCCTCGGTCGATCTCACTAATGAGGTGGAGCTTCTTGAGCAGGTGCAGCGTCCGATACACGGTAGCAATGTCGATGTAGGGATATTGCTCCTTCACCCGCTCGAACACGCGGTCGGGCCCCACATGGCCGCCCTCTTCGTCGATGACGGCGAGGATCATCAGGCGCTGCGGTGTCAACCGGTGGCCGGTCTTCTTCAAACGACTCAGTATGGCTTCTTGAGCGCTCATTCTCCCTCAATCGCGATTATGGCATAGCCCAGAAGGGGTGTCTAACGAGGCGCCATCGAGTGGCGGCGTTTCTTGCCCAAGGGAGACAGGCCCGTTACCATGTATTGCACAGGTCTGGGGCCAAGCGTCCCCAGGCCCTTTCGGTGTCCACCCACAACGCTACTGGATTATGGGACTAACCGGCCTCTTCCCGCTGCTTGATGCAGTCCCAGCTTTCACCCGCCTTGCCGAAGCGCTAGGGCGGGAGCCGTGCGCCATCGACTACTCCTGCCCAGAATCCTTTCAGCCCCTCCTGCTGGCCGCGTTGGGCAGACGCCTAGGACAACCAATCCTCGTCCTCGCCCCGCGTCCCGATACAGCTCGCCACCTGCACGATCAACTCCTTTCCTGGTGCGGTGAGCAGGAATCGGTACTCTACTTCCCAGAGGCAGAGGCTCTTCCTTATGAACGCCTTGTTCCCGACGATGCAACCGTCCACCAGCGCCTCCGGGCGTTGGATGCCCTGCTCCAGCCGGAGAACTGGGAAGTAGCCCCAATCATTGTGGCTTCGGTGCCAGCAGCCACCCAAATGACCTTGGAGGCATCTGCCTTCGCTGAGGCCTCCCATGTGCTGCGAAAAGGGGACCGCGTAGAGTTGATGGACCTGATGCGCCGCTGGGAGACGCTTGGGTATCGAACGGAGCGTGCGGTCGAGGTACCTGGGGTCGTCAGCCATCGAGGCGGCATTTTGGACATCTGGCCTCCCAGCGAGGTCCTCCCGGTGCGCATGGAGTTGTTCGGGCCTGAAATCGACAGCGTGCGTCACTTCGACCCTGGCACTCAGCGGTCGGTGGACCAGATCGAAGCGGTGCGGGTTATTCCAGCGGCCGAGGTCTTGCCCTCGCTGACCGCGGCTGCCTCTTTGGAAAAGCAGTGGGCGAAAATGGACATTTCTACCTGCAACGAAGCCACCCAAGACCGACTCAAGGAAGAACTCACCCGGCTGATGGCCGGTCAATCTGTAGACGAACTGCCCTTTTACGCCGGTTTCTTCTGCACCGGCACCCTCCTGGACTACCTCCCTTCGACATCGGTGCTTGTTATTGAGCAGCCCTCTGCAGTAGAGGCGGCGGCCAAGGAACAGGACGCCCGAGCCGTAAACCTGCGCGCATCGAAGCAGGACCGCGGAGAGTTGCCCAAGGGTTTTCCCTCCTCCCACATCACTGGGAAGGTGCTTAAAGCCGACCTGGAGAGGCAGCCGAAGGCCCTTGCCCTGGACTTCTGGGATGCAAAAAATACCGCAGGGGACTTGCTGTCGCCCGTCACCGAATACTACGGGCGCATGGACAAGTTCCTGGCCGATCTCCCAAATCTCATAGCAGGAGACGCCCGGCTCGTGTTGGCTTCCACCCATGCGGCCCGGCTAAGCACCGTCCTAGCCGAGGCCGGCTACCAGGTGGCTTCCCAGGAGGACCTTCAGGACACGCCCCAAGTAGGTACGGTTACGTTGGTTCACGAAGCCCTGCGCGAGGGCTTCACGCTGACAACAAGCTCAGGAGACATTGTCCTCCTCACCGATGTTGAACTATTCGGCACAGCTCGCCGCTCGCGGCCTCGGCGGCGGGCGCCGGTCCGACGAGAGGTTTTTCTATCTGAGTTGGAACCGGATGGATACGTCGTCCATATCGAGCACGGAATCGGGCGCTTTGCCGGGACGCAGAAGATGTCCGCTGAGGAAGGTGAGCTGGAATACCTGATCCTCGCGTATGCCGAAGGCGACAAGCTCTACGTGCCCACCGAGCAGCTGGACAGGGTAAGCCCCTACGTCGGCTCCGGCGAAGAAGCTCCTACGTTGACCCGGCTGGGCACTCAGGAATGGGCCCGGGCCAAAGCGAAGGTAAAGGAATCAGCACAAGAGATGGCCCAAGAGCTTTTGGATCTTTACGCGGCCCGCCAGACCGCCAACGGAGTCCCATTCGCCCTAGACACTGTCTGGCAGCAGGAGATGGAAGACGCCTTCCCCTTCACCGAAACCGCCGACCAGATGCGCACAATTGACGAAGTGAAGGCGGACATGGAGCGGCCCCAGCCAATGGACCGTGTTGTGTGCGGAGACGTTGGATACGGAAAAACCGAGGTGGCTCTCCGCGCCGCCTTCAAGGCCGTGGTGGATGGCCACCAGGTCGGCGTTCTCGTGCCAACGACCATCCTTGCTCAGCAACATTACGCCACATTCAGCGAACGTTTGAGCCCCTACCCCGTCACCGTGGAGGTGCTGAGCCGCTTCCGCAGCGACGCCGAGATAAGGCAGGTCATAGAGGCAGCCGGAAAGGGCGAGGTGGACATTCTCATTGGCACCCATCGTCTGTTGCAAAAGGACGTGTCCTTCAAAAAGCTGGGCCTCGTTATTGTTGATGAGGAGCAGCGGTTTGGAGTCTCCCACAAGGAGCGTTTGAAGCAGATGCGTAAGGAGGTGGACGTGCTTACCCTCACGGCCACCCCCATCCCCCGGACGCTGCACATGGCCCTGGCAGGCGTGCGCGATATGTCCACAATGGAGACGCCTCCGGAAGAACGTCTGCCCATCAAGACCTATGTCTCCGAGTACTCTGAGGACCTTATTCGGGAGGCCATCCTCCGGGAGTTGGACCGGGGCGGCCAGACGTATTTCGTGCACAACCGCGTCAACAATATTCATGCCATCGCTGAGCAGATACGGCGCCTTGTACCGGAAGCCAGCGTGGGGATAGGCCACGGACGTATGGACGAGGAGAGCCTGCTCGATGTGATGGACTCCTTTTCCCGAGGCGAATTGGACGTGCTGGTCTGCACCACCATCATTGAAGCGGGCCTGGACATTCCCAACGTCAACACCATGCTCATTAACCGTGCCGACCGGTTCGGGCTGGCGCAGCTTTATCAGCTTCGAGGCCGCATCGGCAGAAGCGGACAGCGTGCCTATTCCTACCTGCTGATCCCCAAGGACCAAAAGATCACGGAGACTGCAGAGAAACGGCTCAAGACCATCCTCACAGCGACAGAGCTTGGGGCCGGGTTCCGCATCGCCATGAAGGACCTAGAGATCAGGGGCGCTGGAAACCTGCTTGGAGCGGAGCAGTCGGGCTACATCAAATCCGTTGGATTCGATCTGTACAGCAAACTCCTGGCCGAGGCGGTCGAAGAGGTTAAACGGAAGCCTAGCGAGACGGGCACGCCGTACGAGCCTCCCCTTGATGTAAAGATTGGGCTGCCCCTTCAGGCCCATATCCCAGAGGCCTACGTTTCAGACCTCCCTACCCGGCTCTCTCTCTATCAGCGGGCTGTGTCCGCCCGGAAGCAGAAAGATGTCGACTCGTTGGAAGAAGAGATGACGGACAGGTTCGGGCCGTCGCCGGAGTCGGTGGGGAACCTTCTCTACATTGCGCGGCTGCGCATCACCGCCGGAGAGGCCCAGGTAACCGGAGTTGACCGGACAGGCAACCACTTCTTGGTTAGGCTTGGCAACTGGCAGGGTGTAGACCGGGCGGCCATTCAACGGGCCTTGGGACCGTCAGCGGACGTGGGGCATCGCCAAGTGAAAGTCGACCCCAAGAAACTCGGGCAGGACTGGCGAAATGGTCTCCTGCTGCTAGTCCGCCGATTGGCCGTCCTGCGCCGGGAATTGATGGCCCGGCTCCAACAGAGCGGAGTCATTGGCTAGCTGACACCCACCTCGATCAACGAATTGCTCCATCTCCGCCGGCAGGCCGACGAAAACGCTGTCAAGCTACAGTTGCTGTTGCAAGTGGTCTATAATGACGCGCCAGAGCACCAATCGGCGCGCTTTGAGAGCGGGGCGGCCACTTAGCAAAGGCAACATCAAGCCTCCCCAAGGCAAGCTGCGGCAGGGACAAGGAGGAGCACATGGAGACCGGTCACAAGAGCTTCCCAGTCTTCGACTGTGACAGCCACATCGTGGAACCAAAGGCCATCTGGGACGAATACGTTCCGAAAGGCAAGCGGGAGTACGTCAAGAGCCACTTCTACAACCCGCTCATTGAGGACATCAAGGTCCTCAACGGCAAGGCGTACCCCTACAACAAATACAGTTCCATCACTTCAACCTCTTCTTGGGTACCTGGCCGTTCCAGCGAGGAAAACCGGAAGCGCATTGGGCACTACTTGCCCGGAACGCCGGAATACGATGAGCACGTAGGCATGGTCGCGGCTACGTGGGACCCTCATGCCCGCCTCAAGGACATGGACGTGATGGGGATCGATCAGGTCATGATCTTCCCCAGCCATATGGTCTACCTGCCGCTTGTGCGGGAGGCTGGGGCCTCATCGATTCTGGTCACTGCGTACAACGACTGGGCCTACGACTACTGCCAGGCCGACCCCACCCGAATCTTTCCCTGCGGTCTGTTGGCGCTTCAAGACGTTGATGGCGCAATCGCCGAGATCCGGCGGCTGGCCAAAAAGGGATTCAAGGTCGTAGCCATAAGGCCTGTTCTGTGGAGCGGCCGCTACCCAACCTTCCCGGAGTTTGATCCGGTCTGGCGGGAGCTGGAGGCGTCAGGCATGGTGCTGGGCATGCACACCTTCCCTTCCAGTGAGCCGATGAACGCGGACATCGCCCGGCGCATGAGGCCGGACCTAGACGACCCTGAAGGCGGCCTCTGGAAGGAGATCGGGAGCTACTCACCCGGCCAAATGGTCCAGAATGTGGTGGACGCGATGGGCGTGCCGGTGTCCGCTACCTCCAACATCGGGTTCATGGTAGAGGCCGAGACCTGGCTAACCATCGTCTTGATGACGGGCTGGCTCAACAAGTTCCCCAAGATGAAGGCAGCCATCCTGGAATCCAACGCAACATGGTTGCCGGTCGTGCTGGAGAAGGCTGAGACCTACCTCAAGTTCGGATTTCTGCGCGGCGTCGACATACCGGACCCAGTGGAAACCTTTTACAACCAGTGCTCCATCGCCTTCGAAAGCGATGAGGAGCCTGTGTTCCGTATGTACGACCATTTTGAGAACGTCGGCCTCTGGTCCTCGGACTACCCGCACCTTGACGGCGCGGACGCCTGGGAAGCCATTGAACTGATGAAGAAATGGAATGTGCCAGAGCATGTTCAGGCGAAGCTCATGGGCAAGAACGCCCGGCGGCTCTACGGCATAGAGCCCGTTTTGAAGGTGACGGAGCACATCACAGACTTTGTCCCAACCTTGGAGCCAACAGTAGGCAGGATATAAGCAGTCTGGCATCTTAAGAGGAGTACCTAGACCATGACCAACCGCCATAAAGACTTCCCCGTCTTCGACTGCGACAGCCACGTCGTCGAGCCCGCTGAGATTTGGAACGAGTACGTTCCGAAAGGAAAGCGGGAGTACGTCAAAAGTCACTTCTACAACCCGCTCGTTGAGCACATCAAGGTGCTCAATGGCAGGACCTACCCATACAGTAGCGCTGGCGCCATTAGCGCGACATCGTCCTGGGTTCCGGGCCGCTCGACAGAACAAAATCGCATAAACATCGGGACGCTCACCCCTGGAACGCCGGAATACGACGAGAAGGGCGGCAAAGTGGCCGCCACCTGGAATCCCAGCGCTCGCCTCAATGACATGGACGTTATGGGAATTGATCAGGTCATGATCTTCCCTAGCCACATGGTCTACCTGCCACTGGTGCGCGACGCCCAGGCAGCGACGGTTCTAACCTCGGCGTACAACGATTGGGCTTACGACTATTGCCAGGCCGACACCTCTCGCATTTTCCCCTGTGGCGTTTTGGCGCTTCAGGACGTCGAGGGAGCTATCGCTGAAGTCCGGAGACTGGCCAAGAGAGGCTTCAAAGTCGTGGCTGTGCGCCCCGTTCTGTGGAGTGGCCGCTACCCCACTTTCCCTGAGTTCGACCCGCTCTGGCGGGAACTTGAGGAGTCGGGCATGGTCCTGGGCATGCACACCTTCCCTTCATACGAACCCCTGACTCAGGACATGGCGAGAAGGATGCGGCCGGATCTCGCGGATGAGGCTACGGCAGGCACGTGGCACGAGATTACCTCGTACTCTCCCGGTCAGATGGTGCAAAACGTGGTAGACGCCATGGGCGTCCCAGTCGTCGCCAGCCAGAATATTGGCTTCATCCTTGAAGCACAGACCTGGTTGACCATTGTGCTGATGACCGGCTGGCTATCCAAGTTCCCCAAGATGAAGGCCGCCATTCTGGAATCCAACGCTGGTTGGTTGCCCGTAGTCCTGGAGAAGGCCGAGACTTACCTGAAGTTCGGCTACCTTCGGAGCGTTGACATACCCGACCCTGTGGAGACCTTCTACAACCAGTGCCACATCGCTTTCGAAAGCGACGAAGAGTCCGTCTATCGCATGCCGGACATCTACGAAAACGTGGGCCTTTGGTCTTCGGACTATCCTCATTTGGATGGGGCGGATGTCTGGGACTCAATCGATCTGATGAACAAATGGGAAGTGCCGATAGAAACGCAGGCGAAGCTCCTGGGGGGGAACGCCCGCAAGCTCTATGGCATCGACCCGGTCATGAAGATCACCGAGCCGCCGTCGGACTACGTTCCGATGCTGGAGCCAACTGTCGGCATGATTTAGCCTACAGAGCATTGGCAGGCGGCTTCGCTAATGAGACCTTCCATCCATTAACCGCCTGCCCCCTCTCTAACTCTCCCCCTCAGGGGGAAGGTTGGGATGGGGGCGAGACCGAATAGAGCCTTGAGGGAAGGAGCAGCACATGACCACCCGCCGAAAGAGCTTTCCCGTCTTCGACTGCGACAGCCACGTTGTGGAGCCTACGGAGATTTGGAACGAGTACGTTCCCAAGGGTAAGCGGGAGTACGTAAAGAGCCACTTCTACAACCCCTTGGTTGAGCATATTAAGGTCCTGAACGGCAGGGCCTACCCGTACAGCAGCATCACGGCCATTAGCTCCACTTCATCGTATGTGCCGGGCCGTAGCAGTGAAGAGAACCGCAAGAACATCGGCTCTCTTGTTCCCGGAACAGCGGAATACGATGAAAAGGGCGGCCAGGTCGCAGCAACGTGGAACCCTCACGCCCGGCTCAAGGACATGGACATGATGGGGATCGATCAGGTCATGATCTTCCCTAGCCATATGGTCTATCTGCCATTGGTGCGCGACCCCGAAGCCGCAACGGTACTAACCACGGCGTACAACGATTGGGCCTACGACTACTGCCAAGCCGACACCAGCCGCATCTTCCCCTGCGGGCTCCTAGCCCTCCAAGACGTAGACAAGGCCATTGAGGAACTCCGGAGGATCGCTAAGAGAGGGTTCAAAGCGGTCGCGGTACGGCCAGTATTGTGGGGCGGACGTTACCCCACGTTCCCTGAGTTTGATCCGCTGTGGCGGGAGCTTGAGGACTTGGGCCTGGTCTTGGGCATGCACACGTTCCCTTCAAGCGAACCCCTCAACGAAGACATGGCAAGGAGGATGCGGCCAGACCTTGACCAGACGGCGACGGCCGGTCCCTGGCACGAGATCAACGCCTACTCTCCCGGCCAGATGGTTCAAAATGTCATTGACGCTATGGGCGTGCCCGTCAGCGCCACGTCGAACATCGGGTTTATCGTGGAGGCGGAGACGTGGCTGACTATCGTATTGATGACCGGGTGGTTGGCTAAGTTCCCCAAGATGAAGGCTGCCATCCTGGAGTCGAATGCCGGATGGCTACCGGTGGTGCTGGAGAAGGCCGAGACCTACCTCAAGTTCGGTTTCATGCGGAGCGTCGACATCCCTGACCCGGTGGAAACCTTCTACAACCAGTGCTTCATCGCCTTTGAGGGCGACGAAGATCCCCTCTTTCGCATGTCGGATGTCTTCGAGGATGTCGGGCTGTGGTCCTCAGACTACCCACACCTGGACGGCGCGGACGCCTGGGAAGCCATTGAGCGGATGCAGCACTGGAACGTGCCGGAGGCAACTCAGGCCAAGCTCATGGGGGAGAACGCTCGCAAGGCCTACGGGATTGAGCCCGTGCTTAAGGTAACCGAACAGCCCACTGATTTCGTACCTACGCTGGAAAAGACAGTGGGGCGGATCTAAAGATCTTCCCCACGTTTGGAACATAGGCAAGGCAAGGGCTTCAGATTCGGCGGCATGGTCGAATCTGAAGCCCTTTTCATTCTCAGGCCCTATGAGAGTCCTTTTTGGGCCGCACAATAAGAGTGACCTCGCAAAAGGTTGACTGCTAAGGGGCCGTTGTACGTCTCATTGAATGCGGAATGGGGAAGGATATTTTTCGGGGCTTCAGCGACCTCATGCGGGGCAGGACAACCGCCATCCACGCTGAAGACGTGGAGCACGCCAGCTCCCTTGCTGACAACCACCCAAACCTAGGCGGCCGCGACCTGCTCCACGCGGCGGTGATGAAACGGCTGGGTCTTCATCGCATCGTCTCAGCAGACGCTGGGTTTGACAGGTTCCCAGATATGGAGAGGCTGGATCCCGCCAAAGTGGAGGACTGGCACAGTTTGCCTCACTAACTTTCGGACGACCCCCGCCGGGCCCTCATACACCTGCCCCTACTACGCATCCGGCCGCTGAGGGCCGCGGATCGGCTCTTTCCAGGGCCGCCGCTGGCCTTCGTAGACCTCTGGCCCTAGCCCGAAGTGTCTAGCCTCCGGGAATGTCTCCACGAAGGGCATATTGGGGTCATACCAGCGGTCTGGGGTTTGGGGCCTTGGGCCAGCCTTCGACACATGTCCCATCGTTTGGCGGCCCAAGACCTCCTCCAGCATCCACACGCAGTCCACCAGCTTGTCGATGTCGACCCCAGTGTCGTAGCCCATGGCCTCTAGCATGTGCATGAGGTCTTCGGTAGGCGCCATGCCGGTGGCCCGGCCGTTGCCGCAGTAAGGACACCCTCCAATCCCTCCGAAGCTCCCCTCCAGGAAGACCGTGTCTTCTGGCTCCAGAGTCCGCAATGTCGCATAGGCTGAAGCGATAGACATGCCTCGTGCGTTGTGCAGGTGCACATGGAACTGGTGGACTTCAGGCCAACGTTCTTTGACCGCTGTGAGGTACTCCTCCACCCGATAGGGCGTATTCCAGCTCATGGGGTCGCCGAGGTAGACGGAGATGACGGGAATGTCCGCTTCATCCCAGAGCGCATGCTCCCGCTCCAGAATGTTTATGGTCTCAGCCAGGGTGTGTTCACCGGTGAAATTGGAGCCCCAGGCTGCGTGAACGCCGATGCCCCCAGCGTTTACGCCGCGCTCTTTGGCGCGCGCCACTATGTGGGGCCAGGCATCGATCTCTTGCTGCTGGCTGCGGTTGTAATTGCGGCGGGGAAAGACATCGCAGAGGTGGGCCGCCAGCATTGGCTCCCGCTCTTCGATGGTAAGCGGCGGAACGAAGCGTTGGGCCCGTTCAACCGCCTTGTCGTTGACGAGGAGGGCCGTGTACTTTACACCCGGCCGCGGCTCGAAACGCTCGAGGATTTCCTCGATGTGGTCCATCTGAGGCGTATATTCCGGGCGTACGAAGGAGCCAACCACGATATGTTTGAGGCCCGTATCACTCAGCGCCTCAAGGAGACGGACCTTATCGTCAACGGAAATGTTGGCATCCTCAATTTGGATGCCATCCCTCATCCCTTCTTCCTTGTACTCGACCTTGGGCCACTCACGGCTCACGAGCGCCTCCTGGGAGCACATCGACTGAGATGGGCCATTATACCGCTCAGGGAGGGCTAACGGCATCAACACGATGACCAAGGCGGCCTAGGAATTCAAGAGTATTGGGGATCGGTGCTAAGACGGGGCTAACCCAAAGTCTCTGGGCACGGGCCCGTACCGGGCCTCAAAGGCGTTGCGCCGTTGATGGAACAGGTCTTGATAAGCGTCGGTCGAGAAGGAAGGGGTTGTCATAATATAGGCGTCTTCCCGATTGTCCATGTAGTAGGCTTTTCTAACCCCCTGAATCTCGAAGCCCCATTTCGTATAGAGGTTCTGCGCCACAGTGTTGGAAACGCGGACCTCCAACGTGCACACCGTGCAATCCCGATCGAGGGCCATTTCTAGCGCCCCCAGCACCAGAAGCTCTCCAAGTCCGCTTCCCTTAAACCGCTCAGCAACGGCAATGCTGGTGATGTGCGCCTCGCCGGCAATAAGCCAGACGCCCACGTATCCACTGATCAACTCCGTGGGCTCCTCCGGCGCAGGCGGCGCGGTGAACTTATCGACGACTACGCGAGCCCATCTCAGAATAATGTTGGGAGTCGGAGGGGGTAGCGGGGGCTGGGCCGGAGGTTCGTAAAGACGGTCTGCGTGCCATGAAACGAGGTAGCGGGCCATCCGATTGCGGAGGTCCTGGCGGAAGGGTGTGGGAGGCCACTGCGTCGGGAACGCCTCGCGTTCGATGTTCACAAGCTGGGCAATGTCCTGGGGCTCCATGCCCCGAATGGCTTGCGGCTGTGGACGGCCAGCGTCGACGTCTACCTCCTTAGTTTCCATAGCGACGGATTGTACCATACGAAGGTGGTTTCACAGAGCGAGGGGCTAGCCTTTCCATCAAGGCCACGAGGCCAGCGGCCGGCTTGGCCGTTTGCCGTGAAGGCAGGCTACTGCGGCCACACCAAAGCGAGTGCGCCTATGGCGGAAAAGAAGATGGCTGCGTAGATTCGAGCCCCAAACAGTTCCGTCTGCCGGTTGAAAATGAACGAAAAAAGGACCGTCCACACCGCGCCAGTCTGCTGCAAGGGCGTTATGGTCGAAACGGGAGCAATTGCCAGCCCTACATAGCGAAACATCTGGGCAAAGAAGACCGAGAAACCACCGATCACAAAGTATTTGATTGCGCCGCGGGGCATGTTCCGTACGGACCTATAGCGTCCCGGCAGTACTAGCGCTAGTATCAGGATCATCGATGCCGCTACGTAGGAGATTGTCCCGCCCAACAGGCTGAGTCCAGACTCCTCCAAACCAGCCTTCACTAGGAGCGGACTTGTCCCGTATGCCAGCGAAGCGATCACCGCCCACGTGATGCCCTTCTTCCAGTCATAGATCACCGTATTAGCAACAGGGGGACCACCGCTCGCTGGGACGGCCGGAGCCTCTGTCGAGGAATGTGTTGACCCACCAGCGGGGGCTTTTCGCCCGCCCCACTTCACCATCACCAAGGGGGCAAGAATTATCAGACCAATGCCGAATCCCTTGAGCGCTGTAATGCTATCGTCAAGAAATACTATGGACATGGCAACGGCAAAGAGCGGAGTCAGCGAACGGAAAGGAGTGGATGCGTTGGCGCCGATGTACCGGACGGTCTGGTAATTACCATAACGTCCGATGTTGAAGTGGACGATCCCGGCAGCGGGTAGATAGAGCCACGCCCAGGACGTTATTTCCCTGATATCGAAGATCTGACCCGTTACTAGGGCGGACAGGGCGAAAAGGGGTACCCCACCAATTATGGTGATGTACATCCCTTGGGTCGCTGAGGCAATGAGGACGCCTCTGCGGACGGCAATCATGTTCAGCGAGAAGCTGGCCGCCGAGAGGATTCCGAACAAGACTCCCATACGCGGTTCCTTGGGGAAGCGGGGTGCGCTTGAAACGCCTTTCTCTGCAAAGCGTTAGGCTATTCTAGTTGCGCCCTAAGGCCAAGTCCAGCAAGCCGGATTGGGCAGCGTTATTGTGGCCAAGCGACGGCGATAGCGCCAAGGGTGCTGAAAAAGATGGCGACGAATACCCGCGGTCCAAACAATTCAGTGCGGCGGTTGATGAACCATGAAAAGAACACGACCCACACGTTGCTGGTCTGCATGATGGGCATGACAACAGTTACGCCCGCCGTCGTGTAGGCGACAAACCTGAACATCTGGGCAAGGAATACTAGGACCGTCCCAATTCCGAACCAGGGCAAGGCCCCTCGGGGCACGGCCATGAGCGAAACTATCTTCCCCGGCAGGGCCAGAGAGACCAACAGGACCGCCCCTGCCGCCATGTAGGCTATCAATGCACCGAGCACACCCTGATCCGTATCGGCCAGCGCCGCCCTGATCAGCAAAGGGCTTGTCCCATAACCCACCGCTGAGGCCATACTCCAAAACACTCCCGCTCGCCAGTTGAGGGTGAACGGTGGTGCCGCCGTCTGTGCTCCTCCCGATGGCGGCTGCCCAATGCCCGCTTCCACTCTTTTCTCTCGACCCCTTTTGGGCAAACGCAGACCCATGCCCTGAATCATGACCAAGGGCGATACGATCAAAAGCCCAATCCCAAAGCCCCTGAGCAAACCGACAGACTCATCAAGGATGATAACGGCCATGACGACCGCGTAGAGGGGAATGAATGACCGCAGAGGTGTCGCCGCGTTGGTGCCTATGGCGCGGACCATCTCATAGTTGGCGTAGCGCCCCAGGATGAAGTGAATGATCCCGGCGCTGGTCAGATACAGATAGGCCATCGGCTTGAGTGTGAGGAAGTCGGAGAGTTGCCCGGACACGAGAGCGCCCAGGACGAACAGCGGGACACCACCGATAACAGTGATGTACATCGCCTGCGCCGCCGTGCCCTGAATAACGCCACGGCGTATAACGACCATGTTGGCGCCGAAACTAATCGAAGTGAGGAAGGCGAAAACGGCGCCTGGCATGAGGAATCCTTATAAAGACACAACCGCGGTTGGGCCAGCCCTGGCCCCTAGGCCACCTTAAGGGATTCTAGGTTGGCAAACTGGGAAGGCCGCTAAGCGATGGAATCGAAGGCGACTAGTCAGCGCCGGGGAGCACGATTGGCATTGTGACGGCGTAGCCACCGTAGGCGCCCCAACCGGCGCAAAAACCGATCCACCACTGAGAATCGCCGCCAGCTACCAGGATGTGGATGTCCTCAGGGGTACCCACCATGGGGACCATCGCCGAGTCAGGTAGGGTTTCTAGATTGGGCGCGTTCTCCATACCGTGGCCCCAGTAGTACTGATGCGACTCGCCCTCCACCAGGATGCCGCTCTGCTTCATCCATCCGACGTTGTAGCGGGCGTTCTGCCAGAGCCAGTCTTTGAGTGCTTCCTTGGTGTAACCGCCTCGGTCCAACTCCTGGGCAACCTTGGAACTCATGGCGAGCAGATACTGACCGCCGGTGTGGAACATGTTTACGCCCGGGGTAGGCAGGGACGCTGCCAGTATCTTGAGGATGCGATTGGAGTCGCCAGGCACAAACAACGGGTCAGGAGACTGACAAGCAAACACGGTAACGGCGTTCTGTTCCCGGCTCATACCAGCCCGCTCCTCATGGAGGAGCGTCCAGGGGCTATCACTTTCGTTCTCAGCGACGCAAAAGGCGAGCTTGGCGGAACCCCCGATCGTGGCCATGTCGGTCTCACCGGGGATACCCCCTCCGATGTTCCAGAGGATGAGGCGGACGGCGCGGCCCACTGTCACGTTGGCACGGGAACCGCCGCCGAAGCAGCCTTCCTTGCCATTGAATCCCAATTCCTGGGCGATGGGGCCATTAACGATGGTCAAGGGAGCGCAGGGGTTCGTTGTGCATTGGACCCCGTGAAGACTGAACTCTGATTCAAGCATGGCTTGGATACTGGCGATGACCACTGGGACCATCGCAGGAGTGCACCCCGCCATCGCACAGTTGATGGCCACCTGCTCCACCGTGGCAACCCCCTTCTGGGGATCGATGATACCGATGACTTCCTGTGGGTCTCGCTTCAGATAGTCGATGATTGCCCCAACCCGCTCTTCCGTCGGGGGGCAAACCGGCAGGCCGTCGGTCCATCCTTCCTTGAGAGCAAGTTCGTACCAGTCCCAGAAATCGTTGAGATCGCGTGCGGGGGAAATGAATTGTTGCGTTGTCATCGGCTGTTACTGGACCATGCCGACTGAAGTCAGCGACTCAATGACCAAGCCAATGTTCTTTTGCGCCAGGTCTTTAACGTCGGTTGAAATGTTGCCGCCCTTGGGGGCAGGTTCTATAAGAAACACGAGGTCCGGCATACCCAGGCTTCGGGCGTG
>Ga0114996_10003871_pt1 | contig 18295 bp, 15 predicted proteins | sample ArcticOcean_MG_C_4_FD_87039 | JGI IMG/M metagenome (GOLD analysis project Ga0114996, IMG submission 87039) | Marine microbial communities from western Arctic Ocean - ArcticOcean_MG_CB4_134 | ecosystem: Environmental > Aquatic > Marine > Oceanic | place: Arctic Ocean: Canada Basin | collected...
CGATCCGACACCTCGCCATGGGAGGTCACCTGCTCTACAGCACCTGCTCGGTGGAACCACAGGAGAACCAGGATGTGATCCGCAGAACCCTCGAACAGAACACCGAGTTGAGACTGATCGAGGAGATCGATATGCTGCCGGGAGACCTCGGTGGAGACGGTGGCTACGCAGCTCTGATGCAGCGCGTCGAACGCTGAGAGCGCCATCCGGCGAACTTACCTGACATCGCTGAATTGCTGAATACACCGAATATTCGGTGGTTATTGGACAATTCCACCCCGCCGTGGGGTTTCTCAGCAGGAAAAAATGACAGGTGAATGTCCTACTTCCGGCGATTTGCGGATGACCTCTGTAGAGATCGAATCCCCGTACTTTTGATCGGGGAGATCTGAAAGCGAGGTTGTGATGACCCAGAACTACACCGACCACAAGAATCTCTCGACCAAACAAGCCGCTTCCGTCACCCACCCGGTGATGAAGAGTATTGCGACACTGTTGCTGCTGCTGGTGGCTTTCTACCCACAGATCACCGATGCCAGCTCTGACGGTTCCCGTCGCCCCCTCGACCTGCCTTCTGGCGGTGGCTCCGACCGCGATGATGATTCGGATGATCCCCTCCCCGACAACGTTTTGTTCTTCGGTCAGAGTTTCGATGGAGATGCCTTCTTCTGGGTGCTCGATGTGTCGGGAAGCATGGCCTCGGGTGGCCGTATCGACACCTTGAAAGATGAGTTCATCGGCGCTGTCAATTCACTCAGCAGTCACAGTGACTTCGGCGCCATCGCCTTCAGTAGCAACATGATCCCATTCGACATGCGCTGCGACGAGGCGAGCCCTACGCGCAAGGTCGCCGCCGCCAGCTGGATCCTCCAAATCGAGCCTCATGGCGGCACCTGCCTGGCGCCAGCGGTGATCGAGGGACTGAGGACCTTGCGAAAGAGCGGTCACGACGATCGTCGCTTGATTCTGGTCGGCGATGGTGCTCCATACTGCGGCGGATTCGCCGAAGCGGAAATCGCTCACTGGAACATCCTCGCGGCGAACTGGGACCGGATTCCCATCGATACAGTGTTCACCGGTGGCGACGAAGCGGGACTCGACTTCTTCCAGGGACTGTCCAATGCCAACCAGGGGAGACTGACCATCTCCCAGTGAAGATCCATCGCCAGATGGTTCCTTCCAATCCGAGACCTGGGGACTTCCCTCGAGGAGTTCCCGGGTCTCTCTTCTTTTTCAATACTCCAGCAGATCTCCGGCTCGAGCCCCATCGCCACTTGACCCGCTGCGAAAGATGGCTCTGATGCCACCTCGGAGGTGCGATGGCTCACTCGAGGCGGACCTGTACCACTCGGCCGGCAAAGACACTCCTGTGGCTTGTGGTCGTAACGATGGCGATTACCAGCGGTAGCTTCGCAGCTCCGTTGCCCGCCGACCTCTCGACCATCGTGCAAGAGGAACTCGATCGGGTCGCCGCCGCCGAGAACCAGGTGCGATATCGGGGCCAGTACGCCGCCCTGGTTCCACTGGGAACTCCCGCCGCACGACTTCTACTGACGATGCTCCGCAACGAAGATCTGTTCATCGCGCGTCGCCGCCAGGCGGCCAATGCCCTGCACGATGTCGCCAACACCGAACTGATCAGCGCCCTCCATCAAACGATGGAGGACCTGCTACTGGAACCGTGGGTCGAGACTGAAGTGGGCTTGATGCTGGCTCGCCTCGGGGAGCGCCAGACTCTCGACCGCTGGATCGGTCAATTGCGGCGAATCACCGACCCACCCCCGACCACGGTGACCCTGGCAGAGGTCCTCAAAGGACTGGGTAAACTCGGCGATCTGCAATTTAGAAGTGCCGATCTGGCCGGAGCCAGCACCACCCACCGGCGCCGAATTACCTTGATGAAGGACCTGCTACCGCGGATCCCGAAGCGACTCCAGCCAGCCCTGACCGACGAGATACAGGCGATTCACTACAATCTGGCCTGCTGCCTGGCGCTCTCGGGAAGGGTCGACGAGGCGTTCGAGGCGGCTCAGATCAGTTTGCTCTCATCGACGATCCGCATCACCATGGTCGAGGTCGATGGGGATCTCAAGATCCTGAGGGAAGATGATCGCTGGGATGAATGGCTTTCCCGGCAACAGGGCAACGAGGAGGTGGGGACACCCACCCCCGACAAAAAATAGGAGTAACAAGATGGATGAATTGGTGAAGAATCTCTTCGACCTGATGGCGTTTGTTTTCCTGCTGAGCTCTGGAGTTCTTCTGCTCAGGCAGAGCGTGTTGTGCCTCAAGTCCGAAGTGGAACCGCTCGATTTCTTTCCCGGATCGGTGCTCTTGCTGACCGGCATCATCTTCGCCAGTATCCAACGGGGAAATATGGAATGGTGGCAGCCGGTCAGCCTGGCACTGCTGGTGGGCGCTGGCGTTCTGATGCGCCCCTTTCATGTCCCCATCGATGAAATCACCGAAGAGTACGAGGAATCCAACAGCGGGAATTCCAACAGCAAGGAGTGATCATTGCCTCCCTCCAATTCGTACCCTTTTCTGAAGGATCCGATGCGCTCGATCAGCGCCATCATCTCCCTCGGATTACTGACCCTGGGCCTGCTGAGACTGCAGGGGGGAAACGCCGGCAATCTCGATTCCAGCTCTCCCTGGCCGTACCTGGCGCTCGGTGCGATGCTGGCGGTCCGGGCCCTGGTTCCTCGTTCTCGTTGACCTGAGGCCACCGGCTCTGATTCTTCCTGCGCTCTTGCTACCTGCCCCCCGGGCCTTTTCGACCGTAAACTGACGATCATGAAAAACTGGATCCTGACTCTCCTGTGGCTCCCAAGCCACTTCCTCTGCGGTGCCGATGCGCTGGCGATCTCCACTGGAGAAAAGCCACCTCCCAACATCTTGTTCTTCATCGTCGACGATCTCGGCTGGCAAGACACCTCGTTGAAACTGCACCCGCAGGGCCCACCGCATCGCGATGCCTACCGAACACCACAGTTGCAACGACTCGCCGCCGAGGGGATCACTTTCACCGATGCCTACTCTTCCTCTCCGGTGTGCACGCCGACTCGCACCAGTGTGATGACCGGTCGATCACCGCAGCAGAACCAGATCACCTACTGGATCCTCCACAAGGACCGGGACACCGGACAGCCGCGGGAAGGCACGACCCCGCCGAGCTGGAAGGTCAATGGACTACAGCCGGGCGACGTGACCCTGCCGCTACTGCTGCAACAAAAGGGCTACCAGACGATTCATGCCGGCAAGGCGCATCTGGGAGCCAAGGGAACCGCCGGCGAAGACCCCCTTCAACTCGGCTTCGATGTCAACATCGGAGGCCACGCAGCGGGCGGTCCCGCCGACTATCGCGGGAGCAGAAACTTCGCCAAGGATCCCGCTCACCCCGGGCAATCGGTGTGGGATATTCCTGGCCTCGAAAAATACCACGGCAAGGAGATCTATCTGACCGAGGCCCTCGCACTGGAGTCGGTGGCGGCGATTCACGATGCGCACATCCGCAAGAAACCGTTCTTCCTTCACTTCTCACCCTACGCAGTGCACGCTCCCATCATCGCCAATCCACGCTGGAGTCATCGCTACTCCGAGCTGCCACCGAAGGAAGCCGCCTACGCCACCATGATCGAGACGGTCGATCGTGCGCTGGCCACCCTGCGCAAAGCGCTGGAAGATCTGCAGATTCTCGACAACACCATCATCATCTTCACCAGTGATAACGGTGGCCTATCGGCTCACGCCCGCGATGGAGAAGCGCACACTCACAACCACCCACTCAACAGTGGCAAGGGTTCAGCGCTGGAGGGGGGCACCAGAGTGCCGCTGGTCATCCGCTGGCCCGGCACCATCGACGCCGGGCGGATCTGTACAACTCCGGTGATCAGTCATGACCACTTCCCGACCCTCTTGCAGGTCGCAGGAGTGGAGTGCCCGCCCGCTCATCAGAGGACCCTGGAAGGAAGTAGTCTGGTGCCACTGTTGAGAGGAGACGACCAGGCGATCGACCCGAATCGGCCGCTGTTCTGGCACATGCCGCACTTCTGGGGGCCACGAGGACCTGGCATCTTGCCATTCAGTTCGATCCGCCAGGGACCGTGGAAGATGATCTATTATCACCACCCGCTTCCCACCAGGGTGCTCTATCACCTCGGCGATGATCTGGCAGAGAAGAACGATCTTTCGAAAGAAAATCCGCAAGTGCTGGCGCTGTTATCCGCGGCACTCGGGAAACACCTGCGCCAGGTCGAGGCGGGGATGCCGAGCCGTGCAGGTCGGATGATTCCATATCCCGATCGACTGAGGCCGAGCGAGAAAGAATCGAACAAGAAGTGATGAGATGATGCCGCCCTTACTTGGGCGGCTGGAGAATCCCCGCATCGATGAGGGTACGGTATGCACCCTTCTTCGTGATGGTCTTGAGTGCCCGAACACTGAGACGAACGCGGATGAACTGCTCCAGTTCCGGTACCCAGATCCGTTTGTTCTGCAGGTTCACCTTGAAGCGACGCTTGGTCAGTCCGGTGATCTTGGTACCCACTCCACCGAGGTACTTGGCTTTACCTCGGGTGGCCTTGCGGTTTCCGGATCGAGTTCCGGCTCCAGTGATCTGGCATCGACGCGCCATCTTCTCGGTCCTGTCCTTTGCCCGGGGAGCCTGCGCTGCACCCGGTCGGTTCACGGCTTTCAACCATCGCCCGATAGATTCGGGGCACTCTTCACAATCGCAAGCAAGGAGGGTACCGATGTCCCTCCCAACGGTCAACCGAACCGGAAACCAGGTCTTGCGCTTCATCCTCCGATGAAGACCCTCCTGAGGCCTTCCACCGACCCCCAGAGAGTCTCGAGTCGCAAACGTCATGAAATCGAAGAAGCCCCGAAACCAGACAACCCAAGAAATCACAACTCATGTAACTGAAGGCATTTACAAATACTATTGAGGGCCAGAGTGAGGTCGATTCAGGTGTCATTCCAGTTCCAAGCGGTTCATTCCTGGTCATTCCTGGAGATTCAGAGCCTTCCACTTCGCAACAGGTCGGTCATCGCTTCCACCGGCAATTTGCGACGATTCCCTCGCAGACACCTCGGCATCCCATGCTCTTCTCCCGCTCCTCCCCACATCTCCGGCGCCCCGAGGATCCCTCTCCTTCCTTCTGGACCCGAGGCCTCGATCCGACATCATGCTTCGTACCCAAGAGAGGAACTGATCCGTGAATTTCGAACGACTCGTGAAATACTCTTTTCGTACCCTGCTCCTGAGCGCGGTGGTGACCACCGTCAGCTGTCAAGGACCTGGAGACTGGATCACCGAAACCAAAGATGGAATGGGACCTGCAGTGACCGATGGAATCGTGGTGGAGCCATGGGGCCAGATCGATGGTGTGAAGATTCAACGATTCACTCTCGACAATGGTCGAATGCGTGTGCGAATCATCGACTACGGAGCGACCGTGACCGAGTGCCTGGTTCCAGGACCCGAAGGAGAGATGATCGATATCGTTCTGGGATTCGATGACCTGGAGGGATACATCGAACGATCTCAGTACTTCGGCTGCATCGTCGGACGGTGTGCCAATCGAATCGACTCCGGCAAGTTCACCCTCGACGGCACCGAGTACGCCCTGGCCACCAATAATGGCGACCATCATCTTCACGGTGGAGTGAAGGGTTTTGACAAATCAGTCTGGGGTGCACGACCCCTCGCCAGTGAAGATGGAATCGGCATCGAGTTACTTCTGACCAGCGCCGATGGGGACGAGGGTTATCCTGGTGAGGTCCACGCGACCGTGCGTTACACCTTGACCGACGACGATGTGCTTCGTGTCGAGATGACTGCCGAGACCGATCGCGCCACGCCGGTCAATCTGGCTCATCACTCCTACTGGAATCTGGCTGGTCACTCCTCCGGATCGATGCTCGATCAGGTTCTGACACTCCACTGCAGTCGCTATACCGCTGGAGAGAACCTGATTCCAACCGGGGAAATCGCCCCTGTGAGTGGCTCTGCACTCGATTTCACCTCCGCCAAGGCGATCGGGGCCGAGATCGCAGCACTGCCCGGCAGCGGCGACGGCGACCCGGGTGGCTACGACCACAACTTCGTCATCGACGGATTCAGTCTCAAAGAGGCCGGGGCTCTTCGCTTCGCCGCCCGTGCGAGCGATCCCGCCACTGGCAATGCGATGGAGATCTGGACAGACCAGCCGGGGATCCAGTTCTACAGTGGCAACTTCCTCAATGGAGTCGCTGGCAAAAAGGGCGCGGTATACCAGAAACACGGAGCGTTCTGTCTCGAGAGCCAACTCTGGCCCGATGCGATCAACAAGCAAGACAACGGCGCCTGGCCATCGGTGATCCTCCAACCGGGGAACACTTACAGGCATACGATGGAGCACCGCTTCCTGTTTGACGGAGGGGCCTGACCTTGATCCGACACCTTCTCCTGCTGGTCGCGCTGGGCAACATCGGGTTTGGTGCCTGGGTGATGATCGAACCCAGGATGGTCTTCGACCAGATGCTCGAATGGCAGGGGAGCGAACCCTACAGCGGCGAGCTTTCCGCCGCTTCCCTGGGAGAGATACGAGCATTGCTGGGAGGCCTGGTGACGATGCTCGGTGTCGTAACCGTGCGTGCGCTGTGGAACCCGATCTATGCCACGTGGCTGCAACCGTTGGCGTGGTGCTACCTGGGAACTGCGCTGGCTCGCGCCTCGAGTTTGCTCCTCGATGGCAATTCCTTCGCCAGATACACCATCATCTGTGTGGCCATCGAGGGGAGTACCGCCCTGTTGCTGGGAGTTCATTGCCAGCGACTGCTGCGAGAACAGGACGAGGAAGACCTGGAAGACGAGGAAGACCTGGAAGACTCCGAGGAGATGTACGAGGAGGAATTTTGAGTCCCACCCACGCGGATGAGGATGCCATGCCCACTTCACCCATCACTCGACGAGAACTGTTCAAGATCGGTGCCAGTGCCACCGCAGCGGTGAGCCTGTTTCACATCGTTCCCGCTCATGTCCTCGGAGGACCGGGCAGGATTGCGCCCAGCGACACCATCACTCATGGCATCATCGGCTGTGGGGGTATCAGCAGGAGCGGCGCACACATCCGTCCCAACCTTGAGGGGAAAACAGCGACCACCCTGGCGCTGTGCGATGTCGATGCCCACCGCCTGGCGGATGGTATGAAACACGCCGGCGGCAACTGCAGTGGATACAGCGACTGGCGTCAAATGCTCGACCGTACCGACATCGATGTGATGCATATCTGCACTCCGCCTCACTGGCATGCACTGATGAGCGTCGCAGCAGCACGAGCCGGATTCGATGTCTGGTGCGAGAAGCCGATGAGCCGCACCATCGATGAGGGGATCCGTGTGGTGCAGGAGATCGAACGGACCGAGGCGGTGTTCCGCCTCAATACCTGGTTCCGATTCGAGGGGGGATTGTACGGACTCGGCAGCCCCGCCAGCCGCATCAAGAAACTGGTCCGATCGGGACGACTCGGAGGTCCACTTCGAGTTCGTGTCAGTCCCGACACCGGATTTGCCTGGAAGATGTACTGGACCGGAAAACCGCAGCTCGCTCCGCAATCGGTGCCCGATCACTTCAACTACGACGCCTGGCTGGGTCCAGCCCCCTACAAACCCTACACCGCTCACCGCACCCACGGCTCCTTTCGTGGCTACTGGGATTACGACGGAGGAGGCCTCGCCGACATGGGGCAGCACTACCTCGACCCGGTGCAATGGATCCTCGACAAGGACCACACATCACCCTCGGAGATCAGTGCCATCGCACCATGGCCGCAACACCCCGATTCATGCGGGCCCTGGGGCAAGGTGATGTTGAAGTACCAGGATGGAACCGAGTTGATCCTCGAATCGAGGGAGTGGGGGCCGAAGGATCCCGCTGGACTACCGTACATCGAAGGACCCAACGGCAAGGTGTTCCGTGGCATGCGAACCGAACCTGCGGATCTTCTCGATGGCATCGACGAGATGCCCGAACCGCCACAGGTGGGGCCCACCAACTTCGATGAATCGGTACGAACCCGCCAGCGATTTGCACTCAACGAATCGAACGGGCACCGCTCGTGCAGCCTCGTCAATCTGGCCAACATTGCGATTCGAACCGGACGCAAACTGAAGTATGACCCGGTCGGACAGACCTTTCCCGGCGATGAAGAAGCCAATCGCCTGATCCGTCAGCCGTTGCGAGCACCCTGGCGGATCTGAAGTCCGAATCGACAGGTTGGCTATCGGTTCAACGGCCAGGGTTTGACCTGAGCACGCTGGGCCCACTGCTGATAGCTGCTCTGCAGCGCATTGACCAGTTGCGGTTTTTGCTCGGAGAGATCATCCAACTCGGTGCGGTCTACCACCATGTCGAACAGTTGCCACGGCCGGTTGTGACGGCCGACCAGCTTCCATCTTCCAAGCCTCACCGCCCGGTTTCCTTCATGCTCCCAGAAGATGGGACGTTCAGTGGCAGACTCTCCCGAAAGAATCGGTAACAAGCTCACGCCCTCGATCGGCTGCATGGCGATTCCCTCGAGTTCGGTGATCGGTGCCGCCCCTGCGGCATCGAGACAGGTCGAGACCAGATCGATGACATGACCGGGTCCATCGTGAATCACCCCCTTGCCATCTAATCCTGCCGGCCAGTGCGCGATCAGCGGCGACGAGATCCCACCTTCGTGAACATGATGCTTGTAGAGCAAAAAAGGTGTGTTGGAAGCATTGGCCCACGGCAAACCGTAACTCTGATAGGTCACCTCCGGTCCCGGCAGCATTTTCGGATTGTTGCCATTTTTCACCTCGCGACCATCTCGGGTCTTTTCCGGGATGGTCAGGCTCTTCCAGCCCGCAGTGATCTCCTCGGCACAACCACCATTGTCGGCCAGAAACAACAGCAAGGTATTCTCCAGCCGACCCTGAAACTTCAGTTCGGCAACGATTTGGCCGATTCCACGATCGAGTTGCTCGACCTGGGCAGCATAGACCTCCATCCGTCTCTCCTGCCACGGATGGTCCGGCGTCTCTTGCCAACTCTTGATGCGAGAATCGCGCGGCGAAAGATCCCACGCCGCATCGATCATTCCGATGTCGCGCTGACGCTTCAGTCGCGCCTCTCGCATCGCATCCCAACCGTCCCGGTAGCGACCCTTGACCTTTTCAATGCCCGAGGGACGAGCGTGAAGCGGCCAATGAGGAGCAGTGTAAGCCACATACAGGAACATCGGATCGTCGGGAGTCTGATCGACATGCTGCTCGATGAAGTTCATCGCCTCCGCGCTGATGGCATCGGTGTAATGGAATCGGCCTTTTGGAGCGGGGAGGTAGCGTTCGCCCCGGGTCAATGAAACCGGATCGTAGTAGGACCCACCGCCGTGAATGGTGCCGAAGAAGTGGTGAAACCCCCGGTCGATGGGCCAGTTGGTTCTTTTCTTCGGCTCGATACGTTGCTTCGCCTTGCCGAGGTTGTGAGTGACATGCCACTTGCCCGACATGTAGGTGCGGTAGCCGGCGGCGCCCAGGTGTTCGGCGATGGTCGCGGTGGTCGGGGACAATTCTCCTCGATAGCCAGACGAACCACCGTCGTACACCATGTGCCCGACACCCGCCTGGTGAGCATAGAGACCGGTCAACAGTGAAGCACGCGTCGGACAGCAACGAGCCGTGTTGTAGAACTGACGCAGGCGAACACCATTCGAAGCCAGTTGGTCGAGATTCGGTGTCTCGATCTCACCGCCGAAACAACCGATATCGGACCAGCCCATGTCATCGGCCATGATGACGACGATATCGGGCCTTACTGGCGGAGAACTTTGCGGCGGAGATCCGGACAAATCCACCACAGGAAAAACACTCAACAAGAAAAATATCCAACGATGATTCAATTTCCACCCCTCGATTGAACGACTCATGTTCTTTGAGTAATGTAACGGAAGTAAAATCCAGATAGGATTCCCGACGAGCTGATTTCTTCAGTTGATCCATGGTCACACTTTTCGACACCAAATTGTACGACGAGATCGAGGAAACAGTGGTACAGCTCCGCAAGGCACCGACGAATTCTGTACTGTTCGTTTTGCTGGCCAGCATCTTCCTCCTAGCGGGGGCATCCGCGAACCACATTAGATTCCATCATCCGGTCTATTCCCAAGATCCTCCTCCAGCACCATCTGTCGAGAACGATGATCTACTGGATGATGACTTACTGGATGATCCACTGGAGACCGTAAAGCCTTCAGAGAACTCACCTGAACGGCAAACCGTCGTAGACCACTCTCGTGAGGAACACGAGAAGATCTTCGCAAATAACGACTTCCCCTCGGCAAACAAATGCGCCAAGTGCCATCCCAATCAATACCGAGAATGGTCGGTTTCCCAGCACGCATACTCACAATTGAGTCCGTTAATGGTGTCGCTGCAATTGGCATTGAACAAGGGCACCAGTTCCACCACCGGAGACTATTGCGTTCGCTGCCATTCGCCCGTCGGATCTGACATCGGCGAGCCCGCCAGCCTCTCGAATCTCGATCGACAACCCATCTCGAGAGAGGGGATCACCTGTGTCGTCTGCCACCGCATGAGCGCCCCCTACCGAAAGGTCTCGGGGCGACTGGGTCTCGACAGGGGGGATATCTTCGATTCAGTGAAGGGCGCCAAAGGTAATGGAGAAATGAGTCGCGTTCTCAGAGACCCAAAAACCTACAAGGTGAATACAGAGCGCGATGATGTGGGTCGCGCGATCCACGCTGAGATCGAGAAGTTTCCTGAGATTGAAGACCCGACCTTCTGCGGTAGTTGTCATGAAGTCTTCACCCCCAACGGGTTCCGTGTACACGAAGTTCTCAGCGAGTACCGAAACTCACCCGCAGCCGCACAAGGGATCTCCTGCAATGATTGCCACATGGGTAAGGAAGAGGGGATTGCGACCGGTTATCGACAAGGGCCCGCCGCGGTGGTAGGCGGAGAAGAAACTTCCGACAGGAAGTTGACGAATCACTTCTTTGCCGGTCCGGACTACTCTCTCATCCATCCGGGCATTTTCCCCATCAACAAACGAGCCCAAGATTACAAATCGATCTCCCAATGGCTCCTCTTCGATGTAGACATCGGATGGGGCACCGACCAGTTCGAAAACGAGTGCCCGGAAGACTTCCCATTCCCCGAAGCATGGGATTCCATCGATGATCGATACGAGGCACGTGAGATCATCGATGAACAACTCGAACTACTCGATTGGGCCACGCAACAGCGGCTTCAGGCGTTACAGCGAGGATTCGGTCTCTCCGAGATCCGCATCACTTCTGCCAGTGAACAGGGAATCGACTTCGAACTAGACGTGAAAATCCTCTCCAGCGGACACAATCTTCCCGCCGACAAGCTCGGCAGGCTGTTTGTCCTTCAGGTCGAAGTCCAGGATTCACAAGGTGAACTCGTTTTCATCTCCGGAGACCGTGATCCCAACGGAGATGTCAGGGATGGATTCTCCCTCTATGTCCGTAACGGTGAGATCCCACTCGATGAACAACTATTCAATCTGCAATCAAAAGTGCTGGTAAGAAACTTGCGTGGAGGAGAACAGGAACAGGTGCTAACGACCAACAAATCGGGATCGGCAATCCCCTTCATTCGACCCGCCTCCCGGCCCAACAACATCTACGGCCACCCCAAAAATTTACGTAAACATCGCCAAGGTATCGAGCCTCTCGGGCATCGAACTGCCTCCTATCGTATCGCAGGAGAATTGCTCACCGGACGGGAACCATACTCGGTCAAGGCGCAGTTCATCTCTCAATCCGTTCCCGTGAACCTGGTTCTTCAGACGATGCATGTCGGTTTCGATTACGGACTCTCACCCCGAGCACTGGCCAAAAAGTTGGTCGAAGGGGCCATCGTGATCGCCGAGAAATCAACGCGGATCACGGTTCCAACAGTGAAGAAGAATTGAGAGAACTTATTGCTGAATGCGACAATAAAGTAGGCTGCAGTTCGAGTACGGTTTCCGGTCCTTTCCGTTCGCAGGAAAGAACACCTATTAAGTGGAGATTCTTGCCGCAAAAAATGAGGCCCGAGTAGTGTCACCAGGCGATGATCGGTTCGCCGCTACGAGTCTATTGCGAGAGACCAGCAGCATCCGAATACAGCGGCCTTCCACAGCGGTCCACCACACCGGTCCACACAGCAAGCCCCCCGACGATTTAGTGCCAAACTGCCCACTGGAATCGGAAATGAAGTAGTATACATTTCTGGTTCAACCACTGCTCCCCCGATCCACTGGAACTTCGTCGGTAGACACAGTTTAAAATGTCACAAGTGCCACAATGACCATCGAAGCGCTAATTTTCGAAAGTCGAGGAGCCAATGCCACTCCATTGTTTGAATCGTGCCTTTCAAGCCCTACTGCTCACTTCCATCCTCTGGGTCGGCTGGAGTTTGCCCCTCTTCGATTCGACAACAGCGATCGGAGCGCAAGATCCTCCTGCCGACACCGAATCGTCGGAAAGCAATCTACTCGGCGATGATCTACTCGGCGATGACCTGCTCGGCGATTCCCCTGAAGACACGGCCGAGAAGCCCGAGGAGACGATGTCTTCCGACGAGGCTCACGCCCAGGCGTTTGCCGAAAGCAACTTTCCCTCGGCAGATGAGTGTGCCCTGTGCCACCCAAAGCAATACAAGGAGTGGTCGGTTTCCCAGCATGCCTACTCGCAATTGAGTCCATTGATGATGTCGATGCAGAATGCCATGAACGCTGGAACCAGCAGTACAAATGGAGACTTCTGTCTCCGTTGCCATGCACCGGTAGGATCCGACATGGGCGAACCTTTCAGCATCTCGAATCTAGATCGACACCCTGCCTCGAGAGAGGGAATCACCTGCGTCACATGTCACCGGATGAGTGCCCCGTATCGAAAAATCTCCGGACGCATCGGAATCGACCAGGGCGATGTCTTCGATTCGGTCAAGGGACCCATCGGAAACGATGAGCTGAGCCGCATCCTTAACGATCCCAAGACCTACAAGGTCAACACTGAACGTGACGATGTCGGACGAGCCATTCATGCCGAGGTGGAGAAGTTTCCCGAAATTTCTGATCCCGCCTTCTGTGGCAGTTGCCACGAAGTGTTTGCGCCCAACGGGCTCAAGGTACACGAACTGATCAGCGAGTACCGGAACTCCCCCGCAGCAGCCGAGGGGATTACATGTAACGATTGCCACATGGGTCGCGAACAGGGGATCCCCAGCGGTTACGAAATAGGACCCGCTGCCGTGATCGCTGATGTTCCCACCGCCGATCGAAAACTGACCAATCACTTCTTCGCAGGTCCAGATTACTCCCTGATCCACCCGGGGATCTTTCCCGTCAACAGGGATGCCAATCAGCTCAAATCTCTATCCGAATGGCTTCTCTTCGATGTCGAATCCGGCTGGGGAAGTGACCGCTTTGAAGAGAACTGTCCGGAGGATTACCAGTTCCCCGAGGAATGGTCCTCCATCGATGATCGTGAGATCGCCAGGGGCATCATCGACAAGCAACTCGAACTGCTCGAATGGGCCAAGCAACAACGAATCGCCGTACTGAAGCGTGGATTCGGGCTCTCCGACATCCGTGTGACCGCTGCCAGCGAAGAAGGAATCGACTTTGAACTCGATGTCAAGAATCTCACCACCGGCCACAACCTACCGACCGGATTCGATGCGGAACGACTCTTTGTCGTCCAGATCGAGGTCAAGGATTCCCGCGGTGAACGAGTCTTCGTCTCCGGTGATCGAGATCCCAATGGAGATGTCAGGGATAGTTTCTCCCTGTATGTCCACAACGGAGAGGTTGAACTGGACGAGCAGTTGTTCAACTTGCAATCCAAGTTCCTGTCGAGAAATATCCGGGGTGGTGACCAGGAACAGGTTCTCACCATCAACAACTCCGTGTCGGCACTGCCATTCATCCGACCTGCATCAAGACCCAACAACATTTACGGTCACCCTAAGGGAATGAGAAAACACCGACGAGGGATCGAGCCACTCGGTCATAGAACCGCCCAGTATCACGTGGACGGCGAGCTGCTCACCGGGCACGGCCCCTATTCAGTCGAGGCTCGCTTCATCTCCCAGGCGGTTCCGGTCAACCTGATTCACCAGACGATGCATGTTGGATTTGACTACGGAATGTCACCCCGAGAACTTGGCGATAAGTTGGTCAAAGGTGCCGTTGAAGTTGCGAATAAATCTGCAGTGATAGAAATCCCGCAGAAGAATGGGGGGGGATCTTGAAACAAACTACGAGATACGCCGCCAGTTCCCATCGTAGCTCCAGCACGCCGAGATGGCCGCTGGGATACACCGCCCTCCTGTGGATGATCCTGTGCCTGTTCGGACAGCCGTGCTGGTCTCAGGATGATGAGAGCCCCAGCAGGCTGCCCGATCACCCGATACCGCTGATTCCAGAGGATCAGATTCAACCGACTCAACCGCTGCTCGAACTGGGACCGGGATTTCTCGCCACCGGACGATTGGAGCGCGGATTCGACATCTTTACCGGCGCAGTCTGGCGCCCATCTCTGTGGGTATACGGCAATCTGAGAAGCGGGGTCAACGTGATCGATCCCGCGGGCAACAACAACAGAACCATCGAATGGGCCAACAGGATCGATCTCTTCGCCAACCTGCAATTCACCGGAACAGAACGCATCCTGGTCGGGCTACAGCCTCTTCAAGATCAGGGAAAGTTCACGGGATACACCATCGAACCGGAAGGCAGTGAAGGGTGGTACGACAACACCAGCCTCGAGTTGATTACGTTCTTCTTTGAAGGAGAACTGAGTGAGTTGTTTCCCCGTATCGATCCAGCAGGGAACAAGAAACTGGATTACGGCTTCAGTGTGGGCAGATGGGGAGTCGATCTACAGGACGGGATTCTCGTCAACGACAACATGGATGCATTTGGTGTCACACGATTCATTCCCTTTCCTGGTGCATCCAACATGCGATTCACCATGATCTACGGTTGGGGACAATTACATCGAGATGACAACAAGCTCTCCAACGAATCCAGATTGTTCGGGATCTCGACCGAGACCGATACCTACTCCAGCACCATCGACGCAGATCTCGTCGCCGTCACCGCCCCTGAAATTCAGGGAGGCGATGGTCTCTTTGCAGGCCTCGGCTCTTCTCAACGCATCAAGAAGTGGGGCCGCACCTTCAATACCACCATCCGCTGGTGTGCCTCCATCGCATCCGAAGTAGACAATGCACAGGTCAGCGACGGGATGCTCTTTTTCGTCGAAGCATCAACAACGCCGTACGGCACCGATGACAACGCCTACGGCACACTATTTCTCGGGATCGATGAATTTTCTTCTGCCGGTAGGTCGCCCGCCAAGGGAGGCCCGCTCGGAAAAGCAGGGATACTTTTTGCCGCAGCGGGACTCGGCAGTTTCAAACCAGCACTGGGCAACCGAGCAGACCGCTCCTTCGGTGGAGCTGTGGGTTACCAGTGGATTCTGTCCGGAGGCGAAAGGAACTTCATCGTGGAACTCGGGGGCAGAACCCCGACGGAGGGAAGCGACCCTGGCTCTGCAGCCGTGGGAATGCGATACCAGGAAAAACTAACCAACAGGGTGATGCTTCAAGGTGACGTCTACACCAAGATGGATGAAGGTGGAGCCAACAGTAACGGGGTTCGCACAGAGTTCCTGGTCAGGTTTTGACGATTGGAACCGTCATCCATCGCCTTCTGGATAGGATCCGGAATCATCCTTTTGGTCTCGATCGGCATCTTCCGGTCGCTGGTGGCAATGGTCACGAAGAACGAAAAAGTGACGCAAGAGATGCAACTCTCCACCGAGAAGTTGCAGAAAGAACTGGATGAACTTCCAGTCTCTTTGAATCAGAATCGAGTTCGCCGTGCCTGGCGCGGCTACCGAAGATTCATCCTCGACGAAAAGGTTTCAGAGGCGCACAACATCTGTTCCTTCCACCTTCGACCACTCGATGACAAGCCTTTGCCCCCCTTCGAACCAGGGCAACACCTGGGATTCCAGCTACGGATCCCTGATCACAAGCGTCCTACCGTCCGGAATTACTCGCTGTCTTCGTCGCCAACAGAACGAAGCAAGTACAAGATCACCGTGAAGCAAATTCCGCCACCACCCGACCAGCCAGACCTGCCTTCCGGTGTTGGTTCAACATTTCTTCACGAGAACTTGTCGGTCGGAGACCTTCTTGAGGTGAGCAGTCCTGCAGGTAAGTTCATCCTCGATCGGCAGGATCCACGCCCAGCGGTGTTCATCGCAGGGGGCATAGGCGTCACACCGCTGTTGAGCATGCTCGAGACGATCTGTGACGAGAAGATCAAACGAAAGTGCTATTTCATCCATGCGGTCAGAAACCGATCCGAACATGCATTCCGGGAACACATTCAGAAGATCGTCGAGAAGTGTTTCAATGTCGACCTTCATGTTTTCTACAGCCATCCTGCAGAGGATGAAGAAGCGGGTGCCACTGATCATGGGCATCATATCGGGTTCGTCGATGTCCACCGATTGGCAGAAATCACCGGAGGAGGAGACCTTCAGTATTACATCTGCGGACCTCCACCGATGATGAATACACTGCTCCCCGCCCTGGAAGAATTCGGTGTATCATCGGACAGCATCCTGATGGAGGCCTTTGGGCCTGCTTCCACGAGGGGCAAATCGGCAACAGGCTCCACCGACTCCGGAGAAGAATCGCCAAATACGCAGCAGCACAAGTTACACTTCAAAAGAAGTCATCGAACCCTCACCTGGGACGGCACCAGCCCGATCCTCGAGATGGCAGAGGAAGCAGGAATCTTCATCGATAGTAGTTGTAGATCAGGAAACTGCGGAACATGCGAGATACGCCTCCATGACGGAGATGTTGAATATGAAGAGGAACCTGAAGTCGACATCACACCGGGGCACTGCCTCGCCTGTGTTGCCAAACCGATTACAGAAGTAAATTTAGAAGCTTGATCGATTACCCGTTTTCCCGGATCGAATTTGAGGCGCCACATGTACAGCAAACTGCTTTTCATTACCTTGATCATCATCACTCTTACCGGAGCAATTTACTCTACAGATGAAGCCTCGGATCAAGCCTTGCCCACCGGTCCAGGTTTCGATCCCGCGAAAGTGATCGGACCTGTGGAATGCATCGAGTGCCACAAGCACTCCGGAGGCGTCTGGGAACAAACACCTCATCACGAGTCGATCACCGGGGTACACAGAAGCAAGGAAGGCCAGGACATTGCCAAAGCGATGAAGATCAAGCGGATCACGAGGGAGAGCCTGTGCATCGACTGCCACGGTACGGCTCAGCAATCAGGAGAGAAGATTATCCTGAGTTCCAACGGTATCTCCTGCGAATCGTGTCACGGCGCAGCGGCCGACTGGATGAAACGGCATGGTGAATTCAGCGGCAAGCAAGAGGGTGAAGAAACAACCGAGGAGATCGCTGCACGCTGGAAAGAATCTGAAGCAGCAGGAATGCTACGCCCATCGATGATCCTTGAAATCGCCAGGAACTGTGTAAGTTGCCATGTCGTCCCACACGAAGATCTTGTAAACACCGGCGGGCACTCTTCAGGAAGTGATTTCGAACTGGTCTCCTGGAGTCAGGGGATCGTTCGTCACAACAACTTCCATTCCAAGGGGAAAGACAACAAAGTAGCTTCCATCGACAAGCGAAGGCTCTTCCACATCATCGGCATCATGGCGGAAATGGAAATCGTCCTGCAGGCCGTGTCGACGGCCAAAGGGAAGGGCAATTACGCCGTCAAGAACGCCAAGCGGTTCATCGTACTGAGAAAGAAGCTAGATGCGGTGAACAAGGCCATCGACAACCCCCAGATCCAGGAGGCCATGGCAGCCATTGCCAACCTCAAGATGAGTTTGAAAAACCAGGACGCCATGGCAACAGCAGCGAAACAGATCACAGCCTCAGTGGTTGCATTCGCAGTTCTTAACGACGGCAGTTCTCTTGAAGGCGTGGATCCCCTGCTCGCAAAAGCGGAGGACTATCGCGGCGTGAAACCGGGGGCAAAGTAATACTCCTGGAACAAGTGACCCACGATGGATGATCAGGAAATCAGAGTTGATCGACCACAAAGATGGGATCAACCATTCGGTGGCCAATTACGGCCGGACCATCTCGTGGATTGGGCCCTGACCGGGACAGTCCTCTCCTTTGCCTGCACCGATTTCCAATCCAGTGGCGCAACCATTACCGAGATCCTCAAGAACGATGCCCG
>Ga0114996_10003873_pt1 | contig 18292 bp, 18 predicted proteins | sample ArcticOcean_MG_C_4_FD_87039 | JGI IMG/M metagenome (GOLD analysis project Ga0114996, IMG submission 87039) | Marine microbial communities from western Arctic Ocean - ArcticOcean_MG_CB4_134 | ecosystem: Environmental > Aquatic > Marine > Oceanic | place: Arctic Ocean: Canada Basin | collected...
AAATCCCAGTATCCCTCTCAGATCCCAATCACGTAGCCGTCTCGACGCGGGTCTGCCCCACCCATCATCACGCCGCTTTCGGAGTCCACCAGAATTCCCTGGGCGCCACCCACAGACGCAGACCAATCGGGCAGCAGGTCGATCTGGTGTCCGCGTCCCTCCAGCTTGGCCCGAACCTGCTGAGGAAACCGCCCCTCCATCATCACACGCCTTCCCTGGTGTTCCGTCCGGAGGCGCGGCGCCTCGATCGCCGCCTGCATGCTCATGCCGAAGTCCAGTACATTGCTCATGAACTGCACCGTCGTCTGCATGATCCCGTGGCTACCTGGAGTTCCCATCACACTGAAGAGCTTATCGTCTTTCCAAACCTGGCAGGGAGAGAGACACATGTCGATCTTCCGACCCGGGCCTACGAGATTTGCGCTTCGGGGTTCCAGTTCACTCCAGTTCATGAAGTTATTCAGGAACATTCCCGTATTGCCCATTACGAGGCCTGACCCGAAGGCGGAGCCGAGGCTCTGCGTAATCGCAACGGCGTTCCCGTCGCCATCCACCGCATCAAAGTGCGTGGTGCATTCGGTCAACCAATCGGCTTCCACGCCCGGCCGTACGCCGCCATCGATATCTTGCGCCGGATACCATTCACCCATCCCCTCTGCCGCCTTCTCACCGATGAGACCCCTTCGTTTTGCGGCATAGCCCTTGGACAGAAGACCTTCGATGGGAGGCTGATCGGCAGCCACGTACTGCAGTCGGTCGGCATTGGCCAGCTTGATGGCCTCGATGAGCAGATGAAGATGCTCCGGAGACTGGAACGCCATCTCGCCGACATTGTCATTCTCAATGAGGTTGAGGGTTTCCAGGATCTGGAATCCCGCTCCCGGCGGAGAGGGCGCGAAAATCTCATAGTCCCGGTATGTGGTCGACAGCGGATCTCGCCATTCGATATCGTAGGCTGCCATGTCGTCTGCTGTGAGGAGCCCTCCGTTATCCTGAACGAAACCGACCATCTCCTGCGCGAGCGAGCCGCGGTAGAAGGTCTCCCTCCCTCCCGACACCACGCGTCGAAAGGTTTCTGCCAGTTCGGGTTGGACGAGGCGTTTCCCCGGGAACGGCCCTGTTTCGCCGAAAACGATCTCTCGCCCCCGCTCACTCAGCCGGTCTGCCGCCCCGCGAAAGAAGAAATCGGAAGCTACCGACAACCCAAACCCGCCCTCTGCCAGTTCAATGGCGGGGGCAAAGACGGCCTCTGCCGTCAGACGTCCATGCCTCTCCAGAAGTTCGAGCCAGCCGGCGCACGCGCCTGGAACCAGGCAGGACAGAATCCCGCGTTCTTTACTTGCCGGATCGGTAAACAGGTCCGGGCGAGCGCCCATCGGTGTCCGACCCGTATAATCCAGAAGACGGCGCTCCTTCTTTTCCGCATCGTAAATCAGGGCGAATCCCACCCCTGCAATGCCCGACATGAACGGTTCCACGACATTCAAGGCCGCGGCTGTGGCCACTGCCGCGTCAAAGGCATTCCCACCCGCCAGGAGCATGCGCGTGCCGGCAAGGGTAGCCAGCGGGTGCGCACTTGCCACCATCCCGCGCGTGCCGGTTACGGTGGAACGGTGCACCATTCCCTTATGTGGAAGTGCCATCGATTCGACCTCCAAGTGTGTGGAGCGTGTTGAAGCGTATGGAAGCGCCAGGCAAAGCGAAGCCCCCGACCGGACAGGAACCGAATCGGAGGCTATAAGCAGTATCTTGCGTGGACGCTACTCCAGGGCCTGAGTTGGAAAGAGCTCTTCAAGCAGAGGATCATCGGGTGCAAGTTCACGCAACCGGGCATGGAGACGACCTGTTTCGTACTTGAGGCCCGCCACCTGGTCATTGGCATCGTGGACCCGGGAGTAGAGCAGCTTGATAAGATTGGCCAGCATGTGGTTGCCAATCTGCGGATCTTCCTCCAGCAGTTCCTGGATGTCGCCTGCCTCCAACTCGAGCAGGGTGGCGTCTTCGGCTACCACGACGCGCGACGAGCGTGTCTGCCCGGTGAACACCCCCATCTCCCCAAGGACTCGCACGGGCTTCAGTCGCGTCACCTCTTCCCCTTCCGCGGACTCCAGGCGAAGCGACCCATCCAGCAGAAGGATCAGCTTTTCGTCGATGGTCCGCGACTCGCACAGCACTTCGCCAACCGGCGCCACACGCTGATTCCCTCGCTCAATGAGCGAAGCGACCTGCGTGTAATCCAGATCTTCGAACAGATGCTGATCCAGCATCAGCTTTACCAGTTTCACTTCGTCAATGAACTCGGCCATGGCCCGTCCTTCGGGGTTGCAGTCAGGTGCTACAGGAGAACGTGAGGACACAGAATGATACAGGCCGCCCGACGGCCAAGTCAAGCCCGCATTCTGGCGCTGAAGGTGAAGCTCAACGGTTTGACGGGCTGAATCGGGGAGACTATATTGCCACTCCGAACAACACTTCGCCAGGAGAACCCACTTGAGCAAGCCCACCAGCCTTCCGTTGCTCCCCACCAGCGTCATCGGCAGCTACGCGCTCCCCGGATGGTTCTGGTCTGCCGTGGAGCAGATCGACCAGGACGCCTTCGGCACCACCGAAATCCGGGAGACCTTCGACGACGCCGTCAATATTGCCCTGATGGACCAGGAACGTGCCGGTGTCGACGTCATTACGGACGGCGAAATGCGTCGCTGGTATTTCGTCCAAAGCTTTTACAAGCGCTTTGAAGGCCTTGTCCCCCGCCCTACGCTCCGCAAGACCGGAGAGTATGGATACGACAGCGTCCCGCGCTGGTGGGCGGCGGAGCGGATCAAGGTCCCCAACGGGTTGGGCATCGTTGAGGAGTATGCCTACACACGAGCCGTGACGGACAAGCCGCTCAAAGCCACCTGCCCGGGGCCGCTTACACTGACGATCCACATCCAATTGAAGGACGGCGACGTTTACAAGGATCGGATGGAACTGGCTTTCGAATTCGCCGACTGCGTGAACCGGGAGCTCAAGGGACTGGTAGATGCCGGCGCCGATTTCATTCAGTTGGACGAGCCGTCCTATTCAATTATACCTGGCAGTTCCAGGGACTGGATCGACCTGTTCAATCGAACCGTCGACGGGGTGGATGCCAAGGTCGGCCTGCACATCTGCTTCGGCAACCTGGGCAGCCGGCCGCGCGGCAAACGGCGATACGGCTGGATGCTGGATGATATCATGCGATCGAAGGCCGATCAGATATCCCTGGAATTTGCCAATCGGGAAATGATCGAAACCGAACTCTGCGCTGAGATCGCCAAAGAGAAAGAAGTAGCCGCCGGAATCGTAGACGTGAAGTCCTACTACCTGGAGACGGCGGAAGACGTTGCTGAGCGGGTCCGCCAGCTACTCGAATTCGTTCCCCCTGAGAAGCTCTGGATAACACCGGACTGCGGGTTCTTTCAGCTGCCCCGCTGGCTCGCCTTTCAAAAGATGCAGCGCATGGTCCAGGGCGTTGCCATTGTCCGGAAAGAACTCACCGGCTGAAATAGACCGTCGTCATCCGGCTCGATATCCTTTCCATTCCCACCCACAGGTCTATGCAATGATCGACGTATTCGAAGCAACTGCGGAATTCGTCTCCCACGACTCCTCCAGCAAAAAGAGCAACGCCGGCGTATCCCGCGCGATATCGAAATGGATGCGCAAGGTCGGCCTCAAGGTGGAGCAGATCGAGTACGACGACGGAGTGAAGAAGGTCAATCTCGTCGGCAAGAAGGGCAAGGGCACCGGCGGCTTGGCGCTGATGGCCCACTGTGATGTCGTTCCTGCCGAAGACTGGGTGGCCACACCTGATCCGTTCAAACTGACTGCAAAAGGGTCGAAGGTCTACGGGCGGGGCAGTGCGGACATGAAGGGATCGATTGCCTGCATGTTGGCCGCAGTAGAACGCCTTCCCTTAAGCGAACTCAAGTGCCCCGTCTACGTCGTTACCACCTCGGACGAGGAAGTCGGGTGCTTCGGCGCTGAGGCAGTTCAGAAACGCTCCCGCACGCTACGCCAGTCCAAGGTCAGGTATGGCGTTATCGGAGAACCCACGATGCTCGACGTCGTCTACGCCCACAAGGGATCGTCTGTCATCCAGGTCCTGTCAAAAGGTCGGTCCGCCCACAGCAGCACGGGCAAAGGCATAAACGCAAATCATAAACTCATTCCGTTTCTGAATGACATGGTCCAGCTCGGCGCAAAGCTGCAGGCGACCAAAAAATGGCAGCACAAGGACTTTACGCCTCCCTATGTCGGCTGGAACATCGTGATGGGAGACGGCGGGACAGCGTCCAACATCACGGCGCCCGAAAGCCATGCCACCATCAACTGCAGGCAGATGCCGGGGCAGGACTGGTCGCCCATTTTCAAGCAGGTGCGGCAGTCGGCGAAGAAGCATGGCGTTCAGGTCAACATCCACAACAACCTGAGCCCCCTCGACACGCCAATCGACTCCCGGGTCATTCGCGAAGCCCTCGCTGTTACCGGCAAACGAAAACCGAAGACGGCCGCCTACGGAACCGACGGCATGGTCTTCGGAACCGAAATGGAACTGGTCGTCATGGGGCCCGGAGACATCCAGCAGGCGCATACCAACACCGAATGGATGGAGAATGACCAGTTCGCCCAGGGTATCAACGCGTTCGAGGCCATGATTCGACGCTTCTGCATCGAAGACCCCGAGTAGGGCGGCCGGTTGGTGAGAATCCGACATCATGACGACGTCAGCCGTATGCCCCGAGTCCCTACCAGGGATCAGATCTCGGGGCATTTCTTATGTACGGCGCGGCCCGTTTCAGGTACCCCGACTTCAAGACCCGGGATTCCAGGAACCGTGATGTGACTCGCCATGCTTCCATTCCGACCAATGCCTCCATTCCGACGACCGTCGGCGAGCTGCTCGTCGTGTCTGCCCATCGCACTCCCGACAACGAAGCGATTGCCTCGGGCAGCGACCGCCTAACCTATCAGGCTCTCCTGAACCGGGCCAACGGCCTTGCTGCCGGGCTTGGGACGCTTGGCCTGACGAAAGGCGACCGCGTTGGAGTCCATCTCCACAACTGCACCGAGGCCTACGAAACGATTCTGGCCTGCTCTCGCTCCGGCCTCCTGTTCGTTCCTCTGAACCACATGCTCAACGGCTCGGAACTGGCCACCATCATCACCCACGCGGGCCTCGGCGCCGTCGTGGGGGAAGCAGCTCTGGCCCCGGTTTTGGGCAACGCCCTGAGTATCCTCAAATCACCTGTTGAGCACATCATCGGGGTCGACGACTTCCCGTCGGCCTCAGTCTACTACGCCGACCTGCTGGCCCGCGACTCCCAGGGTCTCTCGCAGCCTGTGTCGGAAAACGATGTTTTCGCCCTGATGTATACGAGTGGCACTACGGGACTGCCGAAGGGCGTTGTCCTCACCCACAAGAACGTCGTCACCCATGCTCGCCACATGGTCCGTGACTACGGGTACGCACCCACAAGCGTTGGCCTGGTTGCACTGCCCTACTTCGTCGGCGCGTCTCTCAACGGCGTCGGCCTTCCCACGCTGTTGCAGGGAGGTCGCGTCATCATCCAGCGAGCGTTCACACCCAACGCCTTCCTGGATCTCGTCGAGTCGGAAGCGGTCACCCACGTTCAGACGGTCCCCACCCTCCTCTCCCGCCTGATGGACACCGGCCTGGTAACTCCCGAGCGAATTCGAAGCCTGCAGGTCCTCGGTTACGGGTCAGCCCCGATGCCGAGAACGCGATTGAAAGAAGCAGTCGACCTGTTCGGCCCAATCCTGTATCAGATGTACGGCCTTACCGAGACGTGTGCGATGGCCACCTGCCTGCGTCCGGCGGATCACGTCGCGGAGGGTGTTGGGCAGGACCGACTCGCGTCGTGTGGGCGGCCAGTTGAAGGCATCGACGTCCGCATCATCAACTCGGAAGGCGGCGACGTTCCCCCGGGTGAACCGGGCGAAGTCATCATCAAGGGCCCGACGGTGATGGCCGGCTACTGGAACAGCCCTGACCTGACGGCATCCGCTCTGGTCGACGGCTGGTTTCACTCCGGAGACCTCGCGTGCGCCGACGACGAAGGTTACATCTATCTCACGGACCGGATGAAGGATGTCATCATTACGGGCGGCTTCAATGTCTCACCCAGGGAGGTGGAGGAGGTCCTCTTCACCCATCCGGGCGTCGTCGACTGCGCCGTCATCGGTGTACCCGACGACGACTGGGGTGAAGCCGTCTGCGCCTATGTGCTGATTCGGCCAGGGGATGCGACTCAGGAATCCGATCTGATGACCTATACTCGAGACCGTCTCTCTGCGTTCAAGCGTCCGAAATCGATTATCCGGATTGACGAAATCCCGCGGAACCCGTCAGGAAAAGTGTTGAAACGAGAACTTCGAGAACGAGCTGGTGGGGAGAAAGGCATCGCGTGAACGACCCTTCGACCATCGGCGGACTGCTTCATCACCTGGCGTCGGACTCCGAATCGCGCCACAGACCTGCCGTTATCTGCGAGGACGAGGCGATGACGTTCGCCGAACTCGACGCCCTGGCCAACCGCCTTGCCAACGGAATCTTGAATTCGGGGATCGGGAAGGGCGACCGGGTTGCCGTCCTCGGGCGCAACAGTGCGACGTACGTCGCCCTCTATTTCGCGCTGGCCAAAGCAGGGGCTATTATGGTCCCGGTGAACTTCTGGTATCGCGAGCAGGAAGTCGCCTACACGCTGAAACAGTCCGGCGCCCGCCTCCTGATCGTACAGGAGCGATACCTGAGAACAGGTCTGGCGGCTGTTCAGACGCTGTCACCTGCCCCCAACTGCGTCGTCTACGACGGAACGGCCGACGGTATCCGTTCGCTAACCGACATCTCCGGCAGATCAGACGTCGAGCCCGACGCCGGTGTTCTGCCCGACGACCCCCACATCATCCTCTACACCAGTGGCACCACCGGATTTCCAAAAGGAGCCACCCTCAGCCACCGTGCCCATCTCCTGCACGCACGCGCCCTCGCCACCGCCACCGACGGCCGTCGAGACGATGTCGGCGCCGTCATCTATCCCTTGTTCCACACCGGCGGTCCTGACTGCATCGTTCTTCCCCACTTTCTCAACGGGGCCTCCATCGTCGTCCTGGACGGAGGGGATCCCGACGCCATTCTGGATGCTGCGGAGCGTCACGGCCTCACCAGCATTTTCTGTGTCCCCACTGTCTGGCGATGGATAATCAAACAGCAAGCCGAACGCCGGGCCGACATTTCATCGATCCGACGGTGCCTGGGATCATCAGACACGTTTCCACCTGCCCTGCTCGACGCCATTCTGAAGACCTTCAACGCCGACGTCTACGTCACCTACGGACTCACCGAAGCCGGGTGCATCCTCACCGTCTGCCATCTCACCAAAGATGACCATTCACGAATCGGATCGGTCGGCTGTCCCATGCCGGGCGTGGAACTTCGAGTAGTGGACGCCGACGGAGACCCCGTTCTCTTGAACGACGTCGGAGAAATCATCGCGCGATCCCCGGGGATGATGTCACACTATTGGAATATGCCGGACCGTACGAAGGAAGCACTGCGGGAAGGATGGCTCTACTCAGGCGATCTGGGTCGGATGGACGAAGAGGGCTACATCTATCTGGCGGGAAGGTCGAAGGACATCATCATCAGCGCCGGGGAAAACATCTATCCGCTGGAGGTGGAACGCGTCATCAAGGAGAACCTGATGGTGCGCGATGCTGCCGTTGTCGGAGTACCCGATCCGGAGTGGAGTGAGTCGGTGCTCGCCGTCGTTGTACCGTCGGAGGGAGCGACGATTACGGAGTCAGACATAATCGCTTTTGTCAGCGACCGGGTCGCCGGCTACAAACGTCCGCGCTACGTCGAGATCGTCGACGAGCTGCCCATGACGACGGCGACGAATAAGGTACAGAAAGCTAAACTGCGTGAACGATACGCCAACATTCGGGAGGACCGAGCACGCGGCTTAGCCTGAAGTAGGCTATGGTTGGGAGCGCCTTGGGTCTTTTCATGTCAAACTCCACCAAGATGAAGAAAACCAAGGTCAACGTGCTTTGAAGGAAGCCTGTAGGCCTTCGCTTTCTGTCTATTGAAGAAGCTGTCAGGGAAGCAATGAAAGCCGACCCTAAACACGTGAAAGAGCTCCCACGAAGCGTATAAGTAACTGAAGAAGGCCGAACCGGATACCGCTGCCCGAAATGATTCGTCGGAGGAGGCTAACATGATCCTCCTCAGCAGTGACAGCCTGTCTTTGCTCCTTCAATTATACAATCCCGGACCTATATTGCCACTGGTGGCAATAATCATACACAATCTTGCGGGACTATATACTTTTACAAAGGGCAAGCCATCCGCAATATTGTAGGTGCGGGGCAGAAAGCCCTTATTTGTTAGGCTTTTCCGGTTCCTTGCCCGTCTCTTTCTTCAGTTCCTTAAGCACCCGTTTCCCGTATAAGCAGTTGGTGGCTTAACTGCCAACTGCTTGCCATGACACCTTGACCAACTCCGCCTCCGGAACGTGGAAAGTCCCAACGTTCTTGATACTAGCCGCGAATCCGTCGCGTCGTTTCTCAATTACGCTGAACTGATACCTGTTGTCGCCTTCTGTCTGTGAAAAGAAGACGTTGTAATCGCCATCGTGCGGCCTCTTGAACTTTGCCTCAAGAACCGGAACCGGTTCCTCCTTGTTCATGATAGCCATCTGGTTATACCGGAACTCCACTTCGTCAGACTCGATCCAAGGTTCTCCCGACCCGGTGGCCGACTCTGAAACATCCGCAAACTTAACGTAGCGCGTGTACGCTTGGGCCGTTTGTACCTGAATCGTGATATCGCGAAATGTGCAGTTGTGGAAGAAGCAACCGTATAGCTTGACCGCCCCGCGGATCTCATCAGTACAAACAAGTGTATGGGCCTTCATCGCGGCCAAGTCGCCTTCTCCAGGGTAAGGGCGGAATGTATTGCCCTGAACAATCCTGAGAATAGCAGGACCGGCGATTTCTACGTTCTCAAACGTCTTGTCGTGTATCTCGCTATTGGAATCAGCCAATTCGGCTATCCTGATTCGTGCTCCCGTCTCCGAATCGACCGGTTCCTTTTCGGTCAAGTTGCTCCGGCCATCCCCAACCGGCAAGCTCACCCACCCCATACTCTCTGCATAGAACAGGACCAGGAGAGCAAGACCCAAAAGCGGAACCCCCAGGTGCCAACCCAGTGTGCATCCATCCAGTTCACAACCAGCACCATCGCGGGCCACAATTCCTTGCCGAAGTAGTCCCAATCGCCACCGTACTTGATGAGCGAATAGAACGGCTTCCACAAAAACATGAAGCCCGGAACAACCCACTTCAGAAACCTGAGAGTAGAGGCCATACTCCCAACCTAATCAGCGCCGGACCCCATCGTCAAGGGGATAACCCCGCAATCTTGTCTGGGCTCTCCCCTCTACCGCCCCAGAAATGCCTCAATCCGCGCCTGTGCGCTGGCCGACGTTCCGAGCCGGGCGAGCGCCTCCGCCTCTCGCCCGATCGCCTCTTCCCGATCCGCCGAACGGCTCATCGCCGCCTTCGCCGCCCGAATGGCCTCCGGATCTTTCGCTGCGATCTGCTTTGCCAGCCAGCGAACCTCGGCGTCGAGGTCTCCCGGTTTTGCCACCCTGTTGACCAGGCCGAATTTGAACGCCTCGCCAGCTGAAACCTTCCGACCGGTGTAAATCATCTCTCGAGCAACGGCGTCCCCCACAATGCGAGGCAGGCGGAATGTCGCTCCCGCCGCCGGTATCCATCCCAGGTCGATCTCCGGCTGACCGAAGACCACATCGTCATCACATATCCGCAAGTCACAGGCAAGCGCGATCTCGCACCCACCTCCCAGCGCGAACCCATGAACTGCTGCAATTGTCGGCACCAACAGATCTTCCACCCGGCAGAGAACGTCGTTCTCCAACCGCGCCAGCGTGCGTGCCTCGTCGGCCGTAGCGCACGCCAATTCGCCCACGTCGGTCCCGGCAGAAAACCCACGACCGCTCCCTGACACGATCACACATCGAACCGAGGCGTCTGCGGCGATTCGATCCACCGCCCTGCCCAACGCGCGCCAGGCGGCGGAGTCGAGGGCATTGCGGACCTTCGGGCGGTTGAGCGTCAACCGCCCGATCCCGCTGTGCTTGCTGTAGAGAATGGAAGACACAGGCGCCCTTAGCCCTCGCTGAGGGCAATCCCCGTCAACTGTTCCATCGCCTTGCAGACGGCCGCAAAGTCCTTGTCGCCGTGACCCAGCGCGCTGGCAACCGCATACATCTGATACGCGACAGCCGCAATTGGAACCGGAACGTCGAGGGCTTTACCCAGGTCTACGCCGATGCCGATGTCCTTCTTCATCAGGTCGAGCATGAAGCCAGGAACGAAATGATCCTTCAGGAGATAGTCTTTAACCCGGGCTTGAAACAGGGTCGAGTTCCCGGAGCTCACGCCAATCACCTTCTCCATCATCTCGGGTCGCGCACCCGCCTTTACACCCAGCGTAAGCCCTTCCGATATCATCGCCAGATTCGCCGCGCCGATCATCTGATTGACGATCTTCACCGTCTGCCCGGCGCCCACCGGACCAACGTGAAAAATGTTCTCCTCGTTCCCCATTGCCTTGAAGATGCCGCCGCATCGGGCGAAGTTTTCATCGCTCCCGCCCGCGATAATGGTCAACGTTCCGGCGATAGCGCCCGTGTCACCACCGCTTACGGGCGCGTCCATCACCTGGACGCCTTTCCCCTCGGCAGCTTCGGCCACCTCGCGGATCGTCAACGGAGAGATGGTGCTCATATCGACGACAAGCTTTCCAGCGGATGCCCCCGCCAGAACACCGTCGTCACCCAGAAGGACCTCACGCACCTGCGCATCCGCAGTCACGATCGTGATCACGATGTCGGCTGCCTCGGCCACCGCCTTCGGTGACGAGACCGAGGTCGCGCCTTCCTTCTTCATTTCTGCGTCCACTTCCGGCCGACGCGCGTAAAACTTCAGGTCGAAACCTGCCTTCAGCAGATTCTTGGCCATCGGCTTTCCCATGATCCCCAGGCCGATGAATCCGATTTTTTCACCAGGCATACGGCTCTCCCTTGTAGACAGTAAGCAGTCGTGTAGAGTCAGAATTCCAGGTTGCTTCGGCAGAGGAACGTTTCCACAGGATAGTCGGGCGGTTCGGCAGCCGTCAGCACGCGTGTTGAGGCGATTCGACCGATTTCATCAGCTGACTTTGCGGCCGCCCCGTTTCCGCCTGCAGCCAGAACGATCCGATCGCTGAGGTGGTCGACAATCGGCCGACCGGTGGGCGTGCGCGTCACGGCGCAGGGCTTCGTCTGCAGTGAAGCAGGCGCCCACCCGGGAATCAGACTCACCAGGGCTTCCTCCAGCCTTTCGCCCGACCGGGCGCTTCCTCCGGACAGGAACCAGTCCCCGATATCCTTCGGGGTATCGAGAATCGTGTCCGGGCTCTCCCGCCCCCCGATCTTGACACAGAGTCTGCCGTCGGGATATCGAACCGGAGGTAGAACGTAGATGTACTTCAGATCCAGATTCCCCGGGTCACGGTCGATGACTGCCGGCATCTCCTGGAACCGGCCGGCGTCGTCCGCAGCAACTTCCGCCAGCAGGATAGTCTGGGCGCTGATGTGGAATGGAGGGCATTCGACGTCGAGGTGCAGAGCAGACGTGAACGCCCCGGTCGCTAGCAGCGCGCTCTCGGCCTGAACCGCACGACCGTCCTCAAGCGTTACGACAACACCTGACGTCCGCTCCTGGATCCGGGTGACGGTGGCGTGGATGCGCTCCACTCCCAGGCGGCTGCAGAGGACCGACTGCGCCTTCACAAACCTCTTGGGGTTCATGAAACCGGCGTCCCCGCGCTCAAGAAGCGCCTCCGAGCCGCCTCGGAACTGCAGCATCGGAAACCGGCCCGTCAGTCGATCTTCGTCCAGCACATCGTACACCGGGTCGAGATGTTCACACGCGGCCGTCGACTGCGCCAGATCCTCGTCACCGGCGTCAGCGACGCGGAGTACGCCAGACCTCTGGTGGAAGCAGATCCCACTTTCTGACTCAATGTCGCCATACCTGGAGATCGAGCGTGCGGCCAGCGTCCCCCACACGGGATCGGGGTCCAGGATGCGGGTGATCCGTGCTTCATCGTACCAGCTGGAGTAGACCCTGGATTCAGCGCCCGGCGGTGTTTCGCCAGGCCCCACGAGGACGACTCGACTGCCGGCGGCGCTGAGATATCGGGCGGCGGAAACACCAATGAGTCCGGCTCCGATGATGACGACGCTCTTCTGAATGGACATATGTCGTCTTTACGATCGATGTTCCGTAATGCTGTTCATGCGCGCCGCTGCGGATCATCGTCTATGGCCGAGACAAACTTCATCTTCACCCATGATCCAGCAGCGCAGGATCCCGAAATCGGTTCTATTCGAACCGCTTGACTCGGGTGCGTAATCAACCTACCGTATCCTTCTCTGTCAACGCAATTCTCTTGATTTGACGGGCCCTTTAGACGCTTTGGCCCCTTCTCTCGTTTGCGCCCGTTGCCCGTCGCCCTTCACCCTTTCTCTGGACCTTCCGGACACCGCCGAATGATTTTCCTGCAGGCCATTCTTCCACTGTTCACCCTGGTGGGGACAGGTTACCTTCTGGGGCGATTCCGCAAGACCGATCCCCGGCCGCTGAGCGACGTCTGCCTCTACGTCTTCATTCCCGTTCTGCTCTTTGCGTCCCTCGTCCGTTACCCACTTTCGGGGTCGGCCTCTGCCAGGATCGTCGTCTGGTTCCTTAGCCTGATCGTGATTTCCTGGATAGGCGTCACCCTCGTCGGGAAAATGCTCGGGTGGGATAGACCTTCTCGCAGCGCCGTCATCCTCTCCCTCTTCAGCCTCAACTCAGCCAGCTACGGATTGCCCGTTGTTCTTTTCGCTTTTGGAGAAACCACCCTGGCGCCGGCATCTTTGTTGGTGGCGATGAACAACATCTCCGGAAGTTCCGTAGGCGTCTACATTGCGGCCGGAGGTAAACAGAGCCCCTGGGAGGCCTTCCAGAGCATATTCAAACTCCCTCTCATATATGGCGTCATCTTCGGACTCGGCTTCTCCTGGCTGGATGTACAGCTGCCCGAGCGGCTTCTCGATTTCCTTCTACAGATCGGCAAGGCGGGGCCCATCGCCGCAATGGTCGTGCTGGGCATCCAGTTCTCGCGGCTCTCCCTCCGCGGTACCGGGTCCGGCCCTCTGTATGGCGGCATCGCATCCAAACTGCTCCTGGGTCCCGTATTCGGCGTGATGCTTGCCATCCTGCTGGGCGCTGAGGGAGTCGTCCGCGATACCCTGTTCGTATACGCATGCATGCCCACGGCCATCAGCGTGCTGCTGCTCTCTATGCGCTACGACACCCGGCCCGACCTTGTCGGAGGAATCATCTTCGGATCCACCGTACTCAGCCCGCTTACCGTTCTAGCCATGCTCTTCTACCTGACGTAGTAGCGGCAGCCACTCGACGCTCTCACCCACTCCTTCAACAGGATCGGCCTATGGAACCGCTCAACGTCTGCATCGTCGGCTATGGCGGTATCGCTGTCTTTCACTGCGAGGCACTCCAACAGATCGAGGGTGTCCGGCTCCATACAGTCGTCGGGCGGCGGCGCGAGCCCACCGATGCATTCAGGAGGCGATTCGGATTCCTGAACGCCAGGATCGACCTCGCAGAGGCATTGGCCGACGACGATGTCCACGCCGTCGTCATCACATCGCCCAGTGAACTGCACGTCGACCAGAGCCTGGCCGCCCTGAACGCCGGCAAGCACGTCCTCGTCGAGATCCCGATGGCCATGTCGCACCGAGGCGCAGCCGAAGTGAATGGAACCGCGCATCGGTCGCCGGGGCGCCTGATGGTCGCCCACACGCGACGGTTTGAACCTGTCGGTCGATTTGCCGGCGACTTTCTGCACTCCGAAAAAGCGGGAGCCGTCTATCAGCACCAGAGCTACAGCTACTGGCTGCGTCACGAAAACGTCGGCTGGACCGGCTACCAGCGCAGCTGGACAGACGATGTCCTCTTCCACCACGGCTGCCACCTTGTCGACTTCTCGCTCTGGGCCGTGGGCGCCGATGTGCGCCGCGTGAAAGGAGAGCTCTCACCCCTCGACCCAACCATCGGTACCTCCATGGACGTCAGCCTCCTCATCCGCTACGCGAATGAAGCCATCGGAACCATCAGCCTTTCCTACAACTCGAGACGGTCATCGTCTGGAAACCGGTTTATCTGCGAGAACGGAACGCTTGAGCTCGCTGGAAAAACGGTCACCTGGAACGGCGAAACGGTATTCGAGGCAGCGGAAGGGCTCGACGACGGAGTCCTCGCACAGGACCAGGAATTCGTCGCCGCGATTCGGGAGGGCCGGGAACCGTCGTGCGGCGCCGGGGATGCCCTGCAAGCGCTGGAGGTCCTTCAGCAGGTCTACGATCAGACGACTACGGCGGAGGGCGTCGAAAAGTACCGAAGAATGTGGGAGCGATAGGGACAGGTAGAATACTGAATTCAGAAGTAAGCCGATTCCACGTTTCGCGTTTTGCGTCTAGCGTCTATTATCCTGCGCTTGCATCCATGCCACATACTTTGGAAACGCCTCCTCCGGTTCCGGCAGCTCACCATGCCATCGCTTCTCGTGCTCGAACACCGCCCAGCCATCGAACCCCCGCTCCTTCAGCAGTCCAACGGCCTCCGCCAACGGAAGCTCCCCTTCACCCGGTGAGACGTAGCGCCAACCGTCCTTCATCGCGTCCGGGTGCGACGCGTCGAGGATGGCATCCTTGATGTGAATGGCGTAGACGCGGTCACCCAACGCTTGCAGCGATTCCGCCGGCTGTTCCCCACCCACCCTGGCCGTATGCCCCACGTCCCACAACGCTCCGAATCCCGGTTCCGTGATCCCATCCAGAAGCAGCCTGCAGTCGGCTGACGGAAGCGGCTTTGGCGTCTTCGCAGAGATGAAGCTTGATACTGTCGCGCTGCACCACCGCGAGTCCCTCGGACTGGTGAAGGATTTCAAAGGCGAGGGATTCGACAAACAGATCGACGCCCTGCTCCAGCTTCTCGAAGGTGATCCTCTGTACCAACTGTGTCAGCATTTCGTCCTCCTCAGGCTTTTGCCCCGCGTGCTTTCAACATTTCGACCAGGGCGGCGTTCTGCCCTTCCATCGCAGCGGACAACGGAGTCGATCCATCGTCCGCTTTCGCATTGATATCGGCGCCATGCTCCAGCAGCAGGTCGACGACGGCCGCTCCGTCAATACCGTTCGTATTGACGCTGTGCAGGGGCGTTTGACCATCGGGCCGCGCCAGCCTCGCCCTCTCCGGCTCCTCTTCCAGAACGACTTTCAAACGCGACGCCTTCCCGTGCCACACGAGGTCGAACACGTCGTTCGTCCGTTCGAGCAGAAAGTCGCGCATCTCGAATCGGCCAGCGTGATCGGCGTAGCCCACCGGCGTCGCGTCGTGAACCTTATCGCGGATGTCGAGCCTGGCGCCGCGGTCCAGCAGCAGCTTGGCGACGTCTCGTCGACCCGACCATGCTGCTTCATGAAGAGCCCCACGGCCCGCCAGTTCGTCAGGATCTGCACCCAATTCCAGGAGCAGCCTCACAACGTCGATGCGGCCGCTGCCGGCAGCGTCAATCAGCTGGCGCGGCTGGCTTCTCAGCGAAGCGTCTTCCTTCAGGAGCTGGTTCGCAGTCGCCCGATCGCCCTTCGTCGCCGCCATCCGGTAGCGGTCGCCTGGCGTCAACTCCGGCGCAGGCGCTCCATGCTCCACCAGCAGGTCGACGATATCTCCAAAGCCCATCTGCAGAGCCTTCTCCAGGTGAGTCCCGCCGTTGTACCAGTCATCCTTACCTGCGGCATCTGCTCCGTGCGCCAGCAGCAGCGCCACCCGTTCGGTGTATCCTGAGCCGGCCGCATACGACAGCTGGTAGTTGAGTGTCGTCACCGGCGAATCTCCATCCGGATCGGTACGGTCCTTTGCCGTAAGCCCGCGTGACAGGAACAGCTCCAGCCATTCGTTGCCGGGCGAGAACATGCTGTTGTAGAGTCCCTGGGTGTCGTTCGGGTGGGCGCCGGCGTCCAGGAGAAGCTCAGCGATCTCCATGGCTCTTGGGTGAGGCGGCTGCTGCACCTGCCCGTTCTCCCCTTCCCCGATGACGCCTGTCAGCGCCGGCCACCGCCAGCCACCGGAAAATCCGCCCCCCTTCGCGTTCGGGTCGGCGCCCGCGTCCAGCAGCAGCCGGGCGACGGCTACCGAGTCACGTGTCGGCGGCGCCTCAGCCGACCGGCTGAAGGCGACATAAAGAAGCGGCGTCCAGTTTCGAGGTCCGCCCTCACGATTCACACACTCCGCATCGGCCTCCACCAGGCGTTTCACAGCTTCGATGTCGAACGCTGCGGCCGCGGCGTAGATGTCGCTCGTCGCCAGGTCGGGACTTTCGGACAGCAGGCGGGCGGCCCGCTCCCGGCGCTGCAGATTCTCATCATGGTTGTAACAGAGGCAGGCGAGGTCGGCGAACAGGACGGCGCGTTCCGACAGCGATTGAGCGACGTCCAGCGCCGTCTCCACGGCCTCACACAACTCGGCCCATCCCTGGCAGCCGTACCTGCGGGCCACCACGAGCTGGGCATCGCGCAGCGTCGAAAAGGTGTCGGGCTTCGGGTGGTTTTCGTTTACACGCGCGAGCGATTCCGGGTCGTTCTCACGAACGCCCTTCAGGAGAGACTTGGCCTGCTTGCGGAGACTGCTGAGACTTGGACGTACAGGAAGGCTGGACACGCGGTTCTCCTTTCGATTGGGCGCCCGGTGTCCGCGAAGCAGGGCCGAAAGAAGAATATATTATGTGGGGTTCGTAAGCGACATGAGCCCCGAAGGGGCGAATGCCGCCAACAGCCAGGTAGGAGTTATTCCTTTGCTGCGGACGAGAGGCATCCTGGCGATGCACTGAGAGAATAATAGGGAATCGCGAAGTAGATTGTCAACCCTGCGAAGACATCCGACTGGTGGCAGCACGTGGTTCTCGTTATCATCTCATATCCGAACAGACCCTCAACGAGCACGTAAGGAATCCTTCCAGCCATGAAAACCGAAGACCTCCTCACCGCCTTCATCGAAAGCATCCCGGACCCGGTCGTCCTCTGCGATACCAACCACATCGTCAAGGTCGCCAACAAGGTCGCCGAAGATTTGATGTACGAGGGGAAGTCCCTCGTGGGGCACAACATGTTCGAGAGCCATAAAGAAGAGTCGATGAAGATTGTTGTGGAGGTATTGGAGCGCCTGGAGAAAGGCGAGGAGGAGGTCCAGATCACGAACAAAGAAGAAGGCAAGCAGCGGACCTTTATGCGCGCGATCCGGGATGCAGATGGGAAGCTCGTCGGCTACTACGAGCGGTTTATGTACTGGCCGGAGAGAATCGTCTAGGACCGCAGAAGGACGGAGAAAGACGGAGAAGAAAATCTGAGACAAGGCTCAGGCGGATGAACCAATCATCCATTCGTATGGACAATAGGTTCAAGCAGGGGACATTTGAACTATGAGAAATGGCGCAGCCTAAATAGCGGGTTCATCTTAGCTATTCGCGAGTGGCGGGGTCGCTCTGCGCTGTCCGCGAGATTGCCACGGCACCGCCTTTCAGGCGGAGCCTCGCAATGACCGTGGCTTAAGTCCCAGACTCCCATTCTCATCCCGTCGCTTCCACCCCACCTTGCTTCTCTTTGCGCCTTTGCGCCTTCGCGTGAGAACGCCGTTCAGTACGCCCACTCCCGCGGAATCGGCCTCTCGATCTCAATCAGCCTCCGCAGCAGCTCGACGCGCACCTCCCCCAGCACACTGGCGTACGCATCTTCCCCCGCAACGTTTTCGTAGTCGCCCAGCGGCTTGTTCAGGTCGAACAGCGACTCCTTCCCATCTTTCTCCACCACGTACCTGAAGCCGTCGATGCGCAGGCCCTTCCATCCCGGCCCCTCCACCAACGCCGAGTCCCGATGCGATTCGGTGCGCCCCTCCAGCAGCCCGGCGAACGACTTCCCCTGCACCTCGTAAGGCACCTGGATACCTGCCAGCTCCAACAGCGTCGGCACCACATCCACCGCTTCCACAATCGCCGATACTGTCTCCCCCGCCTGCGGGAATCGCTCGGGCCAGCGCACCATCATCGGCACGCGGC
>Ga0114996_10003874_pt1 | contig 18289 bp, 10 predicted proteins | sample ArcticOcean_MG_C_4_FD_87039 | JGI IMG/M metagenome (GOLD analysis project Ga0114996, IMG submission 87039) | Marine microbial communities from western Arctic Ocean - ArcticOcean_MG_CB4_134 | ecosystem: Environmental > Aquatic > Marine > Oceanic | place: Arctic Ocean: Canada Basin | collected...
AAATTTGCAGCCATCCTTCCTGTCCGCGCCAGTCAAAGCGGCTTATGAGGGTCTGAAATACGTCTACGACATTCAAGTCAAGGACCCGGAATCGGATCCGGTTTCAATCCATCTGGTAGCCGCACCTGGGTGGATGCGGTTGGATGGACAAGTGTTGTCAGGAATTCCAGGCAAGGAGGACGTAGGGGAGCACGTAATCGTCCTCGCTGCAACAGACGGTACAAATCAGAGCCAGAGGTCTTTCCAATTGCTGGTGAAGCCTTCCACTGAATTGTTCGCCGAGCCTCCAGACAGCCTTGCACAGGTGGGATTGACCTGGCGATACAACCTGGATTTGGATCCCAATTTGAGTGTGCAAGTCGAAGGTGGACCCCATTATGCGACCAATGCAGTGGTTTGGCGACCCGAGAAGGAGGACTTGGGATTGCGGTTCATCTCAATATCGGTAAGCGGAATCGGCCATGAGGATCTACTAACAACTTTCCCTGTCATGGTTCTGGGGGGCCCTGAACTAAAGGTAAGCGAGATCCTCGTCAGTCCGCCCGTGGACGTGAACGGAGACGGGATGATAGATCCCTTTTCGGATCAGTTTCTGGAGATCAGAAATGATGGAGACCAAGATCTTGACCTGTCCGGGTGGATGCTTGGCGATGACGATGGAAATCTCTTCGAGTTTCCCGCGAATTCAATCCTTGCTGCCGGCAAAAGACTTGTGCTGACGGGTGCAGGCAAGGGAAATAGGGAGGAGGGATGGTTTTCGGCAGGCGGTAAAATCGGCAATGGGCTCGCTTCTACGGACCGGATTCTGCTGATTTCGCCAAATGGTCCCGATACGATCTTGAGCGTGACCTACAGCGGGGGCAATGTCCGCTCATCGCTCGTCCCTGATCCGGATAAACCTGGTAAATGGTTGCCGCACACCAGTGTTTCCCACGATCCCATTTCTCCGGGAATAGCCTCTGCCCAGCACACCACGGGAGGACCGGTGGACGGCGTAGACACCTACGTGTTGGGAGATCTCGAAGAACTCGATCTGCATGGTGAACCCCCTTTCCCAAATCCGTTCAGCAGCACCACAAGGGTTTCATTCGAAGGCGAAAGGAATGGTTCTGTCCGAGTTTTCAATGTCATGGGTCAACCGGTTCGGAAACTGTCCAGCGTGATCGGATCTGAGCGTGCGAACACGCTGGTCTGGGATGGAAGAGACGATTCTGGCAGACGGGTAGGCAGCGGCGTCTACCTGATACGTATGGATAACCCTTTAGAATCACGCACACTGAAGGTTGTGTTTTTGCGGCAATGAAGTCTATTCAAATCACGAAAGGAGGTGATCCCATGTCACAGCCTGAAATCACGTTCAGGCACGGCGCGTGCAACGCAGCCGTGTTCCAGAACGAGTATAGCCGAGGGGATGAGAGCTTTCTGGTAAAGACCGTTTCCTTCCAGCGGAGATACCAGGACAAGGAAGGCGAATGGCAAACGACCAACAGCTTGAAGGTCAACGACATTCCCAAAGCAGTCCTGGTGTTGAATAAGGCCTACGAGTATATGACCTCGAACGGTCACGTGGACGTAGAGGTTGAGGAAGAGGTAGAGGTTTAGGCTGACAAAATGCATCACCCTTAGAGGGAAGCCACCGGGGAGTGGCTTCCCTCTTTTATTTGTATGACTGAATCACGAAAGTTCGAAGCCACACAGCCCAACTCCGCCGTTTTGGTGGTAGCAGGATCACAGAAACAAACGGAATGGAATACTGAAGGATCGAATCGGATTATCGCTATCTGAAAAGATCAATGGTAGGCTCAAAGACTACCCTGGAAAGCTTGCATTTCGGAAGGACTCGCAGTACCTTCCCCAAGAATCAACACCTTTTCCGAGAAGGGTTTCTTGATTTTTTCATGGATCGAAAGGCACGCTCAGCTTGAATGAGTGTGCCCGATTTAATTGGAGTAGCAGGATGCCCAGTTTCAACAGATCTCCGTACTTGCGACTTTTTACGTTCCTGATACTATCGATCACAGCCTCAGCTGCTTGCACTGGCGAATGCATTGCCTCCAGACCCTACACACCCATCCAACCTGACCCCATTCTGGAGCCTTGGCGGTGGCGGTCCTTCCCAGAACTGAAGGGGCTTGGCCTCAGTTGTATGGCTGAAGACAGTGAAGGCAGGATGTGGTTCGGTGTGGATAATGGTGTTCAGGTGTATGACGGGGTGACCTGGTCCTCCTACACCTCTGAGGATGGGATTCTGGGTGACAGAGTCTCCTCTCTTCTTGCTGCGAGGGATGGGAGTGTCTACGCAGGGACAGGGAGGGGTATTAGCAGATTCAGCAAAGGAGAGTGGAGCCACGTCTTTCCGGTGGAGAATGACATTCCAGTTCGCGTAGGGAATATCATTCAGGCCTCCGATGGAAGTGTCTGGGCGGCGACAGGTTATGGTGTGGTCAGGATCTCTCATACAGAAATTCGGCTTTACACGAGTCGAGAGATCGGAGACAATATTCCGTTGCTTCTGCCAGGAGTTAGCGTGCTGGCCATTCCTGGCAGCATATTGCCAACCCGAACCCATAGAGATGGACTTGGTGTGCAGACAGCAGCTGTGGGTAGAAGATCAAACAGAGGTAGGGTGATCCTTTCGGTGCTCGAGAATAGCCCTGCGCACATGGCAGGCTTGAAAGTTGGAGACCGGATTGCCGCAGTGGATGGTGACCCAACCAAGCGATTGCTTGTTGCACCGGGAACCAGCGTGAGACTCACTATTGATCGGGTAGACGTTTCAGAGCCATTCGAGTTGACTGTCAAAGGCGAACGCATCCGTGAGAATTATAGCGAGAGCTTTGTCGGAGACGTCTACGAGGATTCACATGGGAACATCTGGTTTGGCATGCAATGGGGGGGTGAGATCATACGTCACAACCCCACAGAAGGCACCTGGCGTCTTTACGCCGCTGAAGATGGTCTGGATACACCCACTGATGACAATCCTGCATGGCCTAGCTTCCAAGAGGATCAGGAAGGATTTCTATGGGTTGGATACACACACGGCTACCTGGGTGTGAATAAACTCAATCTCAATGATGAAGCATCCGAAGGTGGGAAAGCGTGGAGTAGCTTCCTCTTGAGTGACCTGGGTGGCGAGGACCACAATGCAGTCATTCTGGAAACACGGGACGGCACCCTCTGGGTTGGCGGGCACCGGGGTGTGCTGAACGTACGGAGGAATGGGGAATGGACTGCATTCGAGGCACCGGATATCCCGACAGGGAGAAACTATGTGGTTGATTTGCTTGAAGCAAGCGATGGTGCTCTGTGGGTTGTGGTACAAGGGCATGAGGCGTTCCGATTGGATTTCAACTCCGCAAGGTGGTCCAGCTACAAGGGGCTAAGCTTCCAATGCGAGTCGGCGGACGGAACCTGGTGGTTTACAGGTACGGAAGGTCAACCAGTAGACAAAAGGATTGTTGTCAGGTATCACCGGGGGAGTTGGACGAGATACGGGGCCGAAGATGGTCTCATAGATAGACCTGGTCGTGTGTTCAGAACTACGGGGGATGAAATCTGGGTGGTGGGTGCTCACGACAGCACAGCTGCCACGGGTGTTTTCGATGGTACTCGATGGACCACTAAAACGCACCCTGGATTTGGGTATACGATCTGGCCTGGCGCCGTGCATGAGTCCTCAGACGGAAGTCTGTGGTTTGGTGCGCCCCCAGCATTGAGATCTGGTGACCTTGGAGGGGTATTGCGGTTTGACGGGAGACATCGATCGACGCCATCTGAAAAACGGTGGACGCATTTCTCTCCCCCAGGTCCGCCTCGCTCTCCATATGGCATAGGTGAAACGAGGGACGGAACCATATGGTTTGGTGGTGGCAATCTTGTCACTTTCGACGGGCAAACCTGGACCAACATTATTCAACCGAAGGAACTTGGCCGACCCTTCTCAGATGTGGTCTACTCGACGCCATACGGCGATCTGTGGATAGGCCACCGTCTCTACGGCGTTTTTCACTTCGATGGGACCTGGACTAGATACGATGTTCGAGACGGATTGGCGGGCAACCAGGTCGGCAGCATTCTGAAAGACTCGGATGGAAGCATATGGGTATTGACCAGAAAGGGCATCAGCAGGTTTGATGGAAAGTCCTGGACAGACAAGGCGAGCCCCTACCAAACCACACAGAGAGGTGTATTGGCGCAGACGAAGGACGGCGCCATCTGGGTGAGCACACGATCTCCCTCTCTGACCGATCGGGTTGCTGCATTTAGGTTCCAACCAGACAAGACTCCTCCTGAGACTCAGATTACACTCCACGCTGACGTTGTTTCCCAACCGGGAAACACCACTCTGGCGTGGAAGGGCGCGGACCCCTGGCGGGACACGCCGGACAGCGAGATCCAGTACGCCTGGCGATTAAACAAGGAAGAGTGGTCGCCGTTCTCGCGAAGTACGAGCCAACTTTTCGAAACTCTTAATCCAGGAGACCATCACTTCGAGGTGAAAGCGAGGGACCGCGACTTCAATGAGGACCCGACACCCGCCACGGTGATGTTCACTGTCGTACCCCCGGTCTGGCAAGAGCCCTGGTTCATTGGGATGGTTGCTGTCTTGCTGGGTGGAATCGGATTTCAGACCAACCGACTGGTTCGCAGAGACAAGCGGCTCCAGGAAGCGAACCTGGCGATGTCCTCTGCAAATAAAGAGCTATTTGGGGTCAACAGGGAGCTCACCGTCGAGGCGGCCCTGGATCGGGTGCGTGGACGGGCCCTTTCCATGGAACAGAGTGAGGAGATCCTGGAGGTCAGCAAGGTGCTCGCGAAGGAATTTGAGGATCTGGGTCTCCCGATCACATATTCCGCCATCGTGATTGTAGATGAGGATCAAGATACCCAGGAAAACTGGATAACTACCGGTGGGTCTACACAGAGGTATAGCGCTTCCTTGAAAGAAGTGCTGGAGCGAATTCCATCAGCCAAGACGTCCTGGGAGGCCAGGTCGAACGGCGAGCCTTATTGTGTGACGGAATTCACCAGGGAAGAGTGGATGGAGCAGTTCCTAACCGTCAGCGAGGTGTTCGGCGTACCGCAGGAGAAGGCCGATGCCATTCGGGATCGGATTTCAGAGATGGAAGGAAGAGTGCAGCACGTTGTATTTTTCTCGTCCGGATCAATCAATCTCAATAGCGCACAGAGACTCACGGACGCGGAGCTAGGGACAGCAAAGCGTTTTGCAGAGGTCTTTGGGTTCGCCTACAACAGGTTCCTTGAGCTTAAGACGGCCGAGTCACAAGCAAGGGGATCTGCACGGAGGGCCGCTGTAGATCGGATTCGAGCTGAAGTGACGGCAATGCGGAATTCGGACGATCTTGTAGAAGTGGTCGCCGAAGTGAATCGAGAGATGGTAGGTGCGGGGGTGAAATACGATGCCTGTGCTATCCAGATTGTGGTTGAATCTCTGGGTACAGCGACTTTCTACTGGATGCTGGCCGACGGGACGTCTGATAAAGCTTTAACAACACTGTCCGATATGTCTGAGGAGTGGATGGGGCTCTGGCGGGCAGGCGTTCCAGTCGTTCGGATGAAGCAGACGCCAATGCGCCATCTCCCTGGAATTCCTCTGCGCGATGCTGCGCTTCTGGATGCCCCCTTTGAACACGGCGCTTTCTCAATGGTTGTTGAAAGGCCTGGAGATTTCAGCGAAGAAGACATTGCTCTGGCGTCCAGTTTCGCCGAGGTGATATCCCTGGGTTACACCAGACACCTTGATTTCCAGCAGTTGGAGGAGCAGAACCGTGCACTCCAGCGAGAGGGTGCGGTAGCTCGTATCCGCAGTGAGGTCCAGGCGATGGAACGAGCGTCGGATTTCGAGCGGGTGCTGTCCGTGCTGGCCGAAGACCTGAAGACTGTGGGACTCTCCTTCGACACGTGTGGAATCGATGTGCTGGATGAGCCCGTAGACGGACCCACAATGGCCTATTTCGAGGAAAACGGGTTTCACTACACCACGTACACGATCGATCCGGAAGGGCAAGTGACAGACAGATCCTACAGAATATCAGCACCAATTCCCGAGGTGATTCAGGAGACCATTGAACGATTCATCGAAGGCCAGCCGTGGACCGCCTTGATCGGCGGGACAAACGCGATCCTGGAAGTACCCACATCGAATTACGGTCGGCTGAGGATCACTTCATCTGAACGGACGGAATTCACCGAGGAAGATGTGGAATCACTGCAGGATTTCGCCGGAGCGATCGCTCTGGGTTATGCGAGATACCTGGACATTCGGGAAATCCAGGATCAGACCGAGCGGAAGTCTCGCTTCCTTGCGAACATGTCCCACGAACTGCGCACACCGATGAACGCCATCATTGGGTTTACCCGGATGGTCCTAAGGCGAGGGTCAGAGCAGTTGTCTGAGAGACACAAGGAAAACTTGAACAAGGTGACTCAAAGCGCGGATCACCTGCTGAATCTAATCAACAGCATTCTGGACCTGTCCAAGATCGAGGCGGGAAGGATGGACGTTGAGGTGAGCAGCTTCGAAGTTAAAGGGTTGATCGAAGCGTGTTGCGCCAACGTAACTCCTCTCGTCAAAACCGGTGTCTTGCTGAGACAGGAGATTCCTGAGGATATTGGACAGGCGGAGACGGATGAGGGAAGGTTACGGCAAATCGTGATCAATTTAATAAGCAATGCACTGAAGTTTACCGATTCAGGGCAGGTGACGATCGAGGTCTCCAAGAGCGGAACGCCGGACGCGAACGCGATGTTGGCGATTATGGTTGCAGACACCGGTAGTGGGATTCCCGAGGATGCCCTTAATGACATTTTCGAAGAATTTCAGCAGGTGAAGGGGTCGGATCCCCATAGGAAAGGAACCGGTCTGGGTCTGCCTATCACCAAAGGATTCGCGGAGCTGCTGGGTGGGTCCATCCACGTTCAGAGTGAGGTAGGGAAGGGGAGCAGGTTCACTGTGCGGGTACCGGTGGTTTTTGCGGCGGGATCATAGAACAGCACGGAATGAAAGGCAAAGGGCAACAGCGCTTGGCTCCGGCTCACGGCAGCATTGGAGATAGGTGTGAAATCTTGGGGAGGGCACTTAGATAGTGTCTTCCCCTCTTGTTTTCCTCCGACGCTGCTCATTTGATTGTCTCCTTTGTGATTTGTGTTTATATTCGTACGCGAGCGTATTCGGTGCACGTATCAGACGGCAAACATTAGGAAAGACCGAGCATTTTAGCTATTGGCAGCCCGCTATTACTGAGGATTTCAATGGATGATGTGATCAAAGACATACGAAAGTCCCTTCGGAAACTGACCGGCGAACTTGACAACTTTCAGGAAATTGCGAAATACCTGAAGCCGCCTCCGGGGGAGACGCCTGAACTTAAGGGTGTGGACATTTATGGTGAATCAATGCCTCTGAATGGTTTGGTCGGTGGAGACCACATCATTTATATGAATTTCATGAAACGGTATGATCTTGACGCACGGATAGAGCAAGCCAAACGGGATGGGAATACCGAAATCGCAGAGAACTTAATCCGTTGCAAGACGATGGCCGGTATTGTCTTGTTAGATGTTTCAGGTCATCAAATTACGGATGCCATGCTGGCGGGAATGATGCATCAGGCTTTTCTGCTTGGCGCCATTTATGAAATGGACCACTGGGGAACGATCACGGAACGGCTCTTCGAGAATCTGAACACACGGTTTTATAATTCCTCTAGCGTAAGCAAGTTCATAACAATGATTTATGGAGAAATATCTGAAAATGATACTTTCAAGTTCATTTCAGCAGCTCATCCCATGCCGATCGTTTTCTCAAAAGCCAGGAACAAGATTGTGGAAATCAACCAGGACTTTTACAAGGCTTATCCACCCATTGGCACGTTGCCATCGCAGGACGACATAGACCGTCGAACTACCAAGAGCGTTTTGGGTTATAAGAAGAAGTATCGTGTGAATACGTGGACCTTGATGGGTTCTGGAGATATTCTTCTGCTACATACGGATGGGCTGTCAGAGCACATAAATGGAGAAGAAGAGTACTGCCCTGATCGTCTGGAAGGTGTACTTCGGAAACATTGCGATGGCACCTCTGAAGAGATTTTCAACGCGATCAAGTCTGATCTTCTGGCATTCAATACACCCTCAGATGACATCAGCATGGTGGTGATCAAACGGGAATAAGCGGATCTGGTAACAGAGGGAGGCCTGAAGGATAGTGGTATGGGTAAGGAAGGGCCAAAATACACATTAGAGGAAATGACGGAGCTGAAAATGGTTGTTATACATTAACATATAGAAACGAGGGCCCAGTTTTTAAACCGGGCCCTCGGATAAATCCAATCGTGCTGTAGATTCAGTCAGGGTTTTTCGAATCTCTATTTTCAATTGATCCCCGTGCAGGAGTAACTTCGGCACCTGGAAGGGTAGGAACCTGGTCGAGCGGCTGGTGCAGGGCTTTCTTGATCAATACACCGGCTTTGAAATAACTTTTCTTTCTGGCAGGGACATAAACGATTTCGCCTGTTCTGGGGTTCCTGGCGGCAGGTTTTGGTTTGGTGTTTTTGACGCCCAGTACTCCAAAACCACGAATTTCAATTCGGTCCCCAGCGATCAGGCTTTCGCGCATGGCCTTGAAAAGCGTATCAACCACCTCATAAGCCAATTGTTTTTTAACGCCCAGTTTTTCAGAAATTTCGAGCGCCAGATCCTTTTTTGTCGTCGTCATTGTTTCCTCCCATTTATCATTCTCGACAAAATCGGTGTATAATATAGACTCAAAGGACAGGATGACGCAAGAAAAAAATTTACCAGTAGTTACACAAATTTTCGACTGCATCATTTGGAGTTCCGGTCACACCACATTTGTATAATGTATTGCTTTTATGAAGCTTGTGTAAAAACGTGAATATCATGTTGATTGTTAATGATTTAGGTTGATTCTTCGGGTTCTCGACAAAGCGCGAAATTCTTATATGCCCCGAGATTCCGGCAACTCAGCTTTTCTGTCTGAGTTCGGTCAAAGCCGCTACAAGTTTGTCGATTTGATCGAAGCTGTTGCAGATATGGGTAGAAACGCGTAACCAATGGCTACCATCTTCTCCCCATTTCCCGAACGGGACCGTGATTCGGTATGGATCGTACAGTTCGGTGCTGTTGAACCCGAGCAATTCATAGGCGGAGATAGAGCCGGACATCTCCTTAAAGGATGGCGTCAGTAGATTCGCCCAACCAGTTTGCGACATGTTTTGTCTGAGATAATCGGCCAACAGCCTCCCTCTAGCCAGAATCAGATCCTTTCCTATGCCTTCCTGGAATTCTACTGCGTCGCCAACCGCTGCAAAACAGGCCTGATCACGTGTTCCCCAATTCTCGAGTCCCCACATAAAGGGCTGGTTGTTTATCTGCAGCTGGTTCTGTTCACCTCGCGTGGTTCCGTCCTGGCTGTAACCCCAACTGGCCACGACGTGACGAAGCCTTTCCTGGACATCGGCCCTGGCAAATAGAAACCCGGTGCCCTTGGGCGCGCACAGCCATTTATGGCAGTTTCCGCCGTAGAAATCGCAGCCTGAGGAAGTGAGGTCCAGAGGAATCATGCCCGGCGAATGTGCGCCGTCGAAGGCGATGAGGGCGTTGTGACTGTGGGCTAGCTCCACGAGCTGCTCCAGTGGATTAATCAGACCGGTGCGTGTGGCGATGTGGCTGCAAAGCACCAGTTTGGTTTTTGTGGTAAAACCCTCTTCGAAGGCGCTCAGTATTGCCTGCGGATCTCGAGGCGGAATCGGAATGGTGGCTCTCTTGATGACTACTCCGTGAAGGGTTTCTGCCAGGTGCAGGCAATTGTCAATTGCGCCATACTCCTGATCCGAAGCCAGGATCTCGTCCCCGGGCTCCCAGTGCATGCCGAGAACAACCATGTTTATGGCCATCGTGACATTAGAAGCGAATGCGATGTCTTCCGAAGGTGCATTGAGAAACCGGGCAAGCGTCGCCCTCGACTTTGTAACCAAAGCCTGGCCATCGCCCCGATGGCGGGTAGGATTCTTTTCGATATGGCCAAGGACACGGTTCATGGATTCAAACACGGGGACGGGTTGAGAGCCAAAAGAACCCGTATTCAAATAGATTTCATCGGGATCCAGCATAAATTGCTCTCGAATACTTCGCCAATATTCTTCATCTTTAAGAATTGGATTCACGGACACAAACTCCTCTACAACAAATGGTTAGGGTGGTAAATTGAAGTAGGAATTGGCTTCAAGGTGAACACCAGTCTGGATACGCTCCGACTTACAAATCCGATCACGAAGGTAATTGTAGGCCGAAAGTGCGGCCGATTCAAGAGGCAAATGGAAAAATGAGAAATGATTTGAGATATCAGGGATATGTCTTCGACCTGGATGGCACCATATATCTGGGAGACCAACTCTTAACAGGCGCCTCCGAGTTGATTCACAGCCTTCGGGATTGCAGTAGACGGGTCTTGTTCCTGACCAACAAGCCTATCGACCGGCGCGAGGTGTATGCCGAAAAATTATCCAGCCTCGGGATCCCCACGTCGGCAGATGAGGTCATTAACTCGTCATTGGTGGCCGCTCAGCATCTTTCCAGGACTATGCCGGCTGCCAAGACATATGTCATTGGTGAGCAGTCTCTCAAAGATGAGCTGGCAGATGCGGGGCTCAAGACTGCAACGGATCCTTCAAATACCGATCTGGTGCTGATCTCCCTCGACAGAGCGCTGACCTATGACAAGATTCACTTTGCTTATCATGCAATCAAAAAGGGCGCGAAGGTAATGGCCACCAATCCGGATCTCGTGTGTCCGATGCCCGGTGACGAGATCATAGATGCGGGTGCGATCGTGGCGGCGATCGAGGCCTTGATCCAGAGACCACTCGATTTGATCATTGGCAAGCCTTCGCAAGTGATGATCGATGTGTTGCTGGACCAGTTGGGGTTGCCACCTCAGGATTGCCTGATGGTAGGTGACCGCATGGAAACCGACATGGTGATGGGTATCCGTGCCGGAATGGGAACCGCCCTGGTCCTGACCGGAGTCACCACTCGAGAGCAAGCTGAAATGTCTTCCACTGGACCAGATCTCATCCTCGAGACCCTTGAGGACCTGATTCCAGCCATCTCCCGTTAGTAATTCTGCCCCGTGTACTTCTCTCCAATAGACACTACGCGGATCTCGGATGAGTGACAGAGACATTGGCATTTGTCGCAAATCTCTTGGCAGGTGTTGCAACCTGCATAAAAATAATGGGATAACGGAAGCGTTTCTGAAGGGTGCCTAAACTATTGTCGCCAGGATCAGGTTTGGCTCAAACTCAGGAATTAACCTAAAGTTCTTCTATCATATTTAAAATCAAATAGTTGCAAGGGCGTGATCTCTAAGTCTCAATTTGACGGCACGCCAGTTGCATATCCCCCCTCCGAAGTAGCGCATTCCGAGTAGGCCAAATCCTTCGAGAGGGGAAAATGAGCATACACAGCAGAGATGTCCATTTGATCAGGCAAGTTCTCGACGGTGACAATTCCGCTTTCGACACCCTATATCGACTTCACCATCCTCAGGTGTATGCCATGATCGCAAGGCGAACAAGTGACACGGAGACACGAAACGATATCGTACAGATTACTTTTATGCGGGCTTACCGTGCTTTAAGCAGATTTCGTGGTCAATCCAATTTCTCCACCTGGCTGATCCAAATTGCGCTCAATACCTGTACCTCGCACCATCGGACCCAACGCGTGCGACAAGCATGGGTGTTCCACACGGAAGAACCCGAGGCACTCCGGGTGCATCATTCCGAGAGTCTACCCGAGAATCCCGAGCAGAATTATCGGAGAAAACAAAGGAAGCAGCTTGTGCATGAAAAAATCAAGGCCCTGCCAAAACATTACCGAAGACCCGTGTGGCACCGAATAAGGCTACTGGAGTCTTCAGATGGTGCATTGTGGGTTGCGGGACTGGGGCAGGGGGCTGCCAGATTGGATTACGGATCTTCTACCTGGGTGACCTATGAGGGACTGAGTGTTCGCTGTGAAACGCCAGAGGGGACCCTCTGGTTCGTGGCGAGACCCGGCGCGGTGAGCTATGACGGCAAACGCTGGGTTCATTACGGTGTTGATGATGGGCTAATGGACAGAGTTTTCGGGTTGATCTCAACAAGAGAAGGTGAGGTGTGGGCATCAGGCAGCCACGAAGGTACAGCAGCAACCGCCCGTTTTGACGGGGAATCCTGGGATATGATGAAACATTTCGGAATTCCTGCCCTGCAAAGCAGATCGGCCTACCAGGCATCCGATGGATCATTGTGGTTTGGTGGAGATGTAGGTGATGTTGGGGGGGTGCTCAAGGTCGACGGAATGGCATGGACACACTACAAGCCGCCCGAAGCTCCGGAATTGACCTACGGTATTGGGCAAATGGCGGACGGCACGATGTTGTTCGGAGGTTACCATCTTCGCAGCTTCGACGGCGAAAATTGGTCGGCCGTTTCCACTCCAAGAGAACTGACCATCCCGTTTGTCGAGAATTTGTACAATGGACGCAACGGGGACCTGTGGGTCGGAACACGCAGATATGGCGTTTTTCACTATGACCCAATGCTGCCTGATGATCAAGCCTGGACACGCTACGATACTCGTCACGGCCTGAACGTCAATGATGTCAGGTTTTTCCTGGAAGTTGATGATGGCAGTATCCTGGTGGCTAACGGAGGGATAATCAGCCGCTTTGATGGGCGAACATGGACCACAGATTCCCTACCAATGGGCCTCAGTAATGACGAGTATGTGACCAGCCTGGTCCAGGCCCAGGATGGGGCATTATTGATCGACATGTATTATTTTTCCGGTGATGTCAGATCGAGGGGGACGGTTCGTTATGTTCCAGATACCAGACGGCCAGAGACTGAAATGACTCTGTCATTGGATGAAGTGTCTCAGCCGGGAAATACAACCCTTTCCTGGAAGGGCAGCGATCCCTGGAAGTCCACACCTGACAAAGAAATCCAGTTTTCATGGCGATTGGATGAAGGTGAGTGGTCACCCTACTCCCAGGCGAAGAACGAGATTCTCCAGTCTGTCCCCAGTGGTGATCACGTGTTTGAGGTACGAGCAAGGGACCGTGACTTTAACGTGGACGAGTCACCTGCGCGAGTTGATTTCACTGTGATCCCTCCCGTGTGGCAACAAGTGTGGTTCCTTACGATGGTGTCTGCTTTCCTGATCGTTATCGGTCTCCAGACCAGCCGCGTCATCCGCCGGGGGCGAAGGCTGCGCCTGGCCAACGAAGCGATGTCCACAGCCAATAGAGAGCTTTTCCAGGCGAATGTCGATCTGAAGTCGGCAAATGAGCAGATTCAGGAAGCGAACCAGATGAAGTCGCGATTCCTGGCCAGTATGTCCCACGAACTTCGGACACCGATGAATGCGATTATCGGGTTCACGAGACTGGTGCTCAGGCGAGACAAGACGCTCGCGGATCGCAGTAAAGACAATCTGGAGAAGGTGCAAGCGAGCGCCGATCATCTCCTTGGACTGATCAATGACGTGCTGGACCTGTCGAAGATCGAGGCCGGTCGGATGGATGTCCAGGTAACTACTTTCGATATTTCGAAACTGATCGCCTCGTGCTGCACGGTGGTCAATCCACTGATCTCGACAGGAGTCACCCTCTCAAATACCGCTGGGAGCGATATCGGCGAGGGCGAGACAGATGAAGGACGTGTCCGTCAGATCGTAATCAATCTGCTGAGCAATGCGGCAAAGTTTACGCACGAGGGTGAAATCTCGATCAGCGCTACACGAGCAGAAGGTGATCTGGTGATCGCGGTGAAGGACAGCGGTATCGGGATTCCCGAGGGAGAGCTGGAGAATATTTTTGAGGAATTCAGCCAGGTGGAGGGGACAGATACGGAGCGGAAGGGGACGGGGCTCGGGTTGCCGATTACGAAGAGATTAGCAGAACTGCTCGGCGGGACGATTGAGGTGGGGAGTTTGTTCAAAGTGATCGTGCCCATTAAGTATGAAGAGGGTAAGGGGTGAGGCAATTTAGAGTCCTGAATCACGAAAGAGATCTAAAAGACGAAAGGGGCGAAACCCTTCCACCCTGCCGCCGCCGCATTGAAACACGGAGATACAGTAGAGCGGAAAATACGGAGCCCGGCCTCACCTCCCTAAGGTCAGAGGCAAAGGCCTCAGGCAGAGCAAGGCTGGATCACAAAGAAACACGGACCCACCCAGCATCCACGCGAAGGGTCGCGAAGCCGCCGGTTGAGATGCTGGATCACAGAGCGCACCGAACACCGCCTTCAGCGGCCACAGAAAACACAGAAAGGCAACCCGGCAGAGCTGCCAGAGCGGGATCACAGAAACCTGCTGACGCCACCACGTGCAACAACCTGAGGGCCACAGAAGAGACCACCCCCAGCACCGCCACCGAATAGCAAATATCCCAGCAAGATAGCCCGACAGAAATTCTGGCCAAACCGCAGTCCCTCCGAGTCGGAAGCGACACGTCAACCGACGGAGGGGCTTTTTCTTGTCCAAAAGGTGGCCATTACGGACTGGAGAGGATACAGGAACTCATATATACCAAGTAGTGGTAGAGAGTTCTATGGGGGAATTTGCTGAAATTCAGCTTGTGTTTCAATGAAATTTCAATATGAGCAACTCCTCATACGAATTGTCCAGTCGCCTGAATAATTGGCGTATTTTTACATTTCACCTCACGATTGCAGATTGGATTTATTGCTACACCTGCGGTCCAAGATGAGTGTTGTCAAACCGTTCAATTCGCTTATATTACTCCATCATCTTGATGCTTTGGCGACAGTCATCCTTGTAAATCAACGATTTGGAGAGATTGCCCCAACCCTTTCCGGATTCTATTTATGACCTCTTCAGACACAGAATTGATCGATCGCTGGAAGGGTGAACCTGCCCCTTTGCTTCCTCTGCTGCACGCATTCCACGATCGCGATGGTTATATCTCGGATGTGGCGATTCGAGGGGTGGCAAAGGCCCTTCGAATTCCAGTTGCGGATTTGTTCGGAACCGTAACCTTTTATCATCATTTCTCAAGAAAACCTGGTGGCTTGAGCGAGTCACGGGTTTGTACAGGGCCCGTTTGTTGTCTGCGGGGAGGGAATGAACTTCAGAACGCGTTGGGCGGAATTTCGATGCCCTGTGCTGGACGCTGTGATCAGCCGATCCCGGTCCTCAGGGATCACGAAGTGCTTATTGGTCAGGATCCGGCAGATCTTCAGGCCATTCCATCTCTGCTTCCTGTCCCCAATCCAGGCGCGGCCGAGGAGTGCGTGTTTCGGCACATTAGGGCTGCGGGACGAGCAACGCTGGCCGGGTATCGATCCACAGGCGGGTACGATGCTCTGGAAATGGCCATCGGTAAAATGGGGCAGGATTCGGTTATCGAGGTGATCAAGGAAAGCAAACTGGCCGGACGCGGAGGTGCGGGGTTCCCCACAGGTGTGAAATGGAAAGCCGTCAAGGATGCTTCGGGAGATCCCAAGACGATCGTCTGTAACGCGGACGAGGGTGAGCCCGGCTGTTTCAAGGACCGGGCAGTTATGGATTACGACCCCCACGCAGTACTTGAAGGGATGGCGTTAGCTGCTTATGCTACAGGGGCTTCCAGAGGATTCATGTATCTGAGATACGAATATCCAGAGACCCTGGGAATACTGGAAGAGGCGATTTCGGAAGCAGAGGCAGCCGGAATCCTCGGGGTGAACTGCTTTGGATCGGGGCACGGATTCAAGATCTACATCCGTCGAGGCGCTGGTGCTTACGTTTGTGGGGAAGAAGGATCCCTGCTGAACAGTTTGGAGGGCAAACACCCTTTCCCAAGGAATCGCCCGCCTTACCCGGTGACACACGGATTTGAAGACCTGCCGACCGTTGTCAATAACGTCGAAACGCTCGTTTCGACTCCGCAGATCATAAGGAAGGGCGCGGATTGGTATCAAGGGCTGGGCCTGAATGGACATCCTGGAACCAAAGTAATCAGTCTCTCCGGCGATATCGAACGACCCGGGAACTACGAGGTGCCAATCGGGCTGCCGCTAAAAACACTACTGCACACGTGGGCAGGTGGCCCTCCGAAGGGGCGATCGATCCAGGCGGCCACGATGGCAGGACTCTCCGGTGGATTCCTCGGCGGCGAGGATCTCGAAGCCACATTGGATGAGCCTTCGCTTAGAAGCAAAGGCTCCTTTCTGGGCGCCGCAGGGATCATCGTTTTCGATGACAGCAGAAATATGGTCGAAGTCGCACACGGCGCAATGGCCTTTTTTGCCGAAGAATCCTGCGGAAAATGTTTTCCCTGCCGCATCGGAACGCACCGACTCACGGAACGGCTCGCGGGCGAGGCCGGGCCGAAGCGTCTTGCAGACTGGCAGAGCGAAGCGGACGATATCGGAGACACGATGAAAGCAGTAAGTGCCTGTGGATTGGGGCTTGCGGCCCCGCTCGTGGTCGAGAGCCTCATCAAACACTTCCCGGATCAGGTTAGAGATCACGTAGAGGGTTGATTCCTGAATTCCGGAAGCCCGGACCGGTAATTGCCTTCGTTTCTGACCACGAAGGCTTCTTTTGCAGGATATCATTTTGACTCCGACGATCATTACCTGTGCGATCACAGGATCAGTGCCGAAGAAAGCGCATAATCCTTCGCTCCCGATCACACCCACCGAGCAGATCGAGTCGACACAGGAGGCATTTGAAGCGGGCGCCTCTCTCGTCCACATCCACGTGCGGGAAGAAGACGAATCGCCCTCCTCGGACCCTGTGAAATTTGCCCTGGTGCAGGAAGGCGTGAAGAAATTTTGCCCGGGGATCATCATCCAGTTTTCCACGGGCGGAAGGGGACGGGATCCAGCCCAGCGAGCTTCAGCGCTCCACTTGAGACCGGATATGGCCTCTCTGACAACGGGTACGGTGAACTTTCCAAACATCATTTACACGAATCCGCCTGAGTTTATTCGTGACCTTGCATCACGGATGCTGGAAATCAACATCAAGCCTGAAATTGAAGTTTTTGACCTGTCAATGCTGTATGTCGCGCTTGAAATGGCTGAACAGGAGCTTCTGAAAACGCCTCTTCACGTACAATTCGTTATGGGAATCAAGAACGCGTTGCCCGCAAGAAGGGAAGCGCTGGTTTTTATGGTGGAAGAGTTGGGGCGGTTGGCCCCGGACGCAACGTGGGTCGCGGCCGGAATCGGAAGGAATCAGAGGGTGGTGAACAAGTGGTGTGCTGAACTCGGGGGCCATATGAGAACCGGTCTCGAGGACAATGTGCGCTACGACAAGAAGCATCTTGCGAAGAACAACGCGCAATTGGTAGCGCTTGCTGCTGAGATCTGTGCTGAGCACGGAACTCGACCAGCGACTGCGGTAGAGGCACGGGGAATTCTGGGGTTGTAAATGGCTCTGGCCCAAGAAGACCTGAAAAGGACTGAGAAAGGGACTCCCAATGGTTGTAAAAGAAGCCGAAATCAATGTGGGAACAGTAACGCTGGATGGTGAGGCCGTTACCTTCACGCCTGGTGAATCGATCTACCAGGTGGCGGAACGGCACCGGAAGGAGATTCCTACCCTTTGTTACGATCCCCGTCTGGAGGCGTTTGGGGCGTGTCGGCTCTGCGTTGTGGAGGTGGAAGGGGCTCGCCTGCCTGTGGCGTCCTGCACCACACCGGCAGAACCAGGGATGGTCGTCAAGACTTCTACGGAAAACATAGAGAAGCACCGAAAAGTGCTGCTGGAGATGGTGCTTTCGGAAAATAGCGGGCACGAAGTAGACCCGCTCAGGGGATACGCGTCTCAAGAACTCTGCGACCTGGCGGATCGGTACGACGCTCGGAGCGATCGGTTCGCCGGCTCCAAATCCGGAACCACTAAGGATGACGAGAATCCCTTTCTCTTGCGCGATTATGACAAATGCATTTCCTGTTATCGCTGTGTGCGTGTTTGTGCGGAGCAGGAAGGTGACTACGCCATCAGCGTGATGAACAGGGGATTCGAAACTCAGATCACCACCGAGTTCGACGGTGATCTCAGGGAATCGGCGTGCACCTTCTGCGGACAGTGCGTTCAGACCTGCCCCACCGGCGCGCTGGGTGATAAAAAGGCCCTCCGTGCCGAAGAAATGACGGAGCCTGTCGAGAAAACAAGGTCGATCTGTGCGTATTGTGGTGTCGGGTGCTCGGTTGACATTATGACCCGCGGCGAGAAAATTGTC